>JAAUYB010004500.1_pt1 | contig 11467 bp, 10 predicted proteins | sample 7278071 | NCBI WGS metagenome assembly JAAUYB01 (sample SAMN14350121, study PRJNA611818) | marine sediment metagenome | isolation source: surface marine sediment (1.8m) | place: French Polynesia: Moorea | collected 2018-08 | reverse complement strand
CGCAACGGGCTTCGGACGGGAGCATATAATGCCTATCCGGGATGCAAGGACCGGCCGTGTTGAAGAACTTTTCCATGAAAACGCCTCCACGTTTCATTCTACCCCGGCTCATGACCGGCCAGGGGGAAGTTTTCACCTCCTGACCAACCTATAGAGTAGTACAGTATGTATAGTTTTGTGGTAGTGCTTGAAATACATCTTTTTGAGGTGTGAGATGGGCTGTTCAATTAAAAATCATCAACTTTTCCCGGAAAAAGACCCTTTCGATCCGGCTTGAGGAGTCCATCGCCCGGGAATGGGTCCACCCTGCCACCGCGAAGGTGGTTCCGTTCCCGGGAGTGATACCGGTTGCAACCTCGACAGGCGGTCCTGTTCCCGAGAATGATTCCCTTCGGCGATGCCGATGCGGTAGTTTTCCCCGGAGAAATGCCCAACTAAACGTCAGCTCGGGTTGTATTTTCCGAAATCGTGCCGAAGCGGCGAGGCTTGTCCACCTTCAAACTCGGGTCGAAGTTGTCAAATTCGGCGCCTCGATGATCCGTTTCCGGGATTGAAGGGGGGTTTCGAGAATGGAACGGTTATCACCCCGGGGAAAGAACCCCTCTTTTCGGCGCATTCGGACCTGTTCCCGGGAATGGCCTTGTGTTTTTTCGAGCAACAACCCCGGCGCTCGGGAACGAAACCGCCTTCAGCGAACAGATCACTTATCTTCCCCGGAACGGTTGTCTCTATTTCCAGGCGTAAGGCTCTTCACCAGAAGCCGTGCGCAGGTTCGGGCTCGGGTTGCGTATGCCGCGGAAAGCCGTAACGGCATCAGGGACTCGTGGTTGAAGGCGATGCCGATGACGCCGTAGGCAACAGCCAGGCAGTGTTCGGACTCGCTGTCGGGATAAGCCCTGCCTAATTCCCCGGCGATTTGACGTACATAGGACTCCATCCAATCATGCATCAGGCGGTGCACCCGCTCGATGCGGTCCGAGGCGGCGATCAGGCTTTCCATGACCATGATGTCATCGGTCGTGCTCTGGGTTTCGGCGGGGAACAGGGCGTCCAGTAAAGCCTCGCCGCGTCCTTTCGCGGGGAGCCCCGTCAGCATGGTGTCGACAACCATCCGGTAACGGGCGACGACTCGCTCGGCCAGGGCGATGATCAACGCCTCACGGTTGCCCAGGTAATGGCGAATCAAGCCGCGCTTTACCCCGGCTTCTTCCGCAATGTTCTCCAGGGAGGTGCCGTCCAGACCGAAGCGGGCGACACAGCGCTCGAACGCATCCAGGATCATGCTGCTGCGTTCTTCTTTCAGGCTTTTTCGACCCATCACCCCACTCCCGGTTTCTTCCTTTTCTTGCGACCCCGACTCACTCGTGAGTCCCATCACGTGGTCGAAATTTTATTTTGTCACACTTGACAAACAAAAGCAAAGAACCCAATATTGCCAGGTGTGACAAACTATCGTCACACCGTTTGCCGCCGATCATCGACCTGCCTATTCGCCGATCCTGTCGATAAGGGAAACACGGGATCGAAACACACCCATGGAGCACCGCCGATGACCAAAAAGAAAGCCGCAAAATGGCGGACCATGATAGGCCTGGCCATTATGTTCACCGCCGTAATCGTGCAAATCAATTGGATCTGGGGCGTCTTCTACCTCTACTGGGTGATCCCCGATATCATCCGGGGTCGCGCTTACTTTATCGAGGATGTGGACAAAACCGAGAATCCGGTACTGTATTACGTCATTATTTTTTCCTTCTTGTTTCTAAGCTTTTATGTACTGACCGAGCCGCTTTTTACCTGAACATTTTTGGAGTCATCATGATCAAACTACCCAAAGCCGCCTACACTTCCCCCGAATGGCATCAGGCCGAAATGGAGCACCTGTTCAGCCGCACCTGGCAGTTCGCCGGATTTGTTGAAGATATCCAGGCGCCCGGTGATTACATTACGGCCCAGGCAGGCCTGAACAACCTGCTGGTGACCATGGGCCGGGACCAACGCCTGCGCGCCTTTCACAATATGTGCCGCCACCGGGGTACTCAATTGTTGCGCACCACCGGCAAAGCCTGCAAGGCGATCACCTGCCCCTACCACGACTGGACCTATAACCTGAACGGCGAACTGATATCCGTACCGGAACAAGCCGAGTTTCCCGGCTTGGATAAAGGCAGGCTGGGTCTGCATCCCGCCTTGGTGGAGACCTGGCTGGGGATGATCTGGGTACACCCGGATCCCGAGGCAGAATCGCTGATGCACTGGCTGGGCGACATTCGCGATAAAGTAGGACCCCACCGACCCCTGGAAATGGTGGAGTATCCCGAGGCCGCCACGCGTCACGAAATCAAGGCCAACTGGAAGATCGTAGTGGAAAATTATATCGACGGGTATCACCTGGCCCATCTCCACGCCGCGACCCTGAACATGTACGATCACCTGAAACAGGTGACCGGTTTCCGCGGCCCCCATTTCTACTTCTATGAACCGCTGGAGAAGGAATACGCTCGGAACTTGAAAAAGCGGGCGCCGGGACCCCTGGTGGACCACTTCACGGCCGAGAAACCTTTGGGCGCCTATGTGCCCATGCTGTTTCCCAACCTGGGGATCACGGCAAGCGAAACTTCCTGGTCCATCTTCCACATCAAGCCCGAGGCCCCCGACCGTTGCGTGGTCCACACCCGCACCAGGGTGATGCCCGCCTCCAATTGGGAATATTACAAGGCCGAAATGCGCGCCTGGAGTTATTGGTCGAAATCAAGCGGCAAATATGGGGACGGCGAAGAAAACGATCCCATGAACAGCGGCGACTTTATGGCCGAGGATATCTACGCTTGCGAACAACAGCAGAAATCGCTGACCTCACCCATGTTCTCCGTGGGCGCAACGGCCGCCAACCTGGAATCGTCGGTGGTCGGCTTTCAGGAAATCGTGGCCGAATTTATGAAAAACCGAGGGGTGGCTATATGAGCCGCTGCTTCAATCTGCGCGTATCGGCCCTGGCCCGCGATACGGCCGATGCCTTGACCATTACCCTCGATCTGACCGATGAGGCGGCGCCGCACTTTCAATACCGGGCGGGTCAGTTCCTCACCCTGGATGTGGATGTGGCCGGAGAGACTTGCCGCCGCGCCTATTCGCTGAACAGTGCGCCTTCCCTGCATGAACCGCTTCAAATCACCGTCAAGCGGATCGAGAACGGCCGGGTATCCAACCACCTGCACGGGGTTTTGCGGCAAGGCGACCAACTGCGCGTACAACCGCCGGCCGGGAAGTTCTGCCCCGACATCGATCCGAAAAATTACCGCACCTGGTTCCTATTCGGCGCGGGAAGCGGCATTACCCCGTTGCTCGCGATCATGAAAGAGGTTTTGACGGTAGAGCCGGACAGCTATGTCTATCTTCTCTACGGCAATCGGGATGAGGACAACATCATTCATCACCGGTCCCTGGCCGATTGGCAGCAGCGCTATCCCGAACGCCTGACGGTGATGCACACCTTGACCAAACCCAACAGCGCCAAATGGTCGGCGCTTTGGAAGAATGTGCCCAAGTGGAAGGGGTGGACGGGCCGTATCGACGAGGGTCGCGTGCGTCGCTTCATCCAGGAGTACCCGCCGCCCGCCCAAACGGCGCGTTACTGCATCTGCGGTCCCGGCGATATGATCCGGGTGGTCACCGACACCCTGCTTGCCATGGACGTGCCCAAGAAAGACATCATGGCGGAACACTTCGGCGCTCCCAAAACCGGCGCAACGACCACGGGTGTTGCGGCGACCCTGAAAACCCGCCTGGACGGTAAACCTATATCGGTGCCCGTCCCGACGGATCGAACCCTGTTGCGCGCATTGCTGGACGCGGGCCACGACGCCCCCTACTCCTGCGAGGCGGGCGTCTGCGGCGCCTGCACGGCCAGGTTGACCAAAGGCAGCGTCACCATGAGCTCCTGCATGGCCCTGGACGAAGCGGAACAGGCCGCGGGAAAAATCCTCACCTGTCAGGCCGTGGCCAAAGAAAAGGAAATTGCCGTTCGCTTCGATTGAGACGTCACCTCACCTGGTCAATCGAGCGGCGAATACGAAAAAGGGCCCGGCGCTGATGCGTCGGGCCCTTGTATTCAGTAATTTTTTTGTTGCTTAGGGAGCTAACTTGCCAGGCGTTCGATTTTTTCCAGACGTTTGGTTTGGCGGCTGCCTTCGAATTCGGAACGGAAGAATCTGGCCGCGATTCTTACCACCACGTCCCGTTCCATGATACGGGCGCCCACGCACAGTACGTTGGCGTTGAATTGATTGCGGGCCATTTGGGCCTCATATTCGGTGTGGCACAGCGCGGCGCGCACACCTTTGATTTTGTTTGCGGCGATCGACATGCCGATACCCGTGCCGCAGATCAGCATACCCAGGCACTTGTTGTCTTCCGAAACCGCCGTCGCGACTTTTTCCGCGTAGTCAGGATAGTCCACGCAATCGCTTGTATCGCATCCAAAGTCTTTTACTTGGTAACCCCGTGAAGTGAAGTAGTTTATGATCTCCTGCTTCATTTTGAAACCCGTATGGTCCGATCCTATAGCGATGACCGCCATCTTTATCATCCCCCATGATTAGTAATCCGAACACAACTATTCTACCCCAAAATCTTCGTGGTTTGGAGGGGGGAAGCGCATAAAATTCTCACGATTTAATCAAATAATTCTAAAAAAAAGGCTTGCCTAAAACACCGTTCCAAGGATCACTCTAAAGAAAAACCCCGGGGCCCAAGGGCTCCCGGGGTTCGTCAATCGGTCTATGTTTTAGGAAGGCATTACTTGAAGGTTTTGAAGTTACCCGCTTCCAGGTTGGACATGTATTCGTTCAGCTTGTCCTTGACCTTGCCGGCCATGAAATAGCAGCCCAGGATGTTGGGGAAGGACATGGCCAGGATCATCAGGTCGCTGAAGTCCAGGATTTGAGTGGCGGAGGCCACGGAGCCCAGGAAGGTGAAGATCAGGAAGATGACCTTGTAGGTCAGCGACGCTCTGGGTCCGAACAGGAAGGTGAAGCAGCGTTCCCCGTAGTAGGACCAGGAGATCATGGTGGAGAAGGCGAAGAGGAACACCGCCACCGAGAGGATGTAGGGGAACCAGGAAATGCTCTGTTCGAAGGCCAGCGAGGTCAGCATGGCGCCGTTGTTGGCCGCGCGCGCGCTTGCATAGGCGGCGTCCGGGTTGTTGTAGGCGCCGGTGATCACGATGACCAGGGCGGTGATGGTGCAGACCACCACGGTGTCGATGAAGGGTTCAAGCAGGGCCACGATTCCCTCGCGTACGGGTTCCTCGGTCTTGGCGGCCGAGTGGGCAATGGCTGCCGAACCAACCCCCGCCTCGTTGGAGAAGGCCGCGCGCCGGAAGCCCTGCACCAGGACCCCGATAAAGCCGCCGAAGGCAGCATCCGGGCTGAAGGCGCCGACAATGATGGCGCTGATCGCCGAGGGGATCTCGGTGAAATTAACGAGTAGGACGAACAGGGCCGCCGCCACATAGATGCCGCACATGAAGGGAACGATTTTTTCGGTTACCCTGGCGATACTCTTGATACCGCCGATGATGACGATGCCGCCCAGCACGGACATGATCAAACCGTAGACCCAGCCGTTGTCTGCCAGAAAGGGAACGGTGGAGGCAATCGCCTGCTTGGATTGGACCACCTGGAACATATTGCCGCCGCCGAAGGAAGCAAAGACGCACAGTACCGCGAACAGGATGGACAGGGCCACGCCCAGTTTACCCAGTCCTTTCTCTTCCAGACCCACGCGCAGATACCGCATGGGACCGCCGGAGACTACGCCGTATTCGTCGATCTTGCGGTACATCTGGCCCAGGGTACATTCGGTGAACTTGGTCGTCATGCCGAACAAGCCGGCCATGATCATCCAAAAGGTGGCGCCCGGCCCGCCCACGGAAACCGCGATGGCCACACCGGCGATATTACCCAGGCCGACGGTGGCCGAAAGCGCGGCAGAGAGCGCCTGGAAGTGCGTCACCTCGCCGTGTTCATCGGGGTTGTCGTATTTGCCGCGCACCACTTGGATGGCGTGCAAAAACCCTTTGACATTGATGAAGCGCATGATGAAGGTCAGCGACACGGCGCCGATCACCAGCCATAACACGATGAAGGGTAACTGGTTATCGTTTTCGGAGCCGTTGTCCCAGACCATGACATCGTAGAACAGGACGCCGCCGACAGCACTGTTCAGCGACGCGCCGACGGCATCTACCTTCAATTCGAAACGCTGCATGAAGTTCAACTCTACGTTTTGAGCTTCTTCCTGGGCAGCGGGTTCTTGGGCCGCGGCGTTCAGCACGGGTGCGAACAGCAAGGCTGAAATGAATAGAATCCATACACAATTTCGCAGTTTATTCATGAACTTGGTCCTTGACTTTACATATTTCGCCAATCGGGCCTAACTGGAGCGCGCGCGACCCCTTGCACAACGCTGGATGTTCAGACGCCGGAGGAAATGGCTTTTATTAATGTCGTAGAATACATGGCTCTACATGCGGAAATCAAGGCGATTTTCGCAAAAGCAGTCCTGAAAGCCATGAGCGGTGAGGTTTCGGCAGACGAGCGGGCGAGGGCGTCGAGGCCGATCTTCAGAATTCAGGTCAGTCAGGATACTCCGACAGGTCGAGAGAGAGCAGCAGGGCATCGTCGCCGGCGCCGTAATAGTTCGGGCGTCTGCCCTGCTCGGTGAAACCGCTTTGGATATAAAAAGCCAGGGCCGGTCGGTTCAACGCACTTACCTCCAGATAGACGGTTGCGGCGCCCAAGGTCCGGCAACCGTTTGCAAAAGCGCGGAGCAATTTCGCGGCCAGGCCCCGGCGGCGATATTCGGACAGAATCGCGATGCGCCACAGTTCGGCCTCGTCCATGACCACGGAGCCGTAGATATATCCCACGCATCGGCTCCCGTCCCACAGGCCGTAACCCAGGCGGCCCGGCTCCCCGACGAAAGTTTCGGCGGACCAGGGTTTAGGGAAGACTCGCGCCTCCACCCCGGCAAAGGCGTCGGGGTCGATGCGCGGTTGTAAGGCGGTCACGGATCAGGGCTCCATGGAGCCGGTAAGCGGCGTCAGGTCACTGCCTGCAGGCTGTTGCAGGTATTTCAGGTCGTTGCCGGAGGGTTGCTGGAACAATCTCAACTCGAAAAGCGGCACCACGGCCAATAGATGATCGAAAATATCGCTCTGAATATTCTCGTAGTTGACCCAGGCCTGGTCCTTGGAGAAGACGTAGATCTCGATAGGGAGGCCTTTTTCGGAGGGTTCCAACTGCCGAACCAGGAAGGTCATATCCTGCTCGTCATGGATCATGGGGTGTTGCGTGAGGTAGGCGGAAATATAGGCGCGGAAGGTGCCGATGTTGGTGAGCTGCCGCCCGTTGATGAGATCGTCGTCGGTCAGTCCGCGCGTCCCGCGTTCCTCGTTGATTTCTTCGAGTTTGCCCTCCAGGTAGTTTTTCAGGATCTCGATCTTCCGAAACCGCTCCAGTAAATCCCGGTCGCAAAAGCGGATGGAATTCATATCCAGGTGCAGGGCGCGTTTGATACGCCTTCCGCCCGATTCAGACATGCCGCGCCAGTTGGTAAACGGCTGTGAAACCATGTGGTAGATGGGAATGGAGGTAATGGTCTTGTTCCAGTTCTGCACCATGACATTAGTCAGGGTAACGTCGATGACGTCACCGTCGGCGCCGGCTTGCGGCATGCTCAACCAGTCGCCCTTGCGAATCAAATTATTGGCCGCCAGTTGAATGCCGGCGACAAAACCCAGGATGGGGTCCTTGAAAACGAGCATCAGTACGGCCGCAAAGGCGCCCAAGGTGCCCAACAACATCTGGGGCGGTTTGTCCACCAAGGTGGAGACGATAAAGATGGCCGCGATCAGCATGGCAACCATCTTGACAGCCTGGACGTAGCCCTTGATGGGTCGTTGCGCGGCCATTTCGTGGCGCTGGTAGATGGTCATGACCGCATTCAAGAGGCTGTTGATAAAAATGACCGTGACCACGGTGATATAAACCATGGCGCCGCGGTGCAACAGTTCGACGATCTCTATCGCGGGGAACAGGTCGGCGCCCACATAGAAGACGATCCCGGGACCCAGGTGCGACAGCTTCTCGAAGACGTGTTGGTCAAACAAGATATCATCCCAGGTGTTGCGGGTTCGTTTGACCAGCGAGGAGACCATTCTCATGATGTAACCGCTCATGATCACCTTGACCACGAACCCGATCAGCACCAACAAAAAGCCCAGGGTCAGGTAGGCCGCTATCCGGGATAACTCTTTCGAGAGACCGAAGTGGGAATAAAAAAGTAACTCATAGTAGTGAAACATGAACGATTCCTCATGAGGTAATGAAACAGGATCGATTGCCGGGCACGGTGACATGAAAGACGACCCGTCTCGGGACATAAAACGGAAACAGCGATTAAAACGGCTCCTTTATGCCACTGCCATGGCATCGATGGTGGCCCTGGGCAGGTAGATACTCACCCCGAACCCCCCGTTTTTGGGTCGGAAGAGCTCGATCTTGCCGTTGTTGCCTTCCACCAGTTCGCGAACCAGAGCCAGACCCAGACCGGTGCCGGTCCGCTCGCGGGTCATTTCGTTTTCGCAACGGAAGAAGCGGTCGAAGACCTTGGTCTCATCGCCCTTGGGAATCCCGGAGCCGTTGTCGGAGACCTTCAGGATCCCGTATTCGTCGTTTTGCGTGACCTCGAGTGTCAGGGTGGGTTGCTCGGCGGACATGCCGTACTTGATGGTGTTGTCGCATAGATTGTAGATGACCTGAGAGAGGGAATCCCTGTCCACCATGACCTCGGGTTGGTGCCGGATGATCACTTCCAGGGCCAGACCGTTGTTTTCAGTCCAAACGTTGAGCGGTTCCAGGGAATTGCGTACGAATTCGTGCAGCAACGAGCAGGCGGGGCTGAACACAAATGATCCTCGCTCCAACCCCGAATAGTCCAGGATGTTCTTGATCAGGCGGGTCAAGCGGTCCGATTCCCAGTGGATATAGTGGTAGTATTTCTGTTCTTTGCCCTTGGCCCAGCCTTCCTCCAACATTTCGGCGTACATGATGATGCTGGTCAGCGGCGCCTTCAATTCGTGCGTTACGGCAGAGACGAAATTGTTTTTCCTGCGATAAAGGTCGATATGCCCTGACACCAGTTTGGAAAGATGGATCATGGTTACGGCCAGGGCCAGAAGTAAACAGGTCAGCACCAACCAGAACCGGTTTTTCTCGGCCCGGTAATTGTCCAGGATCTCGGGGCTGTCAGTGATCTGGTAGCGCACGGCAATCGACTGGAAGGGTTCGAACAGGGCGCGAGTATTGGACTGCTGTTGTTTCATTTCGTGAACCACCAGGTCGCCGAACTCCATTTGGAAGGGTTCCAGGTAACCCTGAACTTCTTGAATAAAGGGCACCGAATTGAAAAGGAAGCCCTGAATCAGCAATTGCATGGGCCGATCGTCGGACCAGGTGATCAAAACGGGCCGGAAGCCCACGATCAGAACCTGGTTCTGCTTCTTATCCGCCACGTAATGAGGCAGGGTGAAGAAAGAGAATTCGTAAAGGCCTACATCTTTCCGGACCAGTTCCTCGGAAACGGCTTCCGATTCCACCAGCACCGAATCACCGGTTTCGTTGATTTGGTATTGCAGCTTTTGGATACGCGGCGTTTTCAGGTAGACCAGTACGCCGAAGGGATCGTTTTCCTCGCCGCCGATCTCAAACAGCCGGCTCCTGAGTCGAGGTCTCAACTCATTGACCAGGAACTGGCGGTAGACCCGAACGCTTTCCTCATGTTCCTCGGGCAGTTTCAGCTTGGGAATGGTCAGAGGGTCATAGGGAGAGCTGATGGTATGCGTTGAATGGTCATATTCGAAATAACCGACCAGGCTGTTCTCCATGATTTGAGCCAGGGTGGAGGAGGCGCGGGCGGACATATCGTTGTCGACGCCTACATAATTCAGTCGGGAGGTTCGCGTAATGGTTTCCGCGTAAAGCGGGCCTCGTTCAGCACCCTGCCCCGTGCGATTGAACCTTTCCACATCGGGGATGTTGACGGCCTTGTAATCGGTATAGCCGCGGATCTTCTCTTTCTCCAGAAAAACGAACCACTCTTCACGCAACTGGTTGATGAAGCTGGCGACATTTTTCTCCATCCGCGACGCCTGGTTCTCGCGAGCCTGTTCCAGCCGCATTTCCAGACTGGTGACGCCCTGATAGGCCAATATGCCCAGGGGAATGGCAATGATGATGAGGTAAAACCCGAAGGTTTTGGCTATACCGTTTCGGCTAAGCTGTATTCTCAATGATGTACCCCTTGCCCCGCTTGGTCTTGATGAGCGTAGGGTTGGAGGGCGTTTCTTCGATCTTCTGACGCAACTTGCCGATGGTCACGTCCACGGTTCGCGTTTCCAGGCCCAGGTTGGTGTAACCCCAAACCTCGCGTAACAGGGTCTCCCGGTCAACCACCTTCCCGATGTTTTCAAACAGGATCTTCAAGATCAGGAATTCTTTTTCCGACAAGTGGATGCGGTTTTCATCCCGCCAGCAGGAGCGTGCGTCGAAATCGATGGTCAGGTTTTTGAACCGCAAGGGGCCGCTGCGGCCGTTCTGGTTCATGGCTTCCACGCGGTCGAAATCCCGCCGGCGTAGGTGGGCGTTGATTCGGGCAATCAGTTCCTTGATGGAAAACGGCTTGGTGATATAGTCATCAGCGCCTTTTTCAAGGCCTTCTACCCGATCGCTTTCGCGCCCCTTGGCCGACAGGAAGATGATCGGCGATTTAACGCCGCTTTCCCGCAGGTTGGAACAAACGTCCAAACCGTTCAGCTTGGGGAGCATGATGTCCAGCAGGATCAGGTCCGGCTCCATGCGGATGGCCTTGGAGAGAGCCTCGTCGCCACGTTCGGCAGAAACAACCTCAAACCCTTGAAACTCCAATGCATCGACAATACCTTCCCTAATTTTGGGTTCGTCTTCAACAACGAGAATTGTTTTGCGCATATCCGCCTCCCTTGCGCCCACCATTGTAACATGAGCCGGTGAGCAGCTGAATCGATGCAAAATCCGGAATAAAGTCATAAAAAAAGGCCAATCCTGAGGATTGACCCTTTATTCAAGCTTAAGCTAGATAAACACGTGTCTATCTGGTTTTTAAGGCAGCGACGGCGAAGCGTCACCATCGCCACCACGAGTTTGCGTGGCAGCGGCCACTTTCGCATTGCTCAGCAACGCGGAAGTAGTTTGGTTGGTCGTGTTGACGTTAGCGTTCAAAAGCGGCTTGCTTTCGAAGACAGAAAAGACACGTACCCCGCCGTCCCGGGAGGGAGACTTGAACACCACGTTAGGTCCAAGGGCGAGAATTTGGCGCAGGTTCTCGGACCCGCGCTGGTGCCAGCTTTGCCACCGTTTGTCCTGAT
>JAAUYB010119473.1_pt1 | contig 11468 bp, 12 predicted proteins | sample 7278071 | NCBI WGS metagenome assembly JAAUYB01 (sample SAMN14350121, study PRJNA611818) | marine sediment metagenome | isolation source: surface marine sediment (1.8m) | place: French Polynesia: Moorea | collected 2018-08 | reverse complement strand
TGAGGATCTTGTCGTGCTGGCGGACCAAACGGGCTACGGACGCGAGTTCGGCCGGCGGCGAGAAAATACCCGGCTCATACTGCAGCCCCAGGGAGACGCCGGCGGCTCCCTGTTCCAGGGCGATTTCCAGATCATGATGCATCTGACGCTGTTCATCCCGGTCCAGCGCTCCGGGTTGGAAGTCCCGGATTGCCGTACGCACCGTACCGTGTCCGGCCAGAAGCAGTAGATTGTGGGTCAGGCCAGTGTTTTCGAGAATGGTAAAATAATCGTCTACCGTGTGCCAATCGGGCTTCAAGCCGGTGGCTTTGAACACCAGGTCACGAATCCGGCCCGGGTGGGGACGGGACGGATCGAATCCCGCGGCGCTGAACCCGCAATTGCCGGTTACGAAGGTGGTAATGCCCTGGCGCAGGAAGGGCCGCGTGGCGGCGGAATGATCCGGAGCCGCCATGAACCAGTCATTGTGCGAATGCACGTCGATGAATCCCGGGGCGATGACCGCGCCGCGGCAGTCGATCAGGTCAGCGTCGGGCGGCGCCAGCAGATGCCCCCCCAAGGCCTCGATTTTGGCGCCCCGGATCAAGACATCGCCGCGGCGGCCGGGCCGCCCGGTGCCGTCCACCACCAGGCCGTTACGGAGCAATATTGTCGTCCGGGGGGCGACACCATCCAAGTTTTCAGGCGTTGTGGTCATGGGCCTCAACCCGGTAAAACGTTTGCAAGTCGATTGCCGTTTAAAAAACTAGTGCCCCTAATGCCGTTAAATCTTCCGGAAAGCAACCCGCTTCGCGATTTAATCCGAGGGGACCATCTGCCAACATCATCCGGCGGCGTTGCCGTGACCAACCACGCCGATATCCACGGCGTCCTAAAGGCCCTCCAGCAGATCGTCTTCAAAAAAAGGCTTGAGCATGTAAATGATATCGCTCTCCCGCGAGGGATAGGGGCTCATGACATTGTCCCAGAAGAGCTCCTCCACCGTGCGCCCGTCGATCATGGCCTGTTTGAAAGTGTTGATCAGTCCCGAAGCGTTGTCGGAAATGACGTGCGCCCCCAGGAGATGATTGTTTTCATCCACCAGTATCTTGAAGGCGGCGTGGGCAAGTCCGACCCGCTTGTAGGTCGGCCAGCCGACCTTTTGATCGCTGTTCTTGTAGTATCGCACCCCCTCGCTGCGCAGTGTATCCTCGGTGGCGCCCACCATGGCATATTGAGGATAGGTGAACAGTACTGTGGGCACGTGGCGATGATCGATGCGGGCCCCCTCGCCGCCTTCCACGGCGGCCAGGATGTTCTTGGCGGCCACATAGCCCTCGTAATCCGCTACCCGGGCCAACTGGAGCGTGGCGGCGCAATCGCCCACGGCAAAGACCCGCGGGTTGGAAGAACGCATTTCACTGTCGACCGCAATGCCCAGGCGCGTGAAAGCCACCTCCCCCGCCGCGAGGTCGAGATCGTCGATGGCGGCCACCCGTCCGGCCCCGTGCACCACCAGATCGGCCTCGAAATCGGCCCCAGCGGTCTTCACAATCCAACCATCCCCGCTTTTTTCGACGGCGGCGATATTGACGTCGGTGTGGATCGCGATCCCTTCCGCCTGGGAGGCCGCCACCAGGGCCGCGACCATCTCGCTGTCGAAAGGCCCCAGCGGACGGGGCGCCACTTCCAGAATCGTCGTGCTGGCCGCCGGTCCGAGACGGGCGGCAAAATGGGCAAACTCGAAGGAGATGAACCCGCCGCCCACGAAAACCACCCGGGCCGGCAGATGGCTGCGCGCCAGGAATTCGGTGCTGGTCGTAAGCTGGTCGGCCCCGGCAAACGGCAGCGGCATGGGACGGGCCCCGGTGGCCAGGATGAAAAAACGGGCCTTGAGGGTCTGCTCCCCGACGGTCAGCGTTTCAGGGTCCTGGAAAGCGGCCGTGCCGTCGATAAAATCGATGCCCGATCCCGCAAGCCCTGTGCGGGTACCCGCCGGAATCGGGTCCGTAAAAGCGTTCTTCTGGGCCAGCACGGCTGCCCAGTCCGCCTCGGCCGGCGTCGCGATCCCTTTACCGGCCAGATGGCGGGAACGGGCCACGGTCTCGGTGGCCTCGTAAAAATACTTCTTGGCCTGGCAGCCGGCCAGGGCACAGATGCCTCCAGGTGTCGAACTGTTCTCCACCACAGCCACCTTGAGGCCGTACTCGCAAAGGGTATAGGCGGCCGTCTGGCCACCGGAACCGGAACCCACCACCACGACATCGTAATCGTTCATGCACGCCACCTTTCGAATGGATAAGCTTTTGGAGAAACGTTGCACCGGGCGGATCAGCTTACCACTTTGAACCCGGTTGTAAAAGCGCTGCCGTCTGACGCCGGCGCTGATCGCCGCCCCAGCCAAGCCAGCATTCGATCCAGCCGCCCGGCACTGCGGTACAACATCCGACGGTCGAGTCGCCCGTCGGCATCGGCGTGCAATACGGCGCCCATGGCACGATAATACTGATCCGGATCATAGGCAATCAGAAGCAGAAACAAGAGCATTTCGATTGACCGCCAGGCATAGGCCACGGGCGAATTATGGTAATAGAGTAGCATGGCGGCCACAACCGGTGCGGCCCAACGTCCGAGAAGGCCAATCCGCACCCTCATGAAACCGGATCCTCCTGCGGGACGGTCACGGGTGGTTTGCCCTGGCGCCGTGGGCGCCGGATCATCTTGAAAACATCCTCCCAATCGACCGCGGCCGTGACTTTCATGAGAATCGCCAGCGTGGCCACGGACCCGATTGCCACGGTCAGCCCGGTAAACCCTTTGATAAAAAAGCTATAGGAGAACATAACCAAGAAAAAAAACTGGCCGACGATGGCCATTTTCCAGGGGAATCGCCCCTTCAGGGCCGCTCGCAGATAACCGGTCACCAGGGCTATCGAAATCAGGGCCGCCAGCGGTAGGGCCAGATGAATGTGGATGAGCCCGACCAGATAGGCTAACAGGAGATGAAAAGCAAAAAAGCCGGCCGCCACGAAAAGATAGTGCATGGGGTGGATCGGCAGACGATAGACCACATTGATAGCCGCAATCAGGACAAAAAAGAAGAGTAGACCCACCGGGGCAAAAAAGGTGATACGGGCGCTCAGCGGTCCCGGGTTCAACTTCTCCGGGATGACCACGCCGATATCCGCGCGTGAGATCAGGTCCGAGGCCTGCCAGACTAGTCGCATCCCGCTTGCGGTTGGCTCCGCCAGCATAGGCGAAAGGCAACCGGCCGGATAGTCGACATTATCAAAACCGGTCTCGACCACCATCTTCAGATTGCGGACATGGCCCCGTTCCGGATCGAAGCGGTAGCGCCAGGTTTCAATTCCCCGGGTGCGGTAGTAAATCCTGACGGTGCGGGTCTGACCCGGTGGGATGGCGATGATATGGTCGATGCCGGCCTCGGTCCCCATGGCGGTGTCGACCGCTTGACCGTCCACTTGGAAACTGAAAGCATCATAGGTCGCTTGCGGGGCCGGGAAGTCAAAATGCAGACGCACCCGCTGTTCCACCGGCTGATCGCCCTGGAGGCGATAGATGGCCTCGAATGCACAGTTGTAAGTGGGATACCAGATCAGCCCCTTGCGGCGGTGGTCGGCCTCCAGCACAACGTGGACGTCGCTGCTGGCCGGCAATACCGGGATTAAGCGATGACTGCCGGGAATCTGGACCTTGAAGGCCGGGGCCGCCTGCACCAGACGCGCCCCCCACAGGGCCGCCACTTGAGGGCCGAGACGGCTGGAAAGGGTATCCGAACGGAACGCGGTCGCAATCCCCAGGATCCACCACCCGGCGCCAGCGACCAGAAAGATAATTACAACGGCAAGGATACGTTTGACACTCATGTTAGCGCTCCTTTGAATGGTATTTTGCGAATGAACTCAGGGGGCGGGTTGCGCCGGCTCCCGATACATGAAGGCCAGGTTCATGCCCTCACCGGGATAAAACGCCCGCTGGAAGTAATAGGGCTGGCCGATAAACTCCTTGGGCGGATCGGCCACGCCGCCGGGGAAAGGGCTTGCCGGCCCCTCTAGCGAGATCAGTTCTACGCGCGCGGGCAGCGCTATTCCGATTTGCAGTTCCCGACAGGCAAAACCCAGGGCCGGCACCTGGAGCTCCACACGGCCACTCAGTCTTAGCCGCGGTCCCTTGCGCAGAATAGCCAGCGCGATGTGGGCGGGTTCCCCGGTCGGCAGGGGGACGAGCCATTGGCCCTGCGGATCGGTATAAACCTCCCGATGAGTGCCGTTTACTTTGAGCGACCAGATATCGGCATCGGGGACGGACTGGATGGTAAGGTGCGCGCCAGCCTGGGCCGGTAATTCCAGTACCATGACGGCCAGGTTGCTGCCGTTTTCCTCGAAGGCCGCAAAGTAGGTGATGCGGTCCAACACCAGCGGGGCGGCCGCCGCCGGTGCCAGGATCTGAATCCTGATTTTGACGGGGGTTTGCGCTTCCGTCTTGAAAACCTGGTCGGCGACCGCCGCAACCGCACGCAAGCCGGTGGGGAGACGCGCTGCGGATACCGGGAGATAGGCATCCCCCGCATCGAGGGTCAGGAGGGCATTGCCGGGCGAGGCAAGGGTAAAATGCCCCTCGAGGCCTTCATTTCCGTGAATGCGCGGCAGCCGCAAGGTTTTCATATCCCTTGGCATAGCGCGGTCTTCCGCGAACAGCAGCGATAGAACCTTCGTGTCGGAATGCTGCGGTCGCACGGATAGGCTCTGATCCGGATGAACACTGACCCCGATGCGCTCCTCGGCGGCCCCGACGAAGTCAAACCCCGGGGGCACGATTATCCGGAAGGATTCGGGAAAACCCCGGGGGGCCGTCAAAAGACAGCGTAACCGCAGGCGATCGTCGCGAAAGGATATCTCCGAGAGCATGTCGATCAAAGGGCGCCGGTGGCGGGCAACCATCTGAGCGTCCCCGAACCGGACCTGCAAAAGACTGCGCGTGGTAAAATGGTAAAGGCCTTGCGGATTGCGGATACCAGGCACCTCGATCAACTCGACATCGCCCGCCGATTCGATTTGGAGGGTGTTCTTCAGGGCCGTCGGAATCGGCACTTCAACGATGTGTCCGTCAGACCGCTCCCGAACCGGCGACAGAAAGGCCAGGTGAATTTCAAACGGTTCGATGCCGGAGGGTCGGAAGAAAACACGGGGGGTGGGCGTTGGATCCACGACCAGGTGTCCGCCCGCGACGTGGTCGATTGTCTGAATGGCCAGCGGTCCGCTGAAAATCGGGATTTGGTCGACCTTGCCGTTGAGCACGGTCCCGTTGAGCTTCATCGTCCCCAGGACGGTATCGGAAGTGATCTTCAGATGATAATGGGCCGATGCCAGGCTGTAGACCGGGGTTTCCTCCTCCGGTGCCGCCGTCATCTCCCGTACGATCTTTTCGCGGTAGAGTTGTTTGAGTTCTTCCCAGGGCAGCGCCACATTGGCGGCCGCGCAAACCGATCCATTAAACAGCATCAGAACGACCAGAATGACCAGATGCATCATCGCCTCCTTGGTGGGTTGAGGTCCCTGGATTCAATCCTCAGGACCATGCGATGACGGTACGGGATCTGCTTGAAGGGCTGGTGAAATATGTGTGAATTCGATGTGAAATCGTTACCGCGGCGTGTGCCGGCGCAACCGGCAGCACTGGGATATCAGACGCCGCTGATTCAGGCCGGAAGGCGGAATATGCTGCGGCAACCCTCCGGGTCCCGATTGAGCAGTTGGATGCGTCCCTGGTGGAGGGCGGCCACTTCCTTCACGAAATTGAGACCCAGCCCGGTGCTCTTCTTATCGGTTTCCGGCCGGGGCAGCGAAAAAAAGCGATTGAAGATTTTGTGGCGGGCATAATCGGGAACGCCTGGCCCGTCGTCGTCGATCCGGATCTCGATCCAGTCCCCCTGCCGTCGGCCGGCGACCTGGAGTCTCCCGCCGGTAGGCGAAAAGTCGACTGCATTTTGCAGTAAATTGGCGCAGCCCTGTTTCAGGAGGAACCGGTCGCCGCTGACGGTCAGAGGCGCGGGAATCCGGTTGCGGACTTGCAGTTTTTTCTTGAGCGTCAGGGCCCGCAGCCCTTCGAGCAGGTCGTCGACCATCGGTTTTAGCGCGAAGCGCTCCACCTGCTCGAGGGTTTTCAGGTTTTCCACCGCCGCCAGTTGCAACAGGCGTTCGACGATGCGCTCGATGCGCCCGCTTTCATTGCGGATGTTGGCTACGAAACGCTGGCGCTGCGCCTCGGTCATGGGTTCTTCCAGTAATTCGGCCGCCCCTTGGATGGCGGACAGGGGGCTCTTGATTTCATGGGTGAAAGTTTGAATATACTGTTCCACATAACGGCGGCCCTCAAGGGCTTCGCGCATATTCTCGAAGGCGCGGCCCATTGCACCGATCTCGCTGTTGTCCATTGGCGGGAGGGCGGCACGTCGACCTTCACGCACGTCGTTGGCATACTGCGTCAGCCGGGCAATGGGGTGGGTCAGCCAGGAAACGGCGAGATAGCTGACGATCATCACGGCCACGGCGGCCATCAGGCCGACACGGATGACATCGGCCTTGGCGGACTGCATGAATCGATTGATGCTGCGGGTGGATTTAAGGATGGTCAGGACCCCGCGGGTTTCGCCGTCTACGATGACAGGGGCGGCGACATGAAGCACATTGGAAAGTGGGTCGTGCCGGTCGAGGCGCGTTGAGCGGGCACCATACGCCCCTTTGAGCGTCAAGTGAACATCGCGCCACCGGGAAAAATCCGCCCCTTCATTGCCTCGCTGCCGGGCATCGAAGATCACCTGACCGTTGTGGTCGGTGATGTAGAGGCCCGCGTCGACGGCGCTCTTGCGAAATCCATAGATATCCGCCGCAAACTTGCGCGCATAGGCCGCATCGTATATCCGGTGCAGCCAGTCCGTATCCAGGGCGCCGCTGGCCAGGAGATGGCCGGTGACCTCCGCCCAGAGATGGGATTGGTCCACCAGAACCTCCTCGACGCTTTCCAGATAGCGCAGCCGCAGGTCCCCGAGGACCCAATAGACGAGGAAATAAAAGCCGGTACCGAAAACCAGCAGATAGCTCAGGAAAATGCGTGTCTTGATCTTCATGCGATTTCCTTCAGAGCGTAGCCGACGCCGCGATGGGTGACAATCGGGTCGAATGCGGGCTTGACGGCTTTGATCTTTTTGCGGATGTTCTTGATGTGGGCGTCCACGGTGCGGTCCATACTGGCCAGGGGGTCGTCCCAGACGCGGGCCATCAAATGCTCGCGCGAGAAAACCTGTCCGGGGCGGGCAATAAGGATCTTGAGCAGTTCGTATTCGTAGCGGGAGAGTTCCAAGGGCTGGCCGAAACAGCGGATGCAACGCTTGTGGTCCACGACCTCCAGGGGCGGCGTCGAAAAGGGCGTGGCCGGTTGATATTGCGTGCGACGCAGCACCGCTTTGACCCGGGCACAGAGTTCCCGGGGGCTGAATGGTTTGACGACGTAGTCATCGCCCCCAATCTCAAGCCCCACGACCCGGTCGACCTCCTCAGCCCGGGCCGTGAGAAAAATGACCGGAATGCTGTGGCTTTGTCGAATCTGCTTGCAGAGCTCTAGCCCGTTCACATCCGGCAGACCGATATCGAGAATAATCAGGTCGATGGTTTCGCTTTCCAGCAATCTCGGCACCTCACCGCCAGTGGCACTGCGGACGGTCTCAAACCCCTCCGTCTCCAAGGCGTACACCAGGTTGTCGACGATGGCGGGTTCATCTTCAACAATAAGGATGCGGGTTTTCAATGGCCGAGGCCCCCTTCCATGGTAAGAAGCCGACGATAGCGCAAAAGTACCCGGCCGTGGTCAGGCCCTGGGTGCATACTGATTGGCGGATATGGGGAAAGAATAACAAACCCCGCGAAAATTGTCGATTGACAGCTCTCGGGAACCGGCCCAAAGTTCTGGACGGAAGGGAGGTGCGCATGACAGCGACCACGATTCAGATCCTGTGCGACAACAACATCGGTCGGATGGACTTTCTGGGCGAGCACGGTTTTGCCGCCCATGTGAACCATGATTCCGGAGCCTACCTTTTCGATACGGGCCAGGGCATGACCCTGCCGCACAACGTCCGGCAGGGCGGTCTGCGATTGGAAGACCTCGACGCCGTCATCCTGAGCCACGGGCACTACGACCACACGGGCGGGCTTGCCTGGGTTATAGAAAAGACCGGCCCCATCGACATCCACGCCCACCCGGACGTGTTCACCCCTCACCTGGCCCGGCTTGAAAGCGATCCATCGCAGCCCCCCCGCCCCGTCGGCTGTCCGCGAACGCAAGCCGATCTGGAAAGCGCCGGCGGGCGGTTTGTCTTCCACGCGGCCACCGCGCAACTTGCTCCCGGACTCTGGTTTATCAGCGGATATGAGCGCCAGCCGGCCCAGACACCGGACGACGGGAAGCTTGTGCTCGCCGGCGCGGACGGACCGATCCCCGATCCGATTGCCGAAGATGCCAGTCTGCTTCTGGAGACCCGATCCGGCCCCATACTGCTTTTGGGGTGCGCCCACGGCGGCCTTCTCAATATTCTGGATCATATCCGGGAGCGTCTCGGGGTCAGACGCCTGCATGCCGTACTCGGGGGCACCCATTTGATGTTCTACGCTTCCGCCCAGATTGATGCCGTGATCGAGGCCTTGGAATGCTTCGCGGTGGCGCTGGTGGGGGTATCACACTGTACCGGTGACCAGGCCGTCATGCATCTCGCACAGCATTTCGGAAGGCGATTTCAGAGGGCGGCGGCCGGCAGCGTGTTTCGCTTCTAAACGTTAGGGGCTCTTCAGGCTCTCCAGCCGACCGTGCCACGAACAGCAGTCACAAAAAGCCTCGGTCTGCAAGGTGATCTCAATCTGGTCCAGATTGTCGGGATCCGGAATGATGTCTTCTCCGGGGCACATGAATCGATAGGTTTCAAACGGATCCTGGGGATCCTTGGCATAGAATTCCTGGCAGCCGCATTGGGGGCATTTCATGGTGGGTTCCTCGACGCGGGCCACGCGCCCGTCCAGGGGCCGGTGGCCGGTCCTGTTGGTTTTAACTCCCTTTCTAAAACAAATGCAAAATATGTTCGCGAGACGTCCGGCGAAGCCCTAAAAAGGATGCCTACACGGCGCACGCCGTAATAGCGATGGTTTCGTCGCAACCTCGCGGTTGGACATTTTCCCCGACGGCCAGCTAGACGCGGCTGCTGCCCAGCAGGGTGCAGAGCATATCACAGGCATCGGACATGTTCAGGTTGCGCATGTTCAACACCAGGTGATAGTGATCCGTCTGATTGTAGTCCACCTTGCCGAATTTGCGGTAGAGATTGACGCGCCGTTTGTCTTCCATGGCCACCGCCAGGACAGCCTGTTTCTTCGTCAGTTCAAAGCGCTTCTGGACGTATCCGATCCGGTTTTCGAGGTCGGCCACCAGGAGAAGATGATAGGTATCCGGGCGGTCTTTGAGGATGAACTGGCTGCCGCGACCCAGGATGATGGCATCGCCCTCGTCGGCAATCTTGGTGATCACCTGGCTGAGCATATCGGTGTAGATCTCTTCATCCCGCAGGCCATGGTCGGAACTCAGGATCACTTCCATCAGACTCTTGGGCACCAGCGTCGAGAGAAATTTCTGAAATTTCCCTCCGGCCTCCTTTTCCATGGAGGCGACCCAGTCCGTTGAAACCTTGGCCTGCTGGGCCACCATCTGAATCAGTTGGTTGTTGAAAAAGGAATAGCCCAGCCGTTGGGCGATCAGTTCCCCCAGTTCATTGGCACCGGTGCCGAACATGCGTGATATGGTGAGGACCGCCATGCTAACCTCCCAACTGTGGTTAGGACCTGGGCTTGAATCACGGGAAACGGCGTGATGGTCCGTCGGCGCCGCGAACCCTACCTTTCGGGAATCAACCGGAGCGCAACCACCGGTTCGGACCTGGCAACCATCGCGATGGGCCAAGCACGCGATCTGAATTCAGGTGTGTCGGTGGCGCCGGACCGGCCGTCACCCGCCAAGCGCATTCCAGGGGGAGAAAATGAGATTCGCACGTACAAGGTGGCTTGCGTCTATGGTCCATACTAGATTTCGGGAGATTTGACAATTTCCAAAATACCGCTTGGGGGGATAGCCGGACATGTTGATTCACGGGTGCCCCGCCAGCGCGCCGACGCCCCACTGAATATTCCCTGATTTCGTGGTTCCGCCCTCACCACTTAAGCCCTAATAATCAAAGCCAAAGGGCGGCAGGTTTTGATAATTGCCTGCCGCCCTTTTGGCATGTTGGTTACCGTCAACCCCGGAGATGGCCCCGGGGGTGGTCAGGTTCGCTGCGACCGGATCACGACCTACGGGTTTTGAACACGGTCGTTATGTTTGGCACACTAAATTTGCGACTGGCCCGGTTTTGTTTTTATCCAGCCGCATCGGCTCCTTACGGCTTAGTTCCCCGTCGCTTCGCGCGTGCTCTTTGGAGCAGTTGATATGCGCTGCTCTTTCGGCAGCCGGATCGTTTCCCGCTTGGTCAACTCGCCGCTGTGCACACCCTGGTGAATGTGCTTATGTTGGCGCACTTGGCGGTTTTCAACCTGCCCGGCCACGGCCGCGTCCAACACCACCAGTCCAAACACCTTCGCCGTCTTCACAATACCCCCTTTTTTTATTCAGGATTCATCATTTATTGGGAATTTTAAGCATTGAAAGCGCCCTCGGCGGAATCCGGCTGACAGGGAAAATGAAAAATCAGCCTAATAAAAACCTTGGCACCGTCGATCAAATGCAAGATCCGTATATTGGCAAAGATATGGCTGGTGGCCTGCTAAATTCTGTTGGAAAATCAACCTGTTTAAACGTTACCCCAATCGCCGCCGGAGACGGCTTCGTAGCCTTCTGGCGTCAGAAAAGCGCTGCTTTTGAGGCTGTTCATGTCCACCAGACCGCGATCGAACAGCGTCTTAAGCCCGTCAAACACGTCGCTAGGAGCCAAGGGCAGGGCCGCAACGATGTCGCTGATGTCCAGGATCCCCGGTGGCCCCTTGAGATCCCACTCCTTGGCCAAAAGCTTCAATATCTGTTGGTCGGTTTCAACGGTCACTGTGTATTTTCTCTAAGCATCCTCTTTGATTCGAGTATAAATGGCGCTTCGGGTCGGAAACCGCACCCGAAACCGCCGCCCCGTACGGGGTCAAACGAACAGGGTGTCAAGCAGGCCGTCAATCACCGACCCCGTAAATCCAAGAAAAATATAAAGCCCGAAAACGGATCGACGCACCAGGGCGAAGACAGCCAGGGCGGCTGGAATCGAGGATACGGCCCCGGCGGTCATGAAGGCCAGTCCAGCCCCGGGAGACATGCCCATCAGGGCCTTGCGTATGAACGCCAGACTGGGGGACCTGGTCGGAATCCTTCTGGTGGGCCTGATGGATCCCGAC
>JAAUYB010199315.1_pt1 | contig 11471 bp, 9 predicted proteins | sample 7278071 | NCBI WGS metagenome assembly JAAUYB01 (sample SAMN14350121, study PRJNA611818) | marine sediment metagenome | isolation source: surface marine sediment (1.8m) | place: French Polynesia: Moorea | collected 2018-08 | reverse complement strand
GCTTTGTTTCGCAAGAGCAAGAGACGCGGCCGCAATTCTGGCGGAATCGCCCGATTTCACGCTTTTGCACCAATGCTGACGCGACATTGCCTTTTGTCGTTGGTACTCTGACGCCCGGATCGGGGCCAAAGCCCCAAGAAACACAGGCGCAAGATGCCCAACACGCTTGCCTTTCTGATGCTGGCTGTCTGGCCGCTGGTCGCTGTGGCGCTGTTTTCGCGCTACAAGATCGACCGTGCGCTGATCCTGACGCTGATGCTGGGCTATCTGTTCCTGCCCGAACCGCCCGCGGCGTTCGACTTTCCGCTGATGCCGCCGCTGAACAAGCACAACATCCCGGCGCTCGCGGCCTTTGCCATCGTGCTCTGGCGCTATGGCTATGACGGGCCGTTGCTGCCGGTGTCCTGGGCGGGCCGGCTCTTGATCCTGACCTTTGTGTTCTCGCCAGTGCTGACGGTGCTCAACAACACCGAGCCGGTGTTTTTCGGCCAGGTCGGTCTGCCGGCGCTGGGGCTGAAGGATGCCATCGCGCTGATCGTGCAGCAATTCCTTCTGATCGTGCCCTTCCTGCTGGCGCGGCAGTTCCTTGCCAGCGGAGGCGCGCAGCGTGAGATGCTGTTGGCGCTGGTCGCGGGTGGGCTGGTCTATTCGCTGCTGATGCTGATCGAAGTTCGGCTTTCACCGCAGCTCAACAACTGGATCTACGGCTATTACCAGCACATCTTTGGCCAATCGGTGCGCTTTGGCGGCTACCGGCCGGTGGTGTTCCTCTATCACGGGCTGTGGGTGGCGTTTTTCTGCATGACCGCCGTGGTCGCAGCTTACGCCCTCTGGCGGCTGAACGCCGGCGCCAACCGGCTGAAGATGCTGGCCGCAGCGGTTTACCTGACGGTGATCCTGGTGCTGGCCAAGTCGCTGGGCGCGATGGTGTTCATGGCGCTTTTGGTGCCCCTGGTCGTGTTCCTGTCCCCCGGCCAGCAGATCCGCGCCGCGATTGTGATCGGCATGCTGGCGGTGGGCTATCCGCTCTTGAAAGGCGCGGATCTGGTCCCGCAGGACGCACTGCTCAACGCCGCGGCCAGCATCGATGTCGAGCGTGCAGGATCGCTGTCGTTCCGCTTTGACAACGAAAACACGCTGCTGGAACGCGCCTATGAAAAGCCGGTTTTTGGCTGGGGCAGTTGGGGGCGCAACCACATACTCGATCCCGTATCAGGCAATATCCTGACAGTGACCGACGGGCGCTGGATCATCGTGATCGGGGTCTATGGCTGGGTCGGATTCCTGGCGGAGTTCGGCCTTCTGCTCTTGCCCCTGCTGCTCTTGTGGCGTGAGGCGGTGTATTACCGCGCCGATGGGGTGTCGCCGCTGATCGCGCCCCTATCGCTGATCCTCGCGATCAACATCTTTGACATGCTGCCCAACGCCACGCTGACCTCACTCACCTGGCTGATCGCCGGGGCGCTGATGGGCTATGCCGAACAATTGCGCGCCGAACGGCTGAGGCAGAAAAGCTTTGCGCCGCTGATGCGCTGGCAATCGATCATGTGAGCGGCCGGATGACCACCAAGCCCCGCGTGCTCGCCATCGCCGAGGCGGCGAATCCCGAATGGGTCAGCGTGCCTCTGGTGGGCTGGTCGCTGGCCACGGCCCTGCGAGAGGTAGCGGATGTGCATATCGTCACGCAGATCCGCAATCGCGAGGCGTTCCTGCGCGCCGGCATGGTCGAAGGGCAGGATTTCACCGCCGTCGATTCCGAGGCGCTGGCCCGTCCGATGTGGCGCCTGGCCGAGCGTTTGCGGATGGGCGAGGGCAAAGGCTGGACCATCGTGCAGGCACTGAGCGCGCTGAGCTATCCGTGGTTCGAACGGCTGGTTTGGCGGCAGTTTGGTGCGGCGATCGAGGCTGGCGATTATGACATCGTGCACCGCATCACGCCTTTGTCGCCTACGGTCAGCTCATCCCTCGCAGCGAAATGCGCCGCGGCGGGTGTGCCTTTTGTGCTGGGTCCGCTGAATGGCGGGGTGCCCTGGCCCAAGGGGTTCGAGGCGCAGCGGCGCGCGGAACGCGAATGGCTGGCGCCGGTACGGTCCGCCTACAAGCTGCTGCCGGGTCGGGGTGCCACGCTGCAACATGCCAGCGCGATCTTGGTTGGGTCACGTCACACCCGGTCCGAGATCCCAGCAGAGCACCAGGCCAAGGCGATCTACATCCCCGAAAACGGCATCGATCCGACACGTTCCAACCGTGTGGCCGATCCCAAACCCGGCGCCTTGCGCGCCTGTTTTGTTGGCCGTCTGGTGCCCTACAAAGGCCCCGACATGCTGCTTGAGGCCACAGCCCCCCTGCTGCGCGACGGGGCGATGACCTTGCAAATGATCGGCGACGGCCCGATGCGCGAGGCTTTGGTCGCGCAGGCGAACACGCTGGGGATCAGCAAAGCCGTCACCTTCCACGGCTGGAAATCACATACCGACGTGCAAGACATCCTCGCCACCTGCCACATCCTCAGCTTCCCCTCGATCCGCGAATTCGGTGGCGGCGTGGTGTTGGAGGCGATGGCGTTGGGGGTTGTCCCGGTGATTGTCGACTATGCCGGGCCGGGGGAGTTGGTCTCATCCGAGACCGGCTACAAGATCCCCTGCGGATCGCGGCACGAAATCATCGCCGGGTTCACCGAGACCCTTGCGCAGCTCGCCAAAGACCCATCCACCCTGCCAAAGCGCGCAGAAAACGCCCGCGCCCGGGTGCAGAGCCACTTCCTCTGGTCGCGCAAAGCCGAGCAACTCGCGCAGGTCTACGACTGGTGCCAAAGCGACCACACGCAACCGGCGCCAACATTCTTCTAAGCCTCAGCCCTCTTTGATCACCCGCGCCGGGATGCCCACCACTGTCGCCCCGGCTGGCACATCCCCGGTGACCACCGCATTAGCACCGATCACCGCATGGTCCCCCACGGTCAAAGGCCCAATCAGCTTGGCACCAGCGCCCACATCCACATGCCCGCCCAGCACCACCGGCCCCGCCAGCGTAACCTGATGGAATATCATGCAATTCACACCAATCCGCGCCTCGGGGTGGATGATGATTCCCGTGGGATGGGTCAGCCTCAACCCACCGCCGATCTGAGTATTCAAATGGATTTCACTCTGGCAGATCGTCGACCAAAAAAGATGGTTCAGCGCCCAGTATTTCGACGCCAGCCGCGCCCAAACCCCGCCCTGCCCCTGCAACGCCTGATAGCGGCGCAGGGCACGCAAAAGCTTTTGCCCCGGGTCCCAGAACCGCCGCACGTCCTCGCGCGACCAATCCGGCACCTCGGCCGATATGCCTGTTTCCTGCTGCATTCCTGCCCCTGCATCCCCCGCGACACGGGCAATCGTCAACACAAAGGCGCCCCATCACCGTTTTCCTGCCCGATTCTGCGGGCATCCTGACCGCTCGGCAACACATTGCGCATCCCGTCCTGCGGCGGCTGGCCGGCCTTCTTGACTTGCAGAAGGCTCACAGGCTTATGACAATGACCTGCACGGGGTTGGGGGCGCGGTGCGGAACAAGGAAACCGGCAGGCGATGCGCGCATGGCCCTGACGTTCAAAAACCAACGCCCGGAGGTCGGTCATGTATGATCCGGCCCCCTCCAGCTTGCTCTATCGGAGCGAGATCGACGGCCTGCGCGCCATCGCCGTGCTGTCCGTGGTGCTCTACCATTTCGGGCTGCCGCTGCAGGGCGGGTTTGTCGGCGTCGACATCTTTTTCGTCATCTCGGGCTTTCTGATCGGCGGCATCCTCTGGCGCGAATACGATCAGACCGGGCGCATCTGGCTGCGCAATTTCTATGTCCGCCGCTTTCGCCGATTGGCGCCGGCATTCTTTGTCATGGCGCTGGTCACCACCGCGTTTGGCTGGCTGATCCTGCTACCGTTCGAGTTTCGCGAATACGGCAAGTCGCTGATCGCGGCGACGGTCTATCTGTCGAACGTGCTGTTCTTCCGGCAGGCCGGGTATTTCGACACCGCGTCCGAGGACAAACCGCTCTTGCACACCTGGTCGCTGGCGGTCGAGGAACAGTTCTATATCGTCCTGCCTTTGACGATCCTGCTTTTGGCGCGCTGGCGCTGGGGCCTCTTGGGGGTCTTGATTGGCGCCTGGGCGCTGTCGCTGGCGGGCTGCATCCTGCTGACGCCGAGCCATAGCAACGCCACCTTCTACCTCTTCCCCTTCCGCGCGTGGGAGCTTTTGTCCGGCGTCCTGCTGGCGATCTGGGGCTATGAGACGGGGCGCACATGGCGCGGCTATGCGGTTTTGTCCTGGCTGGGGCTGGCGCTGATCCTGGCATCGGTTGCCCTGATCCCCGAAAGCGCGCATTTCCCCGGCATACTGGCCATCGCACCGGTGCTGGGCACCGTGCTGATCCTGGCCAACGGCACCGGCAAAAACCCGGTCAACCGGTTGCTCTGCCATCCTTACGCGGTGTTCTTCGGGCTCATTTCCTATTCGCTTTACCTCTGGCATTGGCCGGTCCTGACCCTGTCGGCCTACCTGCGCGGCGGGCATTTGAACCTGGTGGAGTCCGCAATCTGGATGGCGCTTTCCATCGGTCTCGCGTGGCTCTCCTGGCGCTTTGTCGAAAACCCCGTGCGGCAGGCGCGCACCATGCCGGGGGGTGTGGTGCTCAGCGGCGCCGCGCTGGCTTCGGCCGCTTTGATCGGACTCGGCGGTTGGCTCTATCTGCAAAACGGTCTGCCGAAACGTTTTGGACCTGAGGCGCGGGTGCATATCGGCGCCTCCGCCGATTTCCTGCAGGATTTCAGCCGCTGTTATGTCGCCACAGAGCTGCCACTCGATGGGCTGGAGGTCTGCCCCATCGGGCCGGAAGGCCCGCCCAAGGTGCTGGTCTGGGGCGACAGCCACCTGCGCGCCTTCCGGGAGGGCATCGCGCTGGCGGCACATGAAGCGCAGACCCCCGGGCTGCTGATCTGGCGCGCCGGCTGTCCGCCGCTTTTCGACCTGCGCAAGGTGGAAAACACCGCGACGCAGGCACAGAACACCGCCTGCACCCAGGCCAATCTGCAGATCAAGCAAAGCTTTGGCCGCCTGCCCAGCCTCGACACCGTGCTGCTGGTCGGGCGCTGGACCTATTACGCCGAGGGGCGCGGCACCGGGCTTGATGCCGCCAACACCATCACCGTGCATCCCACTCTGACGCCCGAGGCCGTCGACACCCCGCAGACCCGCATTCTGGCGACCGCCGCGCGTGACAGCGTGGCCTATCTGGGCCAATGGTTCGACGACATCTATGTGCTGCGCCAGCCGCCCGAGATCCCGGATTACGACAGCCGTCTTGCCGCGCGGGAAACGGCGCATGGCGGGCTGCTGTTGGCCGCCAAACCCGTCACGCAGGTCTTTGTCGAAGCTGAGGCTTTGGCCCTGCGCACCGCCCTCGCCGACGCGATCTGGCAGCCTTTGGCGGATGAGGGCGCCATTGAGCTGCTCGACACCTGGCCCGCCTTTTGTACCAATGGGCGCTGTGATGCGATCCATGACGGGATCGGGCAGTATTTCGACAACAACCACATCACCAATGCCGCCGCCTTGCGGGTGCGGGATGTGTTTCGCCCGGTCTTTGCCGTTGATGCCCGGCAAACCGCTCTGTCGCTGCCCGCCGACCAATGACCACCTGGGACGCCATCGTGATCGGCACCGGCATCGGCGGCGGCACGATTGGCCGCGCTTTGGCCGAGGCGGGGCAGAAGGTGCTGTTTCTGGAACAAGGCCCACAAGGCTACCGCGCGGAAAACCATGGGGTGTCGGACATCTTTGTGCCCGAGGCGCGGATCACCCGCGGGCTCTGGCCGACCCCTCTGCATGTCACGCTGAACGGGCAGGAACAGAGCTTTTACGCCCCTCTGGGCGCCGGGCTGGGCGGGTCCTCGGTATTCTACGCTGCCACTCTGGAACGGCCCGAGCGCCACGATCTGGAGGCCACTGCCGACCAACCCCACCCAACGGGCGGCTGGCCCGTGGGGTTTGACGCCCTGCAACCCTATTATGACCGCGCGGCCAGGCTCTACCGGGTCTATGGCACACCGGATCCCCTGTCGCCCGAGCCACCGCTGCCGCTGCGCGATCCCCCCACCCTGACCGGGACCGAGGCCGCGTTGATGCAGCAACTCGCAGACAAGGGCTTGCACCCCTACCACGCCCATACCGCTATCGAACGCCTGCCGGACGGCTTGAACTGCCTCGGCGTGAAATGCCCGCGTCGCTGCAAGATGGATGGCCGCTCTGCCGGGGTCGAACCGGCGCTGGCCAGTGGTAGCGCGCGGCTGATCGACCGGGCACAGGTCACGCGCCTGCTGACTGAAGGCGACAGGATCACCGGGGTCGAGGCGCGTATCGACGGCGAGACTCAAAGCTTCACCGCCCGGCGCTATATCCTCGCCGGTGGCGCGCTGGGCTCCCCCCGGCTGCTGCTCGCTTCGGCCAATGACGCCTGGCCTAAGGGTCTGGCCAACAGTTCAGGCCTCGTCGGGCGCAACCTGATGTTCCACGTCAACGAGATGTTTGCCCTCTGGCCGCCGCGCGGCACGCCGGATGACGGCGCGACCAAGGCGATCTCGCTCCGCGATCTTTATCATCAGGGCGGGCAGCGGCTGGGTACGATCCAGGCGATGGGCATCCGCGCCTCATACGGCGAAATCCTGCACTATCTGAACCTGATGCTGGCCCGGACGCGCTTTGCCCGCCTGCCGGGCCTGCGGCACCTGACGCGCCTGCCCGCCGCTTTGGCCGAACGGCTGTTTGGCCACGCGCAGATCTTTGTCGGGCTGATGGAGGATCTGCCTTATGCCGAAAACCGCGTGACCTATGACCCCGCCCAGCCCGATCGGTTGAGCGTCACCTACAGCTTTCAACCCGAGCTTCTGGCCCGCCGCCGCGCCTTTCGCAAAGCGATCCGCAAGGCGTTTCGCGGTCAAAGGCGGGTGTTCCTCGGCCTTGTGCCGGAGTTGAACTACGGCCATCCCTGCGGCACTTTGCGGTTCGGCACGGATGCGTCCACATCGGTGTTGCGCCCGGATTGCCGGACGCATGACCTGACCAACCTCTGGGTCACCGACGCGTCGTTCATGCCGACCTCAATGGGGGTGAACCCCAGCCTGACCATCGCCGCCAACGCCCTGCGCGTGGCCAACCTGATCCTGCAGGAGGATGCGCCATGACCCGCCTGACCCCCGCTGACGGACTGGCCGTGGTGACCGGTTCAGGCTCGGGCCTTGGCCGGGCGCTGGCCATCGGTCTGACGGCACAAGGCTTCACCGTCGCCGGCACCGGCCGCAGGCGGGCGGCTTTGGAGGAAACCCAGAGCCTTTGCGCCAAGGGGTTGTTCTTGCCGACACCTTTGGATGTGTCGAAGGCCGAGGATGTGGCCGAGACGTTCTCCCAATTTCGGGAATCTCACACCCCCATCGCGCTGTTGATCAACAACGCCGCGGTCTATCCGCGGGCGGATTTCCTGGATCAAACCCCGCAGGATTTCATGCAGACCGTGGCGGTCAATCTGGGCGGAGTCGTGAATTGCACCCATGCCGCCTTGCAGGACATGGTCCAGACCGGGCGCGGGCGGGTATTGAACGTGGCGACCTTTGCCGACATCACCCCGTTGCCAACCGCTTCGGCCTACTCGGTATCGAAGGGTGCTGCGCGGATCCTGACACGGGCGCTGATCGCCGATCTGGCAGACCGCTTTCCCGGCATCGTGATCAGCGACTGGATGCCCGGCATGCTGCGCACCGGAATGGGCATCCCGGACGGGCTTGCCCCCAAAACAGCCGCAAAATGGGGCGTCGAACTGGCCCTGCGCTGCGACCCGGACCTGACCGGGTCGGTGTTCGAGATGGATCGCGAAATCCTGCCGCCACGCGGGATGAAAGGCCGGATCAAAGACTTGATCCTGATGCGCAAACGCACTCCGCGCAGGCTCTAACCTGCCGCGCGGCGCAGGCGCAGGCCGATCGCGCGCATAAGCTCCCCCGGCAGAATCGCGATGCAGCGCGCATAACGCAGACCCAGCCGCCGCGGGCTGTTGACCGCGCGCCACAGCCACTCCAAAGCCAGCTTGCGCACCCAAAGCGGCGCGCGTTCCTGCGTGCCGGCAAAGAAATCCAGCCCCGCACCAATCCCGGCAAACCCGACCTGCGGTGCAGCCACACGGCCGGCGGCGGCAAACATCTCTTGCTTGGGCGCGCTCAGCGCCACAAAGCAGAGCCGCGCCTCCGACGCGATGATCCGCTCAAACACATCCCCAGGCTCAGCCGGGTCAAACCCCATCGGCGGGGCGATGCAGCAGGCAACCTCAAGATCGCGCACTTCCCGTTCCAAGTAACTCTTGGCGCCTGCCAAAGCCTGATCGGTGCTGCCCACCAGCGCCACCTTCACTCCCTGCCGCGCTGCGATCCGCGCCATCGGCAGGATCGCGTCCGAGCCGGGGATCAGCTCCACCGGCCGCCCCGCCAGATAAGACATCCAGACAATCGGATTGCCATCCGCCACCACAAAATCCTGCGCCGCATAGGCCTCACGAAACGCCGCCGACTGCCGCAGTTTCACCAGGTGATCGAGGTTGATCGTCGCCAGAGCGAACCCCCGCTTGGTCGCCAGACGTTCGGCCACACGGGCCTCAAGCGCGGCCCATGTGGGCACGTTCACCTTGATCGTCTGTCCCGCTTGCGTGAATTGCATGACGGCGCACCTCCCCCAAAACAGGACATAGCCGGAACATCGGGTTTGAGCAGAGTGCTGCGGGCCGTTTTCCCGCCAACCGTGACACTTTCGCCGCAAGTCACGCCGAATGGGTAGAAACATCACCGATTGCGCGACGGGGTCGAAATATGGCCATGTTTCTGCGATCAAAGGGGGCAAACCGATGCACTGTCGCATGAGCAGAGGCAGCATGAGCAGAATGTCCCAGCTGAGCCCCGGCGGCACCGGCCCGCAAGGGGGTGTCCGATGACGGGACAGGTGTGTCTGCTGGGCTGCGGGTTCGTCGCTGATCTCTACATGCGGTCTTTGGCGGTGATGCCGGGGATTGCGGTGGCTGGGGTCTATGACCATGACGCCAAGCGGTTGAAACAGTTCTGCGCGTTCTGGGAAATGCCTGAGAAGCCGTCTTTGGAGGCGCTTTTGGCCGACGCGCCGCAGGGCACGGTGATCCTGAACCTCACCAATCCGCTCGCACATTATGAGACAACCAAGACCTGCCTGGAGGCGGGCCACCACGTCTATTCCGAAAAGCCTCTGGCAACGGCGTTTGCCGATGCGCAGGCGCTGCATACTTTGGCTGAGGCCAAAGGGCTGATGCTGGCCTCCGCCCCCTGTTCCGCACTTGGGGAGCCCGCGCAAACGATTGGCCACGCGCTGCGCCAAGGCCTCGCCGGCACGCCACGGGCGATCTATGCCGAGCTCGATGACGGGTTTGTGCCCCAGGCCGCCTACCGCAAGTGGCACTCGGAATCCGGTGCGCCCTGGCCGTATAAGGACGAGTTCCGCACCGGCTGCACGCTGGAACACGCGGGCTATTACCTGACCTGGCTGATGGCGTGGTTCGGCTCGGTCCGCACGGTGGTTGCCGCCTCGGCGGAAACCGTGCCGAACAAGGAAGGCGACGGCCCCTTTGCGCCCGACCTCTCAGTCGCCACGCTGTTTTTTGACAACGGCCCGGTGACGCGGCTGACCTGTTCCATCGTCGCGCCGCACAATCACGGCATCCGCATCGTCGGCGACAAAGGCGTGCTCAGCTGCGATGCCGCCTGGGACAACGCGGCCAAGGTGCGCTTTGCCCGCCGTCTCACCGTCCGGCGCCGGCTGATGGAGGCGCCGGTCCCCAAACGCATCAAGCTGCCCGGGCCAACGCATCCCAAGGTGAAACGCTGGGGGGCTGCGGCAATGAACTTCATGCTTGGCCCGGCCGAGATGCTGGACGCGCTGCGCGAAAACCGCCCCTGCCGCCTCTCGAACGACATGGCCCTGCACCTGACCGAGGTGACCCTGGCGATCCAAAACGCCGGAGAGTCGACTGGCGCGCAAAAGATGACCACCAAATGCATACCCATGGAGCCGATGCCATGGGCGAGGTGACGCGCATCCTGGTGACCGGCGCCTCAGGCTTTGTCGGTCGTGCGGTGGTGGCCGAGGCCCGCGCCCGCGGCCTGCACGTGGTGGCGGTGATGCGGTCCCATTGGCCGTCGGAGTGGGACAACGATCCGGGGATCACCAAGGTCACGGTCGATCTGGCGGCGGCGGACGCATTGGACACCCTGCGCCCCGCGATGAACGGCGTCGGCGCCGTGATCCATACCGCCGCCCATCTGGGCGGGGACGCTGCGACGCATGACCGGGATACGCTGGCCGGCACGCAAGCGGTTCTTTCCGCCATGCTCGGCCAGGACGTACGGCTGGTGCTGGTCAGCTCAATCGCGGTCTACGATACAATGCAGCTGCAGCCGGGGGACACACTAACCGAAGAGAGCCCGCTGGAACACCACGCCACCGCGCGCGATGCCTATGCCGGCGCCAAGCTGCGGCAAGAGGCGCTCTGCCGCGTGGCCGACCACCCGATGTGGATCCTGCGCCCCGGGGCGATCTATGGGCCGGGGCGGACGTGGCATGCCTTGATGGGGCCTTGGGTTGGCCCGCTGCACATCCAGATCGCCTCTGACGGGGAGCTGCCGATGACCCATGTCCGCCACTGCGCCTGGGCCTTGGTGCAGGCCGCGCTGACCGATCCGGGGGGCGTGCAGATTGCGAACGTCCTCGATGACGACCGCCCCACCCGCGCCCGCTACCTTGCCGCGCATAGTAAAGCGGCGGGCTGGCCGCGATGGGTGCTGCCCGTACCCTTCCACCTCTGGCACAGGCTGGCCCGGCTGCTTGCGCCCCTGAACCTCAAACGCCCCGGCCTGCTGAGCGAGCCGATCCTGCGCGCCCGGATGATGCCGCTGTCTTATCCCAACTCCGCCCTGCGCGCGGCCCTTGGGGTTGCCGACGACGCCCCGTTCGAGACCATGCTGACGCAATCGCTGGAGGGCGGGACATGACCCTGCCCAAGCTTGCCTACCTGACCGGCGAATACCCCCGCGCCTCAGACACCTTCATCCAACGCGAGGTCGCGGCCTTGCGCGCCCTCGGCCATGACGTGCTGACCTGTTCGATCCGCACCACCGGAGCGGAACACCTGGTCGGACCCGAACAGGAGGCCGAACACGCCCGCACCTTCAAAGTGCTCGAGGCCTGCAAATCCCCTCTGCGGCTGATCAAAGCGCACTGGCGCTGGATGCGCGAACCGAGCCGTTATCTCAGCGCGTTGCGGCTGGCTTGGCAGACCGCGCCCAAAGGCCTGCGCGGCAGGCTCTACAACCTGATCTACTTTGCCGAGGCCGGTGTGCTGGCCGACGAACTCGCCCAGCAAGGCAT
>JAAUYB010027733.1_pt1 | contig 11471 bp, 10 predicted proteins | sample 7278071 | NCBI WGS metagenome assembly JAAUYB01 (sample SAMN14350121, study PRJNA611818) | marine sediment metagenome | isolation source: surface marine sediment (1.8m) | place: French Polynesia: Moorea | collected 2018-08 | reverse complement strand
GGATTCTTCTTGTAACCAACCGCCCGGAAATGCGAGGAACATTAACACGTATTTTAAAGCAAGCACATGATGACATTGGTTTCGAAATGGAGAGGAAGAAAAGAAAGGATTGTGTAACGGTTAGAAACGTCCCACCCTGATCCAACAGATTAGGCCAGCGACGAAAAACTCACCGCCCACGTGCATAGATAAAGAACCCATTTCCATCTCACGACTGGCGACGAAGCCGCCACCGAAGGAGGGACAAAAAAGGGAAGAAAAGAAGACGGCGGGTCTCCTAATACAGTAGCAATTGACCATCCATCACTACCGCCCGTAGGAAGGAGGAAGACTTGCGAACTGCGAGAACGGGGTCAATCGACGACGCCCTTTCGCGCACTCCAGTCGACCATGGAGAAGGAAGAGAGTGAAGGCACGCCGCCACCAGAAGCAACGGGGTAAATAAATCTATAAAAGGAGGCGCCACATAGAATCATGAGGCCAGTTTATTCATGTGAAGAGAAACGAGTTGTTTGAATAAAAGAGAAAAGAACTACGTGAGTTCATTAGTCCATCTGCTTGCCGTCGTTCGCACTAAGCGCAAACCAAGAGATAGAGAGAGGGAGGGGGAAGATTGGGGAACAAGATAGGGCGAATTCACCTCACAAGAGGCATCCTAGAATGTACGTCAGAAGTAAGGTTGTCCTGAAGAAAATTTTGGCCATACATACAGCACTTGAGAAAGGTTGTGGGGGTATCTGGAAAGTAGTTGCCCGACAAATTTTGAGGCCAAATTATGGCCGGTATTTATGTACCGTACCGAGCTAGCACCGACAAAAATATAAATCTCAGCGACCACTTAAGTGTGACAGGTTTGGCTAGTACCGATCTGACACCGATAAAACTACCGGGCCACGACCGACTTCTGAACTTTTGTCGGTATAATTTTTGCCGACCAAAATACTGTTCATAGCTCAAGACAGTATCTGGTCGGCAGTCAAGTCAGTACTAAATAATTGTATACTCAATATATATTCCCAGTACTACGTCCTTGTTAGGTCTTAAATTTTTGCCAGTAGGACCTCAGTCCAGAACCACTCCACCACGACCGCAGCAAGTCGGTACCAAACCAGGACTATTTGCGCGCGCGTTCCCGGCATTAGATCGGAATATTCTCAGCAATTTAAAGCCCGTTCCCACTGCCACCCACATCCAGATCCCTCTGTGAACGTCAATACTAAGTCGGTATGAAGTCGGTAATTTTTTGTTTCCCGTAGCTTTTGTAATGTCGCACAAAAAAATACAGAAATACATGAAGAATAGGAATCCTTTTCTTGTTCAGGTAATAAAATGACACTTAGTTTATCAGTCGCTGACCAACTACCGATTTGAACTTGTTCACTTTATTGCTTCTTCTGGCTTCTTCCCTTGCCTGCCAGCTTAGACGTACGGGCCTGGGTGGTTCTTCGTCCGGATGAAGGACTCCTCTTTCCTGGCGTTCTTCTCCGAGTCTTCTTCCCCACATCGGTCCGGCTGTGGAAAAAAATGGCAGGTAATTGGCAACTCGCTGACCATCAAACGACTTTGATACTAACAATTTTGCGGCCCTTTTTTCCTCGTATCCCTGGATGATCCGGTCCTTGTACTGCGCCAGCCAGGCCCTCTTCCTCTCTTCCGAGTCTCTTTGACGAAAGGGTGCCTTACCCCAGATTATTTTTAGGTTGGCCTCCTCATGTACCGCACAGTAGTAGGCCACCTCGTCCCTCCACTCGTCGCGAGGAGGCGTGGAGGAAGACGCATGATGCAGCATTGGCGGAGATTGGAAGCCGCCCTCTGGAAAAATTCTATGAAAAGGGATGAAGTGTGGTTGCAGAATCGGATCACTGGGGCCTGGGACAAGGACGCCGTTGTGCTGGGACAGCGGAATGGGGGTGCTTCATTCTCCCTCTACTTTCCCGACTCCGAAAAAGTCTCTTTGAGAAACGAGAGATACCTCGGACTGAAGAAGAGTGGAGGTGAGGTTCCCGAGAGTGATGAACAAAGAAAATCCACCCCTAATGCATCTTCTTCTCAATCAGATTGTGTTTCACCGTCATTCGACTCCCACCCTCTTTGTGGCAGTGAGCGGAGTCGACAGAAGATAAAGGTGAATAAGTTGGACGGCGTGTTACATGTTCGATTCGCAAAAAAACGTGACGATTTTCCGTTTTGATCCTGAAGATGTTGTAAAATATAATTTTGTTTTCCCAGATTGGTGGCAGCAGCAGCACCGAGGAGAAGAAGGAGGAGCCGACCATGGACACCTCGACACAGATGACAGAGAACTCGTCTGGGTTCCACGTTCTCGAGATCCACATGCCGTCCATGGGGACCGGCATGGGGATGCTGCTCCTGGTGGGGGCAGCGGTCCTCATGTTGCGGTGGTAGGTCCAGCGGCGGCACGCCAAGAAGCTGTGGCTGCAGGGGGTTCCACGGCCAAGCCTTCAAGATGGGCTGCCGGTCCCACCCTCGCCGCCCCTACGTCCCGCCCGCCGGCCCGTTCTGGATGGGTGGGGGGAAGAGACCGGGGGCCGGTTCAAGGAGCTGCCCTCGTAAGCGGCTGGCCCCCCCTTCTCCAGCCCGCCGCGCCACTCGTGCCGTGGGCTGGCCCCGCCATCGTCCCCGGGGGATGAGGACTACTTGGAGGGAGGGCCCGCCCTTGGGCGCCGCTGAGGAAAACGAAGATGAAGTAGTTATTCATGATGTAGTTGTCCAGATGAAGTTGTAAAGAAGAAGCATACTGAGATGCTTGATATGGTGTGATGAAAGATCGAGCTCGTTTTGTTTTGACTTGTACGGTAACAGTAGAACATGAAGGAGTATGGGTTAAAAGGTTTCTCACCTGTGGTGTGCCTCAGGGAGGATTCCTCTCCCCCCTTGCATTGAATTCAGCCTTTGAGAGCCTACTACAGACTTTCTCCACAGGCCAAGTAAGAGTATGTGGCTTTGCAGATAATGCATGACTCATCGTTAAGGGAGATAGTCCCCTACTCCTCCGTTTCCTGATGCAAGAAGCCATTAATAAGGCTCTTGCATGGGGGAGGAGTAGGGGCCTCCAGTTTAGTGGCCCCAAAAACAGTGGCGGTCCTTTTTACACACAACAGGGTCTTCAGAACTCCCCCCCTTAGGGTGGGGAATACTGAATTACCATATTCAAATCATATTCGTTATTTGGGTGTGGAACTTGATAGCAAGTTGACCTGGAAGAGACATGTTCTCGAGAAGATCAAAACTGCTAAATTTATGCATGTACGATGGGCGAAAGGTAACCTGTGGGTACCCTCATCGAAAATAACTTGGTGGGCCTACTCCTCAATTATACAGCCGGCGCTCACATATGGTTGTCATGTCTGGGCTAGGGTGATAACGGATTAGAGTATAGCACCCTCTCTGGTGAGAGTGAATAGGCTTGATCTAATGGGAAACTTCAGGATCAAAACCCCAACTGCGGGGCTTGAAGTTATCTCACACATACCATCACTCCATTTATTTATAGAAAGTGAGGCGGCGATAAAATTCAGGCGTATCCAAAGTCACCTTTGACTACCGGATTCTGCTCTGAAAACTACCACCCTAAGCAAGAGGAGTCATTAGTTTTTACGCCGGGAATTCCTCTCAAAGCTGAGGGTGGCAGAAGCGGAGACGGACAAGATCCCAACCACTATGGTCTGGAATCGTCGCATCTCCGTAATAAATGAGAGTTTTTCTAAGGGGAGACACGAGAAAACTATTGATATCGATATCAATATTATCACGGCTTATACCGACACAAGTGCCGGGGCCACGGTGGTGGCAGTCAATAGAGAGGGCCTAATCATTGAGGAGGAGGCCCTTTACTTAGGTCAAAAGTGCCGCTGAGTTAATACAATTTAGATGGCCGGATTACCGAGTAATTATGCTCTACTCAGATTGTCAGGCTGCTTTACAAGCAGTCGGGCAAAACTTTGTGAAGTCTCAAATGGTGCTTGACACCGTTGCTGCCCTCAACCAGGCAGCACATAATAATTTCATACAATTGAGATGGGTAAAAGGCCACTGTGGAATGGGGCACAGCAAAAGCCGGGGCCGGACTTTGACGGATTGACGGGCGTTGACGAACTGCGACGAATCCCCTTTTTAAATTGTGCAGAAGCCCCTTTTTAAAACTGCGCAGAACCCCCTTTTAAAACTTCGCCAAATATTTTTAGAAGGAGGGATCCCTTATAAAGTGCGCCAGTTCTCCTTCAAACTGCGCCTAATATTTTTATTTGAAGGAGGAAACCCCTATAAAGTGCACCAGTTCTCCTTCAAACTGTGCCAGTTCTCCGTCAAACTGCGCCAATTCTCCTTTAAACTACGCCAAATCCCCTTTTTAAACTGCGCTGAATATTTTTTATTAGATGGATCTCTTATAAAGTGAGCCAGTTCTCCTTCAAACTGCGCGAAATAGACTAGTTTTTACCTGTGGCCATCAGGTCAAGCTGTTGTAGGTGGGCAATGTTTTTGTATGCCCCCCTAGATGACCTTATAGCAAAAAGTTAAAAGAACAGGCCCAAAACAAATCAAACAAGAACAGACTTTGTTCGATCACGAAACCTCACCCACGTGAGCGGTTGGTTCGACTCGCGTCTCCGGGTGTTTTTGAGTCCGGGTTTCTCGGGGTGCGCCCGGAGTGAACCCGGATAGGTGCTAGGAGGCCGGTGATAACACCGAGGACTACTTCTCCAAGTTTTGATTCGCTGGTGAGGAGGACAAGAGACTTCCTTCTTCTGCCGGAGGCTTCTTCCTTGGCGACAAGGTACCGAGGGAGGGGGATCCCCCCGAATTGGGATGGAGGGGGCCAAGAAGGGACCTCGCCCCAGGACTGGGTCACTCTCGGAGCCCAGACCTAGGTCAGGATCAGCGTCGAGCACCAGGAGTGCTACGGGGATGATGACGACGACGAAGAGCCTCCAGGAGGAGGCGACAAAGATGGCCGCGGTTGCAGCGGCAGCAGCCAAGAAGGCGCAGCAGCGCAAGGTCACCGACTTCATGGTGAGCTCTCCAAAGGGAGGCCAGGGGACAACAGGTGGAGCAGGTGAGCTCCCTTCCGGGCCCTGTGGCCTGACTAACCCTGGCGCGGCGCAGGCGCCGGTGCCGACGACAGCAACGGCGACGACAACAGCAGCACCAGCGATGCCTGGGATGGTGACGCCAGGGAGCTCCCAATCCCTGACGGAGGGCGTCATGTCGGTGCTGCAACAGATGAGACACCTGCAGGAGCAGCAGGGCCAGGAGGCTGCAGCCATCAGGGTGCTCGAGCAGACGTCCGGCGGGGGGGAGCCCTCCAAGAAACCGGACGAGGAGGAAGACCAGAGCAACTGGCAAATCTGGACGAACCGCAAGAACAGGCGGATCGGCGGAGACCTGGAAGTTCAGGAGCCTCGACAGGTGCGCGGGGAGACGCCTTTCAAGCTCCCAGGTCAGTCCCTGAGCGGCGGCAACAAGGGCTACTACACATCCTCCTACCGGAGGGACCAGGCGCGGATGGACGCCAGGGGATCGAACCAGTCCTCGGCGGCGGCGGCCCTCACCGACAGGCAGTGGTTCTGGTTTAAAAAGAGGCTGTGCCTCTGCTGTGGGATGGACCACCAGGTCAAAGATTGCCCTGATGTGGCGCGCAGGGAGGAGGGTTTTGCTCTTCTTCGTGCTGCTTTCAGCTGTCCCCCTGACATGCGGCCAGGAGGCAAGGGACCGGGATCAGGGACAGGTCAGAGTCGTGGTCAGCCGAAATGGGCGGACAGGAGGATGGCAGCAACCCCCGGGACGGCGGCGGCGGCAAGGGCGCCCCCTTCCGCGTCATCCAACAGGCCCCCGACGGCAGCGACTGGGACCACGTCCAAGAGGTCCAGGGAACAGGCGGAGCAGGGGAGTTCAGGACTGACGCCAGAGGCAAAGAAGTCCCGCCCCTTCTCAGACGCGGCCAAGGCCAGCCTGACGCTCTACGTACGCGAGAGGGACGGCACGGCGCTGACGGAGGAGAGATACCTGAGCCTCAAGACCTCCTTCGCCTACTATGTGGAGGACATGATGTCCAAAAATAAGGACCCACCAATCTGCTCTGGCAGGTGGACCTTCAACAGGTCCGTTGTCAAGGTCCCGATGGCGGGCGAGTTGGATCTGTTGTGGATGCGATGCTTCCTGGACAAGGCCTACCTGGTGCAGAACGAGGAGGACTTCAACAAGTCCAAGGGGAAGATCTACGTGGCCTACCTCAGGGACAGGCTGGAGCCGGAGCTCACCGGGATGAGATCGGACAAGTTGGCCAGCTTCGTCAAGTACTTCAAGGGACAGGCGAAGATCGGGGGGCTTTTCGACCTCAAAATGGCTGCTAAAACGCCGAAGGGCAAGGCAGTCCACCTTGTTATGGATGAGGAGGCCGAGAAGATCTTCATCAGGGAGGGCTGCAAGATCCCCTTCGCCTCGGCCGGCTGGGTCACCTTCGAGGACCGGGTGGACTACGTGGCCAGGATTAAGAAGCAGGAGAGGAACAAGCTCCGCCCCAAGCCGTCCAACCTTGAGAAAGGGCTGCGTGAGCAAGCGATGGACGTGGATAAGATGACCGTGGACAGGGAAGAGGAGGAGGAGGTCGTCGAGGTGGGGAGGACCACCAGGAACCCGGGGACGCCTGCCGCGGCGGCAACGGCCCCATCAGGAGCTTCTGCTCTTCCTCTTGCTTCGTCCAAAGGAGTTGGACTTGACGAGGCCAAGGAGATCGCGGCTGCGCTCAAGGATGACGTCAAGACGGGCAAGCTAGAGCTGGGGACAGCTGAGGCGCTGATGCTGGAGAAGACAGGGCTGAGTCTCCACGATTTGACGCCGAGGAGGACGGTGTCGGCCTCATCATGGAGCGAGGAAGTTGAGATGGCGAAAAATCTCTCGGTTCCAGAGACGGTCTCAGAGGAGGCTATGAATAATAATGATGATGAGAATGATCGTGCTCTCTTCGAGCTTCAACAGGAACAGGATGTTCAGGATGGCCACAGAGCTGTGGGCTCAGCCGGCCTGCTGGCGGAAGGAGCTGCGGGCTCGCCGTCCAGCTAATTGTTTTTAAAATGAATAAAATGGGTGCTTTCTCTCTCTCATTTCGCGAACGGGTTTTATCTCAGCGATCGTCTACCCGATCTAGTCTTAGGAGTACTGGTTTTAGCTCAGGCTCGGCTCGAAGATGTCCAGCGCCTACTCCGGCTTCCTACTCTCCTTCGTCTTCCTTCTCAATCACCGCTCCCGCTGCCCCAGATGGGCATCTTGGAGCAGTCCCAAGGGACCGAGAGGAGCCCACAGGAGCTCGGATCCTGCAATTAAATTTAAATAAAAACAAAAAAGCCACCTCGGCTCTAAATGATTGGTCTTTCGACCTGGCCTTGGTGCAAGAACCAAATTTGAGCTCCAACTCTAGGATGAGTTTGGTGGGTGGAGCTAAAAAGAGCTTCTGCCTCAGTAAGGCCAGGGCGGCGGTAGTCGTGAACACCACCACGACAAACTTTTGGCCAGTCCCTTCGCTGTCGACGAGGGACCTGGCGGTGGTTGCTGTAGATTTTGTGGGATCCGCAACTACAATGATTGTGGCTTCAGGATACTTAGATATCCAGCTACCGGCACTATCACCAGAGCTGGTGAGCTTAATAAACTTTTGTGCGCTTAAGAGCTTACCACTCTTGGTAGGTCTCGACACAAATGCTCACTCCATCTTATGGGGCAGTGATGAGTCTAACCTAAGAGGGGAGAGACTGGAGGATTGGATAATGAGTAACAATTTATCCATACAGAACGTAGGTACGGTGCCTACCTTTGCTCCAATCTATGATTGTAAGCGGAGAACGATAATTGATGTCACCATCACGAATGACAAGGCGGAGAGGTTCATTACCGACTGGAAGGTAGAGATAAATGAACCCTCTTTTAGTGATCATAGGATCATTATGTTTTCTCTTGCAAACTGCCAACATGCCGCGGCGGTTAAAGCAAGAAGATATAAAAAGGCGGATTGGAAAAAATTCCAAGGTTATCTTGAGAAAACAGATATACAATGGCCTGAGTCCGAGGATGTAGAGGAAGCGGTGGCTAATCTACATCTCAATTTACAGGAGGCGCTGGACCTGGTTGCACCTCTTAAGGTTAAAGGAGATCATAAACCTGCGAGCTGGTGGACTAGTTCCCTTTTAGGGATGAGGGCCACACTTAAGAATCTCTATCATAAAAGAGATTCGGATAGGAAAATCAATGAAAGATATCGCGCTTTAAAGAAAACGCTTGCTAGGGAGATTAAAATTGCCAGGAAGAAATACTGGCAAGACTTCTGCTCCAGAGCTGAGTCCGCACACGATATCTCCAAATTAGTTCAGGTGCTGGAGAATCCCCCTGAACGACGTATGAGTCTCCTAACAAAAGATGGAGACATATTACCACCAGAGGACAGTCTCCATCACCTGCTCTCCACCCACTTCCCAGATTGCGCAGTGGGTGGGGCGCTGGAAGAAGATCCTAGGAATGAAGGTGTTGCTGCTGACTTTACGGGGGTATGTCAGTTCATCACACCGAACAAGATATATAGGGCCTTCAACTCTTTTGGCGACTACAAATCGCCTGGTCCAGATGAGCTTCCACCTATAGCTCTAAAAAATCTACCGGAAAAGTACTTGATGTACATATCCCTGATCTACCAGCTATCCATAGCCATCGGCAAAGTCCCACGACTCTGGAGGGAGATGAGAGTCGTCTTCATCCCTAAGGCTGGTAAAAGTGATTATGCCCTTGCTAAGGCATATCGTCCGATTACTCTGAGTAACTTTCTGCTCAAGGGCCTGGAAAGACTCATCCAATGGTTTATTATTGATAACGTAATACCAGCTCCTTTGTATCGACAACATGCATACACAAAAGGTAGATCATGCGATACTGCGCTATCCACATTTGTTAATGATGTGGAGAACTCAGTGCTAAACGGACAACACTTATTGGCCGTCAGCCTGGATTGCTCGGGAGCCTTTGACTGCATCAAGTTTGACTCAGCTCAAATTTGCATGGAAAGGAAAGGCATACCTCAGAATATTGTAATATGGTACAATAATTTGCTACAGCATAGACAAGTACATGCAGAGATCCAAGGGCGACACACAACAGTTGCACCAGCTAGAGGAAGTCCACAGGGAGGGGTCCTCTCTCCCCTAGTTTGGAACCTAATCATGGACAGCTTCCTCTCACAATATAGGAGAGGACCGGTCAAAGTCCTTGGCTATGCAGATGACATCCTCCTATACATTGCTGGCTTTGACGCTGGGAGTATGGGAGAACTACTGCAGGAGGCAGTCAATAATGTGGTCAACTGGGGAAGGAAGAATGGTCTCTCTTTTAACCCCAAAAAGACCAAGATGGTTCTCTTCACGAAGAAAAAGAAAAAGATTGCTACTCCCCATATTCTAATAGGGGAGGAAATGCTAGAGTCATCTGACTCTTTTAAGTACCTTGGTGTCGAAATGCACAGAAGCCTGACTTGGACAAGGCACATTACCGAAAGGACAAACAGATGTAAGTTCCTATTACTTAAATGTAAGGGACTCATAGGTCAAAAATGGGGTTTGTCCCCGGACAAAGTGGAATGGATACACAAGTCCATCATAAGGCCAAAGATATCTTATGGCTCTATTGTATGGGCACATAAAATAGCAAGAAGAGATGTCCACAGACTGGGAAAACTCCAAAGGTTGGGCTTGCTTCTTCTAACGCAGCCTTTACGTTCAACGCCAACAGCAGGACTTGAAGTGCTGCTGGGCTGGCTACCACTTGACCTGCATGCTCAAGAGACAGGTGTTTGCACGTACCTTCGAATCCAGGGGTCTACACAAAACAAACACTTGATTCAAGGCGGCCATCTATGGCACTGGAACAAAATGACTGACTCCATCATCGATAGTGGATATCCCAGAGAGGGGAACCTTTCGCAGCATATTTGGATAGAAACCGTGGCTGCAAATAAGAGGTTCTTTCAGGAACCGATCTGTATCTATAGTGATGCCTCCAAGGAAGGGGATAATGTTGGCTATGCCTTTGCTGCATGTGATGGTGATTTTGCCTTGGATGAAAAAGTCTTCTCAGCAAAGGAGGTTGATGTCTTCCTTGCTGAAGTTATGGCCATAAAAGAGGCTTTAAGCTGGATTAAAAATCACAATGATAACACCAGATCATATGTGATCTGGAGCGATTCACTCAGCGCAGTGAAAAAGATAAATGGCCATGAGGCAAATGGGCGTGTTGTACTAGAAACAATGCAGCTCATGGAGACACTTGGAAAAAGCGTCTCGGTGCAGTTAACATGGACTAAAGGTCATGCTGATAATACAGGTAACGAATACGCTGACGCCCTGGCGCGAACAGGAGCCGAAGCAGCAGGGGACATCTCTTATGCCACCCCATTTTTTCCTCTCTCCTGGAAGGAGACCAAAAGACTGATACGTCCGAGACTTCTTGAGCTCTGGCAGGAAGCCTGGGATAGGTTAGGAAACTGTAAAGTCTCCCGTCTCTTCTATCCCAGCATAAGAGAGGGCTGCATAGCCTCGCGTTTTACGCGGACAGAACTGCAAAATCTGTCAAATATTGTAACAGGGCATGGCTCTGGAAAAAACATCTTCGCCACTGGAATGATATCCCTGACTACAGCTGTAGTCTGTGTGGGGAGGACTGGGAATACCCTTGGCACTTATGGGCTTACTGTCCTTGCCTAATAGATTCTAGAAAGGAAGCGGACTTGCTCATTAAAAACGGCCTCTCGTTTGAGAGAGTCTTGCTAAGATTTTTCAAAAATAAGAAAATCATGGAGATCTTGGCCTTCAATGAGGCCCTTATTGGTTTATAATAACCTGAGCGCGTAACAGTATCATCAATACTAGTTTGTGATCATGAGTGTGTAAGTTTTGTAAACCTGTTGTACAACCGGTCGAAACTGCTGAGATTTATGTAAGATTAACGCGCCGGCATATTTTGAATGTCGCATGTACATATATTTCAAATCACACGAAATATACACCACCTAAGACCTAAGAACAGACTTTGTTCAAAGACCTGCGGCATTGACAACATATCAACATATTGTAATAGAAAGGAACCTTTTCAAAAGTCTTCTACAAATATATTCAGATATTTCACCCTGCCAAATGCCATTGTATAGGTATGTACAGTATATAAATGGGAGAGATCCCACCCTGAAGAGAAATCTGTTTGAGGAGTGACAGATCCCACCCCGAAGAGAAATCTGGTCAAGGAGCGACATATCTTGATTAATCTCGACAGATCCCACCCCAAAGAAAACTTTAGTTGGGAGGATAGCTGAATAACAGAAACCAATATTTTTTTCAAACCAATGGTAAGTTAACTGCTCCCCCTCACACCACCACCACCACCAACACCAACAACAACAACAACAACAACTCTCACATTTC
>JAAUYB010154852.1_pt1 | contig 11477 bp, 11 predicted proteins | sample 7278071 | NCBI WGS metagenome assembly JAAUYB01 (sample SAMN14350121, study PRJNA611818) | marine sediment metagenome | isolation source: surface marine sediment (1.8m) | place: French Polynesia: Moorea | collected 2018-08 | reverse complement strand
TTATCCAATCAATGATCCGGCAATCATGCCGCCCAATAAAACAAAACCAAGGATGACATTCTGCCGAAAAATTTGCCCATACACATGGGCAGGCTGTCGCTTGTTGCGCAACTTTCGATAATGGGTAAACCAGATACCGCAGGCAATCATCCAGGTAATCACATAGGGCGTACTCAAATCTTTATAGATACCTAGCCACAACAACAAGATGGCTGTCCCCATAAACAGAAACCCAACCACCTCCGGTGTACTCGACCCAAAAAAGCGAGCACTGGAGTTTACACCCAGCTGTTCATCATACTTACGATCCGGTATCGCATAGACCGTATCAAACCCCAGCGTCCACAGCACCGTTGCCCCCCATAGCAACCACGCCGCCACATCCAGACTGCCAGACACCGCACTCCAGGGAATCAGCACCGCAAATCCCCAGGCAATAGCCAGCACCAGCTGAGGCACCGGGAACACTCGCTTTGCCAGGGGATATAACACAATCACCGGAGAAGCCAAAAAACATAGAAAAATACTCAGCGGATTGAGATACAGGGCAAAGCCAATGGCACAGAGAAACGCCACAATAGCAATCACAATCCCCGTTTTTACCGTCAGCGCCCGCGACGCCAGGGGACGATTGCGCGTACGCTCTACCTTTGGGTCAATATTGCGATCCCACAGGTCATTAACAACACAGCCCCCCGCACTGGTCGCCAGACTGCCACAAACTACTATAACCAGCAGCAGCCAATCCGGTTTACCATCAGCTGCCAGAAACAGTGCCCAGAGGGCTGGCACCATCAAGATCAAACGCCCTGTGGGTTTATCCCAACGCATCAGTCGGATGACCGTTTTCCAGGTGGGTTCAGCAATGGGCGAAGACGGAGCCATAGAGTCAGGGGAATAGGGTAGGAAGTCTTTCTTAAGAATATCTTTCTAATTGTTTACAAGGAAGAGGTAGAGAAAGGACAAGGGGAAGGGGAGCAAGGGGAAGGGGGTATTTTTGGACAAAGATAGCGAAGGTATCGGGATAATTATATTTATAGACACCAAAAATACATTGGACTAACTAAGTAGATGGTTCCAATTAGCGATCAGATATCGAAACCCCCTTCAATGGAAGTAGTGAAGACTTCCCAATTAGGCAAACTGGGGTTTCCCCAATCCTGGGGGAGACTAGACTCAAAGCCTGGAGAATTGGGGGTTTGGGGGCAAATCCTAAGACTTTAAATAGCTTGTTTGATTTTATAAAAGATTGAACTGACCTATTCATATGCGAATAGCTACGCAAAAAACCTGGCCATGTTAGGTTTCACTTGCTCAGCCTACATACCTCACCCTTAACCCTTTCCCCTTAAACCCTTAACCCTCCTGCCTAAACCTTAAACCCCAACCCCTGAAGCTCCCCGACAAAACTAATCTTTATCCATGTGAATCTTAAATAGAAATTTATAAACCATCCGAAATTCGCTAGCCTATTTTGGTTAAAATAACCATAACTGTCAGATAAATTCTCCGATGATAAATGATGCATCACTATTAATGCAGTCTGAGGACTACGGCCTCCTGACCGACCTGTATCAACTGACGATGGCGGCCTGCTATGTGGGCGAAGGGCTGGACCAGCGTCGGGCCAGTTTTGAACTATTTGTGCGCCGACTGCCAGAGGGGTTTGGCTATTTAATCGCGGCGGGTCTGGCCTCTGCCCTGGACTATTTGGAAAAGTTTCAGTTTACGGCTGAGCAGCTATCGGCGTTAAAGGCGACGGGCATTTTTTCTGGGGCTCCGGCTGAATTTTGGAGTCTACTGGAAACAGGCCGGTTCTCGGGAGATGTGTGGGCAGTCTCCGAAGGAACCACGATCTTTGCCAATGAGCCCATTCTGCGGGTGGAAGCGCCCCTGTGGCAGGCACAGATTGCGGAAACCTATTTGCTTAATGCCATCAACTACCAGACCCTAATTGCCACGCGGGCGGCGCGGCTGCGGGATGTGGCGGGGCCAGAGGCGATGCTGCTAGAGTTTGGCACGCGACGGGCATTTAGCCCCCAGGCATCCCTGTGGGCCGCCCGGGCGGCTCTGGCCGGGGGATTGGATGCCACATCCAATGTGCTGGCGGCGCTTAAGCTAGGCCGCAAGCCGGTGGGGACCATGGCCCACGCTCTGGTGATGGCGATTGCAGCCCTGGAAGGTAGCGAGGAAGACTCCTTTGAAGCATTTCACCGCTATTTTCCAGGAGCACCGCTGCTGATTGACACCTATGACACCGTGGCGGCGGCCAAGCTGCTGGGTCAAAAAGCTCAGTCTTTGGCCGGTGTACGCCTTGATTCTGGAGATCTGGTAACCCTATCGCAGCAGGTGCGCCAGGAACTGCCAGAGGTGCCTATTTTTGCAAGCGGTGATTTGGATGAGGGCGAGATTCTGCGGCTAAAGCAGGCCGGTGCCTGTATTGATGGCTATGGCTTGGGCACCAAGCTGGTCACAGGCACTCCGGTCAATGGCGTGTACAAGCTGGTAGACATTGACGGCATCCCAGTAATGAAAGAGTCCAGCGGCAAGTTTACCTACCCAGGACGGAAACAGATTTTTCGCTCGGCTTCAGGCGATCGCCTGGGATTGTCAACAGAAGCGCTTCCTGCGGGGGCTGAAGGGTTACTGAGGCCAGTGATGCGCAATGGGCAACGTGTGGTCCCTATGGACACTCTAGAGGCAATCCGGGAGCGGACAACCCAGTCAGTGGCTCAGCTACCCCCCACCGTGCGCGACGTGCTCAATCCGGTGGTGCCCCAGGTGGAGATATCTCCCGCCCTACAACAGCTCACTAATTGCACGCGCCGCGGTCAACTCGTTACTGTTAGTTGAAACTCCCATGGAATGTGCTGATTATGCAGACTCTAAATCAGGATATGCCGAATAATTTTATGGGAGACTTCTTTACCCTGCGATTGCCTGTGCCTATTTCCCCTGTCGTGAAAACTACCCGTGTGGCACTTTTTGGCACCAGTGCTGATCCGCCCCACAACGGCCATCGCAGCATTGTGGCCACCCTGGGTCATCAGTTTGACTACGTGGCCGTCTGGGCATCAGATAATCCGTGGAAAGCGGATCAATCCCCCATTGACATGCGGATGGACATGCTGGAGTTAGCCATTGCGGATTTACAAACCCCTGGCACCATCAAGCTGCATCGGGAGCTGAGCCATCCCTATACGGCTGTGACCCTGGAGCGGGCTCGCCGCATCTGGCCCCAGGCTGAGTTTACCTTCGTGATTGGAGCCGATCTGATCAAACAGCTGCCTAGCTGGCATCGCTCAGCGGATGTGATGCGGTGGGCCAAGATTTTGGTCTTTCCGCGACCGGGCTACAGTCTGCAGGAAGATGACCTGATCGAGCTGCGTGATCTCGGTGCCCAGGTTGCGATCGCAACCCCTCTTTCCCAACACCATATTTCCTCCAGCACCTTCCGCCAGGGCCGCCCAGAGCGGCCAGACGAAATCCCCGCTGTGGTGCAAGCCTACATTAACCAACACAACCTGTACCCATGCCCGGAAAACACCCCGACCACCCCTTAGCCGACTTTAAGGTCGGAATTGACAATGTCATCTTCTCCGTTGACACCGACCAACATCGGCTGTTGGTGCTCCTGGTGATGCGTCATGAAGATCCCTTTTTAGGCCAGTGGAGCTTACCAGGCACTCTGGTCCGCCAGGGCGAATCGTTGGAGAAAGCATCCTATCGAGTCCTCTCTGAAAAAATTCGCGTCAACAATCTCTATGTGGAACAGCTTTACTCCTTTGGCGGACCCAAACGGGACCCGCGAGAGGCCGAGGATGCTTACAATGTACGCTATCTCTCAGTTAGCTATTTTGCCCTCGTACGCTACGCTGACGCCGAACTGATTGCCGATGGCGTTAGTGGCATTGCCTGGTATCCCCTCAACCAACTGCCTGAGCTAGCGTTTGACCATAAAGAGATTCTCAACTATGGCACCCTACGGCTACGCAACAAAGTCAAATACAGCCCTGTCGCTTTTGATGTATTGCCTGAAATGTTTACCCTCAGCGATCTCTATCAGCTATATACAACGATTTTGGGTGACGATTTTTCCGACTATTCTAATTTTCGCACCCGTCTTTTGAAACTGGGTTTCTTGGAAGATACGGGGATTAAAACGTCCCGGGGTGCCGGGCGACCAGCCACGCTGTATCGGTTTGATGCGGACGCATTTGAACCGCTGAAGGATAAACCGATGGTGTTTGTTTAACGGTGGATCGTCACTGCCCCTAAATCCTTTCCCTTTTCCCTTTCCTCTTTTGGTGGGCCGTGCCCACCCTCCGTTGTTACACCCCATTCCCTATTCCCCATTCCCCACTCCCTTATCCATCATGAAACTGGCTATTGCTCAATTTGATCCGACCGTCGGTGATCTGACGGGGAACGCTCGACAGATTTTGGCAGCGGCCCAAACGGCGGCGGCTCAGGGCGCACAATTACTGCTCACACCGGAACTCTCTCTATGTGGCTATCCTCCCAAGGATCTTTTGTTGCGGCCTGGGTTTATTCAACAGATGCAGACGACGTTAGCCCAACTGGCAACAGAGCTCCCCGAGGGGTTGACCGCCCTGGTGGGCTTAGCGCAGCCTAATGCAGAGGCGGGTCAAAAGGGACAAAAGCCGCTTTACAACAGTATGGCGCTGCTAGAAAACGGCATGATTAAAACCGTGTTCCATAAGCGGCTGCTACCCACCTACGATGTATTTGATGAAGACCGGTACTTTGAGTCAGGTACGATACCCAATCACTTTCATTTGCAAGCGGGCGATCGCTCGCTGCACATTGGTGTGACCATTTGCGAAGATCTGTGGAATGAGGATGACTTCTGGGGACAGCGAGCCTATGAGGTTAACCCAACGGCTGAGGTGGTGGCGATGGGTGTGGACCTGGTAGTAAATCTCTCAGCATCACCGTTTACGGTGGGTAAACAAGCAGTGCGAGAAAAGATGATTGCCCATGCTGCCTGTCAACACCAGTGCCCGATTGTATATGTTAACCAGGTAGGCAGCAATGACGATCTGATTTTTGATGGCTGGAGTGTGGCGCTCAATCGCCAAGGAATACCTGTGAGCCGCAGCTGTGGTTTTGAATGCGATGTCCAGGTGGTGGAGTACGATTTAGACCAACAGGATCTACAGCCTGGCAAGCTTGTCCCTTTACTGAATACCCCGGAAGCAGAAATCTGGTCGGCCCTGGTACTGGGGGTGAAGGACTATAGCCGTAAGTGTGGATTTAGTCGGGCTGTAGTGGGGCTGAGTGGCGGCATTGATTCGGCTTTGGTGGCTGCGATCGCAACTGCGGCCCTGGGGCCTGACAACGTGTTAGGCGTCCTCATGCCCTCTCCCTATAGTTCCGATCACTCCATCAGCGATGCCGAAAAACTTGCCCATAATTTAGGCATTACCACCCAAACACTACCCATCGGCGAGCTAATGGCGAGTTACGACCATACACTGGTCGCTCTCTTTTCAGGGACAGAGCCCGGTGTCACCGAAGAGAATCTACAATCCCGCATTCGCGGCAATCTACTGATGGCCATCGCCAACAAGTTTGGACACTTGTTACTTTCTACGGGCAACAAATCTGAAATGGCCGTTGGGTACTGCACTCTCTATGGCGACATGAATGGGGGTCTGGCTGTGATTGCCGATGTTCCTAAGACCCAAGTTTATCGATTGTGCCATTGGTTAAACGACAATGTTGAAGCCAATACAGCCCTCGGTCTAAGTGAAGGCACTGACAACACCGAAATTATCCCCAACAACATTCTGGTCAAACCTCCCAGCGCTGAGCTGAGACCCGATCAGGTCGATCAGGACTCGCTGCCCCCCTACGACATACTGGACGACATTCTAGAGAGACTGATTCAACATCATCAGTCAGCCGCAGAAATCATTGCCGCTGGGCACAAGCCGAAGGTTGTTGAAAGAGTCGTACACCTGCTGACCCGGGCTGAGTTTAAACGTAGACAGGCTCCCCCGGTACTGAAGGTTACCGACCGCGCTTTTGGACTGGGCTGGCGCATGCCCATTGCCAGTCGATGGTCACTGACAGAATAGTCGGCATTCATAAAGATTGTCGTCTATAAAGGCATGTCTGCTCGACAGGTCTATTAGTACGCCTACCTCGCGCTAACACGAACAAACTCTTTAAAAATCAAAAGCACCGCAAGAGAGTTGGCTCTCTTGCGGTGCTCCGGCCAAAACAGCCTCAGTTGAGCTGTAAGACAGACCTACAGTCGAGGAGCCTTAGTCCAGGGACGATATCCAGCTCGGATACACCGATCGAGGGCAGCATCGACCGCCAACCCAGCTTCATCACTCAACTCCACAACGCAGGTACTATAGCGCTCAGGCAGTAAGCTACGACTGCAGTGCTCTAGCGCGCTCACCGACGGCTGCTCTAATAAGGCATCGTGAATATCGATGGTACAGTCCGCCACCTCCTCAGGACGACGGGACCGCTCACATCCTTCCAAGGCATCAACGGCCGCAATATCAGTGGCCTGACTTACATCTACGACACAGTCGCCCAAAGCATCAGGGAATCGAGCACCAGCACAGCTAGCAGTTGCCTGAGAGACCTCTATGCCTCTGTCTGTTAGATCCGCTACACAGTTACCAAACTCATCATCAGCACCATAACTAGGTAGGGCCAACCAAGACGAAGCCACCATACCCAGTGCAACCGGTGCCCATAGGGAACGGCCCAGGCAGCGACGCCAAACACAAATAGATGTCATATTGAGCATTTTCAATAAATCCGATAGACCAAATATCGTCAAACAGTAGGCGATGCTTCTCAGTCGTTGCATAAGCTACGAAATCGTAGCTAATAAACGGACTACCCTTGCATGGTAAATCGTTAGATAGGACAGCGGTAATTTTGTAATGATTGTCCTCTGAAACCCTGATCTAATCTACAGTGAATGAGTGACAAATCTGAGCCGTTGCCGAGTAAGAGATGATCTCACCTATCCTATCTACACTACAAGTCGGCAACGCTAACCATAATTACAGCAAACAATCTAGAGGGTATTTAACATGCATCTGAGTGACATAACTCATCCTAACCAGTTGCATGGCTTGTCTGTTAAGCAGTTAGAAGCCATTGCCCAGCAAATTCGAGAAAAGCACTTGCAAACGGTAGCCGCCAGTGGCGGGCATTTGGGACCGGGGCTGGGCGTGGTAGAGCTAACCCTAGGCCTGTATCAAACCCTAGATTTAGATCATGACAAAGTTATTTGGGATGTCGGACACCAGGCCTATCCCCACAAACTGATTACCGGCCGCTACAACGATTTTGCATCCCTGCGTCAAAAAGATGGCGTCGCTGGCTACCTCAAGCGCTGCGAAAGCACATTCGATCATTTTGGCGCAGGTCATGCATCTACCAGTATTTCTGCGGCCCTGGGTATGGCCATCGCTCGGGACTTACAGGGAGATGACTATAAAGTTGCCGCCATTATCGGCGATGGTGCCCTCACTGGCGGCATGGCCCTGGAAGCTATCAACCACGCTGGCCATCTGCCTAACACTAATTTGGTGGTGGTGCTTAACGATAATGAAATGTCTATTTCTCCAAACGTGGGAGCCATTCCTCGCTACCTCAACAAAATTCGATTGAGCCCCCCCATGCAGTTCCTCAGCGACAACCTTGAAGAGCAGTTCAAACATCTGCCCTTTGTGGGTGAATCTCTATCGCCTGAGTTGGACCGGGTGAAAGAAGGAATGAAACGATTAGCCATGTCTAAAGTAGGCGCTGTTTTTGAAGAACTTGGGTTTACCTATATGGGTCCGGTGGATGGCCATAACTTGAGTGAGCTGATTAACACCTTCCAAGAGGCCCATGCGAAGGGAGGCCCGGTACTCGTACATGTGGCTACGGTTAAAGGCAAAGGGTATGCGCTGGCAGAGAAGGACCAGGTAGGATATCATGCCCAGTCTCCCTTTAACCTGACCACCGGTAAGGGCCACCCCTCGAAAAAGCCCACTCCCCCCAAATATTCCAAAGTCTTTGCTGAAACCTTGGTTAAATTGGCAGAGGGTAATCCCAAAATCATTGGCATTACGGCGGCCATGGCCACGGGAACCGGTCTCGATAAATTGCAGGCCAAGCTTCCCAAGCAATACATCGATGTCGGGATTGCCGAACAACACGCCGTTACTCTGGCCGCTGGTCTCGCCTGTGAAAACATGCGCCCGGTAGCCGCCATTTACTCCACATTTTTGCAGCGCGCCTACGATCAAATCGTCCATGACGTCTGTATTCAAAAATTGCCGGTCTTTTTCTGTCTAGACCGAGCCGGCATTGTGGGTGCTGATGGCCCTACCCACCAGGGCATGTACGACATCTCCTATCTGCGTTCCATTCCTAACATGGTGGTGATGGCTCCCAAGGATGAAGCCGAACTACAGCAGATGGTGGTGACTGGCATTGAGTATACCGATGGTCCCATTGCCGTTCGTTATCCCCGGGGTAGCGGCTATGGCGCCCCCCTGATGGAAGAAGGCTGGGAAGCGCTGCCCATTGGCAAGGGCGAAGTCACGCGTCAGGGAGACGATTTGCTATTGCTCGGCTATGGCTCGATGGTTTACCCAGCCATGCAAACAGCGGAAATTCTCAGCGAACACGGTGTTGAAGCAACTGTGATCAATGCTCGCTTTGTCAAACCCCTAGATGAGGAACTGATTGCCCCACTGGCGCAGAAAATTCAGCGCGTGGTTACCTTTGAAGAAGGGTGTTTAATGGGCGGCTTTGGCTCCGCTGTGGCAGAGGCATTGTTGGATCGCGACATTAATGTGCCAATTTTGCGGCTAGGTGTGCCCGACATTTTGGTAGATCACGCTACTCCCAATGAGGCCAAGACGGCTTTAGGGCTAACACCGGCCCAAATGACAGATAAAATTCTCAAACGGTTTGCCCTAGCACAGCTGGAGCTAGCCAACATGAGTTAACTTTCGGAGGGTTGTCCATACCGTCTAAAACAACCCCAATGGTTCTGCAAAAAACTCATCTATCAAAAACCGCGTCAGAATTCTGGCGCGGCTTTCAGTTGAACATATTTTTGTCCCATTAGCGCGACTCAGCGACGCTGACGTCGCTGGGCACGTCTCGACAGACGACGCGGCGGTCCCACAGTTGACGACTGCCTACCTGATGCGGCCGATCGGCCACCCGCTGCGATCGCAGCAGGAAACAAAGCTATCGGCGTCAACGGCAATACTTCACCATGCCCCGCTCGTCTCGACACCGGCAAAAACTCAGAGCATAAATCGACTACCCACAGTCCCAGAGCAATTAACAACATCATCACACTGAGCAAAAATATCCCCATCGCTCCCATCACCAGAGCATTGATGGCCACCATGGTCCGCAGGGTGAGAATACCTAGACTGACCAGCATACCCACAAGCGTCACCGACGTCAGCACAAAACTGACATAGGCCCAACGACGACGTCGTCGCTCTGCCCGAGTCCTGCGCCCTAACGTCTGTAACCATTGCCACCGAAGCCAGGCAGCTAGGGTCAAAGTCATCACGATAACGACCATTAAGACATTGTTGATTAATAGTGAAATGAGCTGACCCGTTTGAACAGATGACATCACGACCAGACCTCACTTGATTCAGTTCAATTCGATAATTAGTTCAATTGTACTATTATAATTCACCTATGCATCCTAAGGCAGTCGGGTGGTATTGTTGATGCGTGTTTGCCCTTATCTGGGCAGCAAACACTGCTCACAAGCAGTTTTTGACTAACTGCTGTTGCTGATGGAGAGGATGAATCGATCGAGAAAATTCGCCTTTAATCAGGATTTTTCAGATCAATTCCGCCTGAGAATCAGCAATGCCAACTAATTTAGGGTTAGGACATGGCTAACTATGTGCTGCGGTCATCCATGAAAGTGAAGTCACCTCAACGGCATATCGGGCTGTACTGTTTACTGGGCGCGCTTGCCTGTGGGTTCACCATTGTCTGCAAACTAGCAATTGTTTGGGGCGTTGACACATACCTCTACTCCCTGCCCATCGTAGGCGGAGTGCTGGCCAGCCTGGAAGTTGCAGAAATCACCAGCCCAATTCTGTTGGCTTTGCTAGGACTATGCCTGGGGGCGCTCACCTATTACCTGCCGACGGGCATCAACCTGAGCGTACGGCTGATTTTTTTGGGGTTGGCGCTACCCTTGGTCCTACTGCTGGGCCATAAAGTCCGCCATACCCTTTGGCTCAAACAGGTAGCCACCCAGGAAAACGTTGCCCTCTCCCAGGCGCAACAGATGACCGATGCGTTTTTGCAGCAGGAAACGTCCCAATCGGGCACTACAGGTTTTTACTGGTACACCGCGACTATCGCCACACCGCCCACCCGCTTAAGTACGCTGGAGACTACCGACGATGTCAATTCGCTGCAAAATCAGCTCACGGAGTTGGGGCGTCGCCAAACCGGTTTATTAGGTCTGGCATTTAGTCTCTACAATTGGCTCTTCAGCCATGCAGGCTGGGGTATTCGAGCCGCCTATACCCTACTCTCTGGATTTGCAGGGCTATCGTATTTCTACAAAGGACAGCAGTGGGCCAATCGCCAGCGCCGTCCATGAAAGGAATTAATGAAGAAAGATCTGTCAATGACAATTAAGCCTATAGGTGATTGACGGCAACAGCGCACACACCTCGGCCGCATTGATTTTAGCGGGGGGGCAGAGTCGTCGCATGGGCCGTGATAAGGCCCTGTTGGCGCTGTCAACCACTGAAACCCTACTTCAACGTACCTGCTCTGTGGCCCAGGCCTGCGTCTCCCAGACATATATATTGACTCCATGGCCAGAGCGCTACCGCCATCTACTGTCAGCCTCCGTTGGATTATTGCAGGAGTGCTCTGCTCAAGCTGGCCCGATGGTGGCCTTGGCTCAAGGCTGGTCAATGATACTGGCAGATGCTCAGCAGCACGATCGGCCCCACCCCAACTGGTTACTGGTATTGGCCTGCGATCTGCCAGCCCTTGATCCCCTGGTATTACAACGCTGGCAACGGGAACTGGCCACCGTCAGCAGCGATGCGATCGCAGCCCTACCCAAGCGCAATCATCGCTGGGAACCCCTCTGTGGGTTCTACCATAGCCGCGGTATTCCCAGCCTGCAACGGGCAGTCGCCGCCAATATTCATTCATTCCAACAGTGGCTAACCCATGAAGTCGTCTCCCCTCTGACCCTGGCGGATAAAAATATGTTGCAAAACTGTAACACTCTAGCCCAGTGGCAGCAGTTTTTGGATTCTACGAGCAATTTATGATGCTCAAAAGCCATAGTCAGCTTGACAAACGCCCAGTTTCCACAATGTTAAGCTGTGTGATATTTTGCCCAGCGCCCCCAGGGCCTGTTCCCATAAACCCTTATAGTTAAGATTAACGTTTGTTAATTTTCCTCATAT
>JAAUYB010152992.1_pt1 | contig 11478 bp, 11 predicted proteins | sample 7278071 | NCBI WGS metagenome assembly JAAUYB01 (sample SAMN14350121, study PRJNA611818) | marine sediment metagenome | isolation source: surface marine sediment (1.8m) | place: French Polynesia: Moorea | collected 2018-08 | reverse complement strand
TTATAAAGATAACAATGCAACCGTCTAGCGTCAAACAACTTTGACGTTTGGGCTTTGTTAGGATATAGTCGAAACGTACATCGTCTAACAACGGTAGTCATTATAACTATTTTCTCCTCTTCTCTCGCTTGCCCCCTTAGTATAAGTATATCACTAGAAATATCAAAATGCAACAGACTGAACTTAGGAAAATTTCTCATGCCGTTTTCTCTATTCATTTACATATTGTGTTTGTCACAAAATATAGACGAAAAGTCTTAACTAAAGAAATGTTAGATGACCTCAAAGAAATATTTCGTCGAGTCTTAGAAAAAAATAATAGTTATCTCAAAGAATGTAATCTAGAACCTGACCATGTTCATTTATTAATTGACTTACATCCTGATAATAATATCTCTAATTTAGTCGCTGCTCTCAAATCAGCTAGTAGTCGTATTCTAAGAAATAAGTATTCAGACTATATTTCTCAATTTTACTGGGGGAAGCGAGCTAAATTATGGCATGATTCTAAATGTATAATTTCTTGTGGTGGCGCACCATTAGAAGTAGTCAAAGAATATATCAAAAATCAATCAGGAGGACTAGAAACTAAGAAATAAGGACGCTTCGCGGGTTACTTGTTGGTCGGGCATTCATCCCTAAGTTATAGAACTTTAGGGAATTCTGCCCGACATTCGGTTAAAAATTTTTTCCTTTTAAACTTTAATCCCCCACCTATTTCTTTTATGACTTTATCTATGGTTATCCCATTAGCCGTACAGAATTCTTTCATTGCTTCTACTTGGTTAGATAATTCGGGTTTTTGAGCATTTGAGGACACCCGACAATAAATTATATTAATACGAGGGTTTTTTATTATTCCTTTAATTTGATTAATGTGTTCATCTGTATAGTACCTATGACCCCCTACCGTTCTTAATGGCTTTAGTTTTCCAGAAGAGTCCCATCGATGTAAGGTTTTGACACTGACTCCTGCTAAATCAGCAAATTCACTTGGTCTATAGTGCATCCTAGACATTATGTACAGGTATGTCTAGTGTTGTACAGGTTTTTGTCTTCTAGAAGAAACTCATGATCATCTTAGCAACTTCCCGTATAAACACACTTAACTCCTTGAGAACCATCTTGAGAAGGCTTAGTATTTTTATCAGACTTATTATTTTCTATATTTTCTTTAATGGTTTCGGCATTAACAGGTGCACCGAAGGCAGAAACATTGATATTAACATTAATATTAGTAAGTAAAGCAAAGGTTAAGACGATGGCAAAGGTGGGGTTGAATTTCATTGGGTTGGCTCCTTTTCTCTATGTTCTTATAATACGCAGTTATTCTGAGAAAAGTTACCGAGGATATGCCTGACTTTGAAGAAAAAAAGTTCCCCATCTACGTATGCTCACATCTTGTACCTTTGATAAAATTAGCTAGTTTAGAGAGGGAAGAGGGAACAGGGTTTATTTTGATGGTAACTACTTAAGAATTTATTTTCTGTCTTTTGTTGCCAAGTTTTCCTGTACTGGTGCAAGATGTCAATATGAAGACTTGAATTGAAGTCAATGCCCGTAGGTTCTACATAGGGATCAAATGAGAGCCCAATGGATCTAGATATTTCTACCTAGGAATTCTAACGTCTTCTTAACGTTTATCGAATCATACCATCTTTGAATCTGATAACTCGTCGGGTTTGTGAAGCAATATCTGAATCATGAGTAACGATGACAATGGTCATACCTTGTTGATTTAGCTGCGTCAGTAAATTCATTAAATCTTGAGATATTTCTGTATCCAAGGCCCCAGTTGGTTCATCGGCGAGGACGATACTCGGTTGATTAACCAAAGCGCGGGCGATAGCAACTCTCTGCTGTTGTCCACCGGACAGTTGATTAGGACGGTTATATAAATAATCGCCCAAACCAACCAGGGAAAGAACCTCGGTTGCCCTTCGACGACGTTTTGATTTAGGTACGTTAGCGTAAATCATGGGCAGCATAACATTTTCTAGGGCAGTACAACGAGGTAAAAGATTAAACTGTTGAAAGACGAAACCAATCCGTCGGTTACGAATATAGGCTAAAGCATCATTGTCTAAAGCAGTTAAGTTTGTTCCGTCAAAATAATATTGTCCGCTAGTGGCACGGTCGAGACAACCCATGATATTCATCAGGGTAGATTTTCCCGAACCCGATGCTCCCATGATAGAAATATATTCCCCTTGCTCAATGGTGAGGTTAACTCCTTTTAAGACGGGGACCTTAACCTCCCCCAGACGATAGATTTTAGTAATTTCCTGCAAAAAAATCATGGCTTTTCCAGATTATTCTCTTCTTAACGCATTAATCGGTTCTAACTTAGCAGCATTGCGAGCAGGAATGACACCCGCCAATAAACCAACAACCAGGGATAGTCCCACACTGCCAAAAATCGAAACAACAGAAATCATAAATGGGAAGGCAAAGATATTGGCTGCTGCTAAAGCAATCAGAATTCCCGTTACCATACCGATGACTCCTCCTATTTGGGAAATCAAAACGGATTCAGCTAAAAATTGCTGTAAAATAGCGGAATTAGTCGCTCCTACCCCTTTTCTAATCCCAATTTCTCTCGTTCTTTCCACCACCGAAACTAGCATGATATTAGCAATACCGATGCCCCCAACCACCAAAGAAATTCCAGCGATCGCAGCGACCATCACCGTTAGTAGCCCCACAATAGCGGTGAAGGTATTAACCACATCGGTTTGATTACGAATACTAAAATCATCATCTTGAGAAGGGGAAAGGTTGTGCCTGATTCTTAACAGATTAGTGATTTGAAATTCTGCCTCATCCATTCTCTCTTCATGGTTAACTTTGACATAAATACCATTAACGGCGGTACCACTGAGAGAATTATTGCCAAAGATGCGCGAAGACATATTAATCAAAGGAATAAAAACCTGATCGTCGCGATCAATAGAACCTTCTGAACCTTTCGTTTCAAAGACACCAATAATTTCGTAAATGTTACCTTCAATGCGAATTTTCTCCCCTGAGGTTTGAACCCCTTCCCCAAAGAGTTCATCGAACACCGTATGACCCAGAATAGTCACCGCCGTTCCCTTATCCATTTCTTCCTGGGTAAAGAAACGTCCCTGAATCAGTTGGGTGTTCCTGGCTTCTGGATAGTTAAAATCGATGCCCACAATATTAGTCCCATGATTATCTTCTTCATAGACAATCTGTCCAGGCTGTTGCAAATAGGCCGAAACAATTTCGGCCGACGGGACTTGCGCTTGGATCACTTGAGCATCTTCTTCGATCAGGGTACTGGTTGAGCCTAACCCTTGACTGATACCCCCTGTACGGGCTTGTCCTGGAAAGACTTGCAACACATTAGTGCCTAAAGACTGAATTTCTTGTTCTGTGGCCTTTTGAACCCCTTGTCCCACAGAGGTAATGGCAATGACAGAGGCGATGCCGATAATCACCCCTAACATGGTCAATAAGGTACGCAATTTATTGCTTAATAAAGCAGCGATCGCCATGGACAGAATTTCAGTAAGAGGAATTGAATGGGGACGATAATTATTCATGGCTTGTATTTTTTGACCTCAAGCATTACTTTTTCTGTGTTATAGAGGGGGACGGCCACCTGGGGGACCGCCACCTGGAGGATGGTTATGAGAACCGCCCCTAAATAAATCACCCAGAGAAAAACTCGGTTGTGGGGGAGCATCAGAAGGAGGGGGTTCGGTCAATATCTGTTCGCTGCCATCGAGTCCACTTTTCACTTCGATCAGACTATCAGAACTCGCCCCAGTGACAATGGAGACGAATTCAGGGGCGAAGTCCACACCGACAATATAGACCCCTGTCCGATTGTCTTTACGGGTGACGGCAATGGTGGGAACGGTTAAGACGTTGGTGAGTTCGTCTATATAAAATTCCACGGAGACGTTCATTCCTGACCGTAACTGTTGCTGCGCTTCTTGGGCCAGTTCGATTTTGACTTCAAAGCTAGTGACATTTTGTTCCACGGTTGCTTGGGGAGCAATTTGTGACACCTTGCCATCAAAAATGATCCCAGGGAAGGCATCGGCTTCGATGCCCACGGCTTGTCCGACTTTGATTTTGGCGATATTTTTCTCCGATACGTTGGCCAAAATTTCATTTTCTGAAGCTAAGGATAAAATGGAGGTTGAAGTAGCCGAAGAAACTGAACTTCCTGAGGTCATGGGTGTGACAAACGCCCCAGGATCAGCATACTTACTAGAGACAATACCATCAAAAGGAGCGCGAATCATGGTGTCTTCAATTTCGGTCTTAATGGTCTTGAGGGAGCCTTTTGTGGATTGAACCTCGGCACGGGCTTGAGCAATTTCTTCTTGTCTCGTACCTTCTTGTAGTAAGGATAATTCTTCTCGTTGCGCTTTGACCTCGGCGCGAGCTTCTTCGATTTCTTCTTGTCTGGTTCCTTCGTTCATTAACGATAATTCTTCCTCTGCCTCTGTTACTTCGGCTTTGGCTCTATCCCGAACGGCCTTTTTTTTGTTGAGGGTGAGTCGAGCAATGGCCCCTTCTTGAAAAAGAATTTCATTGCGTTGCCATTCATCTTCTGCTTGCTCAAAAGTCGCTTTGGCATTGGCCAATCTGGCTTGAGATTGAGCAATTTCTTGGGAACGATTACCATTGACTAGCTTTTTGAGATTGGCTTCTAATTGTTCTAATTTTGCTCGAGCTTGGGCGATTTCTTGAGAACGATTACCGTTGATTAGTTTTCTCAAGTTGGCTTGGGCTTCTGCTAGGTTTCCTTCTGATTCAAGTAACTGTCCCAGCAAATTAGAATCATCCATCTTGGCGATCAGTTCTCCTGTTTGGACATAATCCCCTTCGTCAACGTATAATTCTGCCAAGATACCTGCATTTTTAGGGGTAACATTCACCAATTTTTTCGGTTCGACTGTTCCATTGGCAGAGACAGTCACTTTCAAGTTAGCCCTTTCTGCACGCACGGGTAGGGGTCGTTGATCGGGATGGGTCTGCATGGTCAACCACTGACGATACGTAAAATACAGACCACCTGTTATCAGCAATAAGATAATCAGCTTTGTTATCCAGGATCTAAGACCCTTTTTTTGCTTTTGGTGAGGGCGATATTCTGAACCTTCCGAGTTGGGAAAATCCTTATATGGTACTGATTTAGGCGCATGAGCATTCATCGGAAATTACCCATTAAACTCTTTGACAATTAACAAACAAGAGGGAAGAGAACAACTTTTTCACGGTTATCAACAGCTTATATAGCGTTCCTCGGACTCATGAGGTATATCTCACCCCTGCCCACCCCTCTTTGTAAGGGGGGAACTAAAGGGGGGATTACCTCCTGCTTCAAAGCGCACCGCGAAGCGGATCTCTTCGAGATCGTTATTTATACCCCACAAGTATGGGAACTCCTATCAATGACTAGGGTTGACAGTTGTTGTATGGATAGAGTGGCCCCTGTTCGTAGTCATCGCGAGCATAAGGGATATAATCGGGATGATGGAATTGTTGTGCCACTTCGTCGGCAAAGAAAGCACCCAGTTGAGTCAGTTGAATTTTTTCCTCATCTTCAACCAATAAGCCAAAAGACTTGAGGGCTTCAATTTTGAGACGGAACACTTCATCCAGGGAAACCCCTCCCGTCACTTCGCTATAGTATTGTTTCCAAACACAGCGATTTTTCAGGGGCAAAACAATCGCCCAGCGCATCTGCTCTTCATGACTTCGGACCTTACCACGGTTTAAGGGAAGTTTTCCTTGACTAATTTTCTGGTAATAGTCTTCAAAAAATTGAGTATTAAGGACAAATCTATCTCGAAGGCTACTAAAAGCGGTTAAACCGAAGCCAACCTGATCTAATAAGCCGCAACATTGGTTATCCGCATAGTGAGAATAGTATTTTCGTTCCTTGCTGTAGACCCGTCTCAGGTTTTCCAGGTAACCGTTAGCCTTGAGGATATCGATGGCGATTTGTTTCATCATGATGCTTTCTTCCACACTGGGGAAAGCTTGTAATCCCCTTTCTCTGACGGCTTTGATGGTGGCTTGATAGTCTCCATAAGCCTCCACTTTAAGACGATAGAGTTGAATTTCTTCAACCCCTAAGGAAACCGCTTCCTCCATCACATCAATCCAGTTATCTAGAGTTTGTCCTGGATAGCCAAAGATAAATTCGATATCCACTTGATAGCCAAATTTTTGGGCATTTTCAATGGAGAGAAGGGCTTCTTCTGTGTCGTGATGACGGTTCATCATCTTGAGAATCTCATCGTCCAGGGATTGAACACCGATAGTTAAGCGATCGACACCGTAATCACGCATCATCCGTAACCGCTCTTCTCCTTCCAGTCCGATTAACGTGATGGGATCAACATCATAATTAAACTGGGTACAAGTCGATACATCAACTCTGGTGACAAAAAACTCTAAAAAACGCCGTAACTGACCCAAACTCAGAAAAGTCGGCGTTCCCCCCCCCACGAGAATCGAACGCGCTTTGATTCGCTCCAATCCCAGTCGTCTGAGATAGAGATCCATTTCTTTTTCTAAAGCATCGAGATAAAGGTCTTTTTCTGCCGATTGTTCCCCCAATTTCACGGGGTAGTGACAGAAGACACATTTCTTCTCGCAAAAAGGAATATGGGCATAGACATCTAACAACCCATCGGCCGGAGTGGTGTAATCTGCAAACAACTCCTCTTCGCTGATGGAATCATACATCGTAATGGGGGGATAGTGAACGGAGGGAAAGAAGTCCCCACTCTTGCAAATTAGCCCTGCTTTTTGAAGATGGTGCAAGTCTTGAACTCTTTGAAGAGATTTTTTAATTAAGGCTTGTCTATCTATGGATTGCCTGTCTGTTAAATCAGGTATGAGAGTCTGCATATCATATTTACTCCCTACTAAATCCAATTAACTATATTGTATGACCAGATTTATGTGAGCATCTATGTCGTTTTCTTTAATTTACACAAATATACAAAATTTTATATTTTTTGGATAATTTTTAATATATGAAAACGAAGATTTACCAAGGGCAAAAGCACCGATCATAATCCTATATTTTCTCATAATTTATAGTATATTAGAAGTAAGTTACCACTTTTCAATCTCTTTTAAATTTAACGATGAAGGAAAACCAGCTATGAGTTACCTCACCAATTCAATTAACATTCTTAAACTTGCTTGTGCTTCTGTCCTAATTGGTTTGTGGGGATTACCCGGTTTGTCCCAAAATCCTCAACAACCTAACGTTCCTGGTCCTGAGATTATCATGAATCTCCCTGGTGCTATGCGTCCTGCTTCTGATCCCCTTCGCTTATTACAAAGTGAAAAGGTTCAAAAAGAATTAAACTTAACTAGCGAACAAATCGAAAATATCGACAGGGTAAGGACTCAAGCCCAACAACAGCTATCTGAGTTTCGTGGAGGGTCTAATTCACAAGAAGATATCAAAAGACAAATAGAGCAAACTAAACAACAAGTCGCTACTATTTTAGAACCTAGACAATTGGAGCGTTTCCGAGAAATTCTCTTGCAAGTCAATGGTTGGCATCCTGAATCTGGACCGGGCAATCGGGCTGCCAATAAGCAGCATTCAAGCACCTTAACCTTGTCCAGTCCTATCCAGTTAACCCCTAAACAACGAGAACGCCTACAAGATTTACAACAAGAAACTCTAGAGAATATCGGTCGTCATTTTTCTCCCCCTGAGAGTAATACCAGAACCTCGCCAAATCCTCCTCAGATGAGTTGCAACCCCGTTAATACAAATCGTAATGCTATTGAGCCTTTGGTAGACGCTTATCAGGAAAAAACCCTAGGGATTCTCAGCAATGAACAGCAAGCAACTTTAGAAGAACTCAAGGGAGAACCCTTTGAAATTGCTGATCCCCGGTGTCACTTCTAAATTAAATTGATTCTCAAACAATCTCAGTTGACTGTTGAAAAAACAGTGAAGGGGTGTTTTTTTCACCCCTATTTTTTGATAGTTTGGCAGAAAGTTTAATTTTTATAAATATAATATTAAAAGATAATTATTAAAAGTAATTAGTTAAGTAAAAAGAAAAGACAATAGAGTTAAACCCATAAAAATAAATCATCATGATACAACTACCAGTTCAAAAACCTCCGGATATTTCGCACCTGAGCCAATCCGAATTAAAAACATTAATTCAAGCGCAAGGAGAATTACAGCAAGACTTATTCCGTCAAGCCAGAGAAGTCCGTCAGCAAGCAGGAAGGGATGAAGTTTTGCTGCGAGGAGTCATCGAAATTTCTAACTACTGTCAGAAAAACTGTGATTACTGTGCGATGCGTGCAGCCAATCCCCAAATCCATCGATATAGAATGTCTACAGAGGAAATTCTTGAGATTGCTGACCAAATTGCCCAAACCGATATCTCGATTCTTTTCTTACAATCAGGGCAAGATCCTCAAAGCGATTCTGTTGTCCAAGAGGTGATCCCCGAAATTAAGCGTCGCTATAATTTTCCGATTCTTTTGTGCATGGGAGAAAGACCCCAAAAGGTTTACCAACGATTCGCTCAACTAGGGGCAGACTCTTATATTCTCAAGTTTGAGGCTTCTGATCCCCAACTACATCAAAAAACCATTCACACCCCCCTTGAGAGAAGATTACAGTGTCTGCGCTGGCTCCGAGATGCGGGCTTTGAAGTGGGTACGGGCAATATTGTCGGTTTGCGTGGACAAACATTAGATCATCTCGTAGAAGATATCCTGCTTGCCCTCAAAATTCAGCCCAATTTTGTTAGCAGTTCTCCTTTCATTCCTAATCAAGATACACCCCTAGAGAATATTGGCTACGGAAATCTAGACTACACCCTAAACACGATGGCCATTTATCGCATTGCTTTGAAAACTCCCCTGATTCCCACAGTCAGCGCCCTCGAAAAAATTCAGCCAGACGGTCAACTGATGGGTTTAAATGCTGGGGCGAATGTGATGACCATCAACTTTACACCTCCAAAATATCGTGAAAAGTATGCTATCTATTCCAAAAAACGTTTTATTGTCAGTTTAGACCACGCCCTAAATACCATCGAACGGGCAGGGTTACGACTCAAAGTTCGGTAGTTCCTAGAAAACAGGGGAGGTGAGGTTAGAAGAGGTTTGGATGAGTTAAGTTAATAGGCGATCGCCAAGAATCTTCAGACAGTCCCCTATGCTTATCTTCAAATGGTGAAAGAAAGAAGAAAAAAAAGAGGCTTATTAGAGTCAAAGACAGTCTCATAGCCGTAAAAGAAAGTAATTTTGGGCAAAAGACCCATGACAACTCCTAGATTGAGTCATGCGACTTTAAAAGCCTCCTTCAAGATTTAACGGAGTTAGCAATAATGAATAGAATCCTAACAAAAAGTACATCGCGATTGAGTCGAAGAGTTGCCTTGTTTCTATTAACTCCTTTATTCCTATTTTTGACAAGAAAAGCTCATGGTCAAGAAGAACCTCAAACACCAGAAGGAGAGTGGATTAAAATTAACTCTAGGGTTTCCTTAGTCCACTTAGGGAGTATCGACTCTTTCGATAAAACAGCAGCAGGAATTGCGGCAGCTAAATTGATGCTTGATGCCCTAGAAAACAACAATTTAAAGTCTGCTAAAGAAGCAGTTTTAACCTATGAAAAAATTATCCCTAACGAAAATTTTGGGGGAGAATATACTGCGCTTCAGTGGTTCGGAGAATATCTACTGGCATCCCCTCAACAGCAGCAACAGTTCTTAAAAGAGCCGTTAGTTTTAGAATTCTTTAATTTTTTCGCTGACAATGATTTTGCCAATCTCAAAGAATATCTCAAACGTAAATATGAAATAGAAGAATTGGAAGATGACGGGTCAGAAGAAGCCACTGAGAGAGAGAGATTTTTAGAAGATTTCATCCTCTTTAATAACCCAAGACGAGAAGAATGGGAACAAACGAGCAAGATGTTGGACTCTTTGAACGTCCAACCTGGGTATAACGTTGCTGACATTGGTTGTGGTCCGGGATACTACACCTTTAAATTTTCTAAATTGGTGGGTTCTCAGGGAAAAGTGTTAGCCGTAGATACAGTGGAAAATCACCTCAACTATGTTAAAAACATTAGCGAAAAATATGGGGTGAATAATATTGAGTTGGTCAACAATACTACGGATAATGCCAAGCTGCCACCTCAGCAAATGGACTTGATTTATATGTGTTCTCTGTACCACATTATTTACTCAACTTCTCTGGAACCAGTCAAAGATCGTTTTGTTGAAAGTATTAAACAGGCACTTAAAAAAGAGGGCCGGTTGATTGTGGTTGATAATGGAGTCGTCGAAGATCAAACCCTCCCCTATCACGGTCCCTATATTGCCAAAGAGTTGATTATTAATCAACTTAAATATTATGGCTTTCGTTTAATCGATCAATATGGCTTCATTCCCCAACGATATGTTTTGGTTTTTCAAGTAGGGTAGATGTTAGGAAAAAAACGATGGATTTTAGGATAATTGGAACTGCTGCGGCCCTAGGTTCAGCATTTTCTTGGGCGGTTGGTGCCATCTTATTTAAGCGTTTAGGGGAACAAATTTCCCCTTTAGGATTGACTCTAGCCAAAGGGAGTCTCAGCGCAATTCTCCTCGCAGTCATTCTCATTTTGACTCAATCTCAGGGGGTTGAACGCCAATCCTTATTTTTGTTGATTTTGAGCGGTTTGTTGGGGATTTCTGTGGGCGATACCCTTTTCTTTGCTGCTTTGCAAGATTTGGGAGCCCACGCTTTGGTGCTATTGTCAACTCTTGGAGAAGTGCTGACCATCCTGTTGGCGGTATTTTTTCTAGGAGAAAGGCACAATTTCACCACTTGGATAGGCATTCTTTTTGTCATCTCTGGTATTGCGGTTGTTCTGCAAGCTAAATTGACGGAAGAACAACAAAAATCAACTTTCAGAGGGGTTATTTTCGGTTTACTATCCGTTTTGTGTATGTCAGTGTCAATTATTGTTGCCAAGGAAGCACTAGCCTCAATTTCTGCCATTCAAGCTACTTTCATTCGTATGGTATCTGGCACTCTGGGAATCTTCTTTTTGGGGATCACAACCCAACAGTTAGGGGGTTGGATCGTTCCATTGCGGGATTTTAAGTTAGTGGCTTATTTATGGCTGTCCGTTTGTTTCATTACCTTTGGAGGATTTTGGTTATCTTTGGTGTCGATTAAATACGTGGATGTTTCTATTGCCAACACTTTAAATACGACTGATCCCATTTTTGTCTTGCTTCTCGCTGCTATTTTTCGTCATGAAAAGATTATGTTTAAAGCAGTGATAGGTACAATTTTAACCATGATAGGAATTATTCTTTTGATCAAAGTGAACTACCTACACTGACCTGACGGTACAGTGTAGGCTTCTGGTATCCCCTTAAGGACTGCCAGAACTTCCTTCGTGGTACTATTAGTTTGAGTTTTAACAATTTTCCC
>JAAUYB010200938.1_pt1 | contig 11483 bp, 10 predicted proteins | sample 7278071 | NCBI WGS metagenome assembly JAAUYB01 (sample SAMN14350121, study PRJNA611818) | marine sediment metagenome | isolation source: surface marine sediment (1.8m) | place: French Polynesia: Moorea | collected 2018-08 | reverse complement strand
TTCCTAGCAGTAAACGCTGTGGGAATTGTGGTCACATAGTGGATAAACTACCGTTAAATATCCGTGAATGGGAATGCCCTGAATGTGGCACTACCCATGACCGCGATCTTAATGCAAGTGAAAATATTTTGGCCGCAGGGCAAGCGGTGTCAGTCTGTGGAGCGAGTGTAAGACCCGAAGAGAGTAAGTCTCGCAAGGCAACTGCATTGAAGCAGAAACTTAGATCGTGAGGTTTAGGAATCACCGCACTTTTAGGGCGGTGAGGATGTCAAGCTTAAGATATTGGCAAGCTATTCAAAAAAAGGTAGTGTACCATAAGTAGTGAAAGTCGAATTTTTGCCTGAGTTTCTGTTAGAATATTAAGAAAGCGTCTAGGGGTAGATTTAATTTTAGACGACTCCAGAGAAACAAGATCAACAAGGTATTCAACCCATCAATTGTTCAAAGAAGTCGTTTCCTTAAAGTGAACAGAGGAGTCAGGAACATAGTTTTGCCAATCTTCCCCGACAACAATGGTAATATCAGACGCTAAATTGCCCGTACTTTCCACCAATACTTCCCCTAATCCTAAATCAGCCCGCAGGGTAGCCGCGCCGAGATCATCCCCATTTTGAGCCATAATGCGAGTCGTTTCCAGGGTTTGGGGCCATTGATCACTGACAAAAATGCGACGATAACCAGCTTCCCTTAAATAAGTTACCATGCGCTGCACTGCTTCCGGGTCTTCTGTACTATCTTGAATGGCTATCCTCAGCCGACTGGGGTTGGTCGGTTCCTTCTCAAAATCCAGTTGACCGTGGTCAAAATGTTCCGCTACCATATTTTTAATCTGATAACGGTTCGGTAGCCAGTAACTCACTTCTTGTTTCCCATCCCCACTAAACCGTCCAGGCAGCATTAACAGTTGAACATTGGACCGTTTCGTTTGAGAGGCAAACCCGGATAGGGCTACCAATTCTTCTACGGTTAAATTGGTATCAATATAAGAACTAATAATCGATAAAATTTCAGGAATTCTTAATAGGGTTTGGGGTTTTAACGCCTGTTCAACCAAGGCCCGCATAAACATTTGTTGCCGTTGTACCCGTCCAATATCCCCATAGCGATCGTAGCGGAATCTCAAAAAAGCAACGGCTTTCTCTCCATCCAAATGTTGTTCTCCTTGCTTGAGATCGATATAAAGATGTTGGCTGTGATCGGTGTATTTCATATCTTTGGGGACATAGACATTGACCCCACCCAAAGCGTCAATTACCTTTTCAACCCCTTGAATATTGACCCGTACATAACGATCAATGGGAACCCCTCCTAATAATTGACTCACGGTTTCGGCGGCTAGGGCTGGCCCGCCATCATAGTTGGCTTCGTTAATTTTTTTCAGTTGATAGTTAATGGTGGTTTGGGTGTCTCTGGGGATGGATAATAGACTGAGTTTTTGACTGAGGGGATCGAAGCGAACCAATACCATCGTATCTGACAACCCTTTAAAGGAGTTGACGAGGGCGTGATAACCTAAGTCTTCGACGGGTTTTTCATCCACCTCTGAGGTTAAGACTTTGGTTCCCAAAACCAACACGTTAACGGGACGACTCAACTCGGGAAGCCGTAAACTTTTATAAGAAATGGCTTCGTTTTTGCTGAAAACTTCTTCTTGTTCGGGAGTCAAGGAACTTTGCTGTAGGGGAGTTGCCGATAGGGAAACAGCAATGAAAGCCCCGGCGGCAGCCGATGTTAAGGAGACGGCTGTGAGTCCTAAACTAATGAACAACCAGTTGAGTCCTTTGGGCTTTGTCTTCACAGAAGACTTCTGAGAACGCTTTTTGGGATGGGTTTTTTTCAGTGACACAGCTTTCCTCACACCTTTGATGTCGTCCACACTGGACTAAACTTAGCTATTAAGCACGGTTTAAGCCCTACTACGACTAGAGTTTGCTTAGGACAATGATCCTTCTAAGCCAATCATCCTACCACAGAGTTAACTTAACTTAACTTTAGTCTTACACTTTTTCAAGCAATTGACCACCCTTGATAAGAATTTTCAATGGAGTGTATCAATAGTCTAGTGGAGTTGACTGGGTTGGGTGGGGATCATCCCACAATTCCATCAAGGTATTAAAATAAGATAAATTATGTTTCTGATGGGGGCAAAATGATTATGATCAAAGGAGTTAAAAAATTAAATTTATGGTTCATTTTTGTACTTAAGAGTTGAGTTATTTAGGCTTTACTGTAACCTTGTTAAAAGTGATTTTAAGTTGTTTTGCATTTAAACAGCATATTATTAGGTTTAGCAACCAATTAGTCAACCATCTCTCTTTCTCCCCGTCCCCCCATCAGTCTTATCTAGGAATTTAGATAATTAATAGCTTATGCGTTCGATTCTTGGTTCTTTAATCATTTTTGTTGTCTGTCCTTTATTAGGCGGCTTACCTTTGATTGATTGGTTAATTTACGGTTTCAAAGGACAGAAATTATCCCAGTTGGGAACAGGTAATGTTTCTGTGTCTGCTGCTTTTTATCATGGGGGGACTTTTCTGGGGGTTTTAGCTGTTTTATCTGAAGCTGGAAAAGGGATTTTAGCTGTTTTATTAGCCCGTCATTTTTTCCCCGATCAACCCTTTTGGGAACTCATGGCCTTAATGGCATTAATCATGGGAAGATATTGGCGAGGAAAAGGGGCAGGAACCACTAATTTATTTTGGGGAATGGTAGTTCATGATTGGGCAGCGACGTTTTTAACGGCATTAATTGGGTTGAGTAGTTTTACGATTTTTCGGGATAGGGTAACCGGTCGTTTAGTCGCTTTATTATTATTAGCTTTTATTTTGACTGTTAGACATCCTCATGATGCAGCTTATATTAGCTTAGCTTGGAGTTTGTCAGGGTTAATGGCTTGGATTTTTTACAAGATTCCTGATGATTTGTCTTTACCAGAAACCGGTGTTAAATCTTCTTCTAAAACTATGTTTAATTTTTTTCGTGGTGAAAAATTCCTTCTTTCTTTAAATGATAAATTAGACGCTGACAAAGTGGGTCAAAAAGCGGCTAATTTAGCTTACTTAAGACGGTTAGGTTATGGGGTTCCTAATGGCTGGATTTTATTGCCTGGAGATGATCCGCAAAGCCTCTTAAATTATCTTAATCCCAGTGTTGAACATCCTTTTGTTATCCGTTCTTCCGCTAAGGGTGAAGATACGGAAATCGCATCGGCAGCCGGTCAATATTTAACCCTCTTAAATATTACCAATCAAGGAAGTTTAAAGATAGCAATTTTAGACTGTTTAGCTGCTTATAATCATCCCCATGCTATTAAATATCGTCGAGATAAAGGACAAACAGATGAGGGGATGGCCCTATTAATTCAAAAACAAGTTCAAGGAATGTTCTCAGGGGTTGCCTTTAGTCGAGATCCCGTTAATCCTGTGAATAATTGTGTTGTTATTGAGGCCTTACCTGGGGCAGCCAATCAAATTGTTTCGGGTAAAGTTACCCCGGAACACTATGAAGTTGAAATTCAGGATGAATTAGAAAATGATGTAATTAATCTTAAAACTTTAGAAGGAACAAAATCAAGAAATGTCCCTGATTTTATCATTGAAAAAGTGGCTATTTTAGCCAGGGATATTGAAACCTTATATCATGGCATTCCTCAAGATATTGAGTGGAGTTATGATGGTGAAACCTTATGGCTATTACAAACAAGAAACATTACTAATTTACAACCAATTTGGACGAGAAAAATTGCAGCAGAAGTGATTCCTGGAGTCATCCATCCCTTAACTTGGTCTATTAATAAACCCTTAACTTGTGGGGTCTGGGGTGATATTTTTACCCTCGTTTTAAAAGAGAAAGCCATCGATTTAGACTTTGAACAAACTGCTACTTTACACTATCAACAAGCTTATTTTAATGCTACCTTACTAGGTCAAATTTTTCGACGCATGGGACTCCCTCCAGAAAGTTTGGAGTTCCTAACTAGAGGGACAAAAATGACCAAACCATCCTTAATTTCAACCCTCGGAAATTTACCTGGTTTATTACGTTTATTGAAGAGAGAATGGTCTTTAGAAAAGGATTTTAAAAAAGATTATCAACAACAATTTAAACCTCAATTAGACAGATTACACCATCAAGACATTACGTCACTTTCTCCTCAAGAATTATTGCATAATATTGATAGTATTTTATTGGTATTAAAATCGGCGACTTATTATAGTATTTTAGCCCCCTTAAGTTTAGCTATCAGACAAGCTTTATTCAAAGTATCCCCTGAACAATTGAATAATAAAAATACACCAGAAATTGCTGCCTTACAAGCATTAGAAAACTTGGCTAATAAAATTGTTTTGTCGATTGACATGAATAATTTTAAAGGGGATGATGATTTATTTTTAGCGTTAAAACAAAGTGAAAATGGAAATAAAATTATTCAAGAATTCGATTTAATTATAGAGAAATATGGTTATTTAAGTGATGTAGCCACCGATATTTCTGTTCCTTGTTGGGGAGATAATCCCAAACTGGTGAAAACCCTATTAATTCAGCTAATTAAAAACCAAAGTAAGCAAACAAATACTGTTCAAACTCATCATAATAATTGGAAGAGTCAACAAGTTCAAAGCAGATTAAACTTGAAAGGAAAAGTGACAGAAATTTATTCTCAATTTTTAACTCAATTACGCTGGCATTTTCTAGAAATAGCTGACTATTTAGTGAAAACAACTATAATCAAACAATCTGAAGATATTTTTGAACTAACTTATAAGGAAATTGTAGAATTATTAACAGAAAAAAAACAAGCTAACTATCCAAAATTACAAACTGACATAGAGAAAAGACAACAGGAATTTAACATCAATAAAAATTTAACCCAGATTCCCTACATCGTTTATGGAAATCAAGCAACTTTACTGAAACGTGATCAGACTTTATCTAGTAATTCTCAAAGAAAATTTCAAGGGATTGGGGCCAGTTTTGGAGAAGTAGAAGGATACATAAAAATTTGTCATAACCTTCAAGATATAGGAGAAATTAAACCGAATACTATCCTTGTCATCCCCTACGCTGACTCGGGGTGGGGACCCCTACTAGCCAATGCCAATGGTATCATAGCAGAAGTCGGAGGTGCCTTATCCCATGGGGCGATCATTGCCCGAGAATACGGCATTCCTGCTGTCATGAATATCGATCATGCCACAAAACGATTTAAAGACGGACAACGGGTGAAAATTGATGGACAACAAGGTATGATTGAGCTATTAGAAGATTAGATAGGAAACCCTATGGTTAAAATCCCGAAAAAGACGATAAAAATCAAAGATTTCCTCACAAAAATTCAACAATTTGATTGGATAGTCATCAGTTGTATTTTGTGTTTAATGATAGGCATCTCAACCCTATTAATCATGGGAGATCAAGTTCCCTTGAAAGTCAAATATTTTAGCTGGGAAGGAAAAAAAGTAGGGGTCAAAGATAAAACCTTTACCCTCAGTTTTAATCGTTCGGTCGATACCAATAGTGTTGAAAAAAACTTGATTATTGAACCACCGCTTCTTGGAAAAATAGCTTGGCAAGGTAGAACTTTAACCTATACCTTAAAAGATCCCCCTATTTATGGAACTAATTATCAAATCAAATTAGAAAATGTTAATTCTAGTTACAATGACGAAAACCTGGAATCTTTTGTTAGTTTATTCAGTACCCGCGATCGCGTTTTTGCCTATGTTGGTATCGAAGGAGAAGAAAAAGGTCGTTTAATTCTCTACAATATAACCAATCTTAATCAACCCCAAAAAACAATTTTAACCCCCAGGGATTTAATTGTTACTCAGTTTAAGATTTATCCTGACAGTGAAAAAATACTATTTACTGCCTTTGAACCCAATATTCGAGGTAAAGGGTTAGACAAACAAGAACTGTATACTGTAACCACCGGATTTAATATTGATCCCTCTAAAGTCCCTTCTCAACGGGCAGGAAAACTCAAACGAATTCTGGATGCTAACGGGTATAATAATCTCAGTTTTGCTCTTTCTAAGAATGGTAAAGTGATTGTAGTAGAACGGATCAATCAGAGAAATAATAATGATAGTAGTTTATGGATCATTACGGAAGACAATCAACCCATACCCCTAGGAATTCCCGGCGCTGAATTTGTTATTTCTCCCGATGGAAAACGTTTAGCGGTGAGTCAACAAGGAGGGGTTCGCATCGTTTCTTTAGGGGGTGATGGGGGAACCTCTCGTATCTTTCCCAACTACGAAAAACCCCTTGGTTTTTCTGATAATGGCGAGAACCTTTTACTCCTTAAAGAGAATATTGATTATACTCGTTCTTTAACCCTGATTGATCAAGCAGGGGAAAGTAAAGAACTCTTTAAAACCTCTTATCCCATTCTAGATTGTCAATTTGAACCCAGAGAACAAAAGGAACTATACTGTTTGAAAACAGATATTATTCAAGGAGACAATGGACAATATCGAGAAGAACCTTTTTTATCGGTGGTAAATTTAGAAAAAGGAACCGATTTACCATTATTGGCCTTACCTAATTATCGAGATGTGGTGTTGAGTATGTCCCCCGATGGGGTAGCTTTATTGTTCGATCAAGTGGTGACAACCGTTCCCCAGTCTTCTTCTGATTTAATAACCAGCAGCGAAAAGGCGATCGCAGATGGCCAAGTTTGGTTACTTCCTTTACCAGATTTGAAAGAAACCAATCAATCTTTAAACATTCAACCACAAGAACTGGTTTTTGGGTTTCAACCTCAATGGTTACCTTAATTAAGTATGGGTTAAAATTAAAGAGAGAGTCCAAAAACAAACATCAAGAAGGTTAACATGGGTCAACTAATTGCTTTGATTGTCTTCGGAATTTATATCTTGGGAATCTGGAAGTTTTTTTCCGGATATAATCGGACTAATTTTAACCGTCAGTTACCAACAAAGTTAATGTTATCGTTACTTTGGCCAGTCTTATTAGTGGTGAATACTTCCTATCGTCAAAACTTTACCAAAGCGTTAAAAGGAAAAGATTACTAACCATCAAATGGACAATTTTGGGAAACTGTGGCTGATTGGAGGAACCGGAGACAGTGTGACTATTGTTAACAGCATTGCCTCCCATTCTTTTCCTTGTCTTGTTACCGTAACAACGGCCACCGCTTCTCAACTTTATCCCACAAACTCCATGATTACTGTTAAGATTGGCAAATTAGATACTGTGGGGATTCAACAGTTATGTCATCAACAAACTATTCGAGGAATCATTGATGCGTCTCACCCTTTTGCTGTCAATATATCCCGACAAGTGATTGATTTTGCTAACGCTGAAGGAATTCCTTATTTACGTTACGAAAGACCTAGTTTTATCTCCCATTCTTCTGCTATTTATCTTGATAGTTTTCAGGAGTTAATAACGGGAAAATATTTGCAAAATAAGCGAGTTCTACTAACAGTGGGATGTCAAGCTTTACCTCGCTTTAAGTCATGGCATCAAAAAGCATTGTTATACACCCGTATTTTACCCAAATTAACATCTTTGGAAATGGCGATTAAATCGGGGTTTCCAGAAAGTCAAATCATTGCTTTACGTCCCCCCATTAGCTTAGAATTAGAAAGGGCATTATGGCAACAATGGAACATTAATCTTGTCGTAACCAAAGCATCAGGAAAACAAGGCGGAGAAGCGATCAAAGGACAAGTTGCTGAAGAATTGGGTATTCCTCTTATTATTATAAAACGACCTTTATTAGATTATCCACAACAAACCGAGCAAATCTCTGATATTATTGAATTTTGTTATCAATGTTTTCAAGGATAAGTTATGTCTGATCCCCTTACACCCACCGTCAGCGATCGCATTTGTAAACACATGAACGAAGATCATAGTAATGCCATTGTTTTGTACGCTAAAATCTTCGGAAATGTGTCAGAAACAGAAACCGCTATCATGGAATCTATTGACCCTGAAGGGATGAATTTATCCGCTACGGTTAAAGGTAAAACTATACCCATTCGTGTCAATTTTGACCATGTTTTAAAGGACTCAGAAGATGCCCATCATACCTTAATTGATATGGTAAAACAAGCAAGAAGTTCTCAGAGTTAATGGTTTATATGGTGAAAAATTAATCTAAAATAGAAAAAACTCCCCTTTAGGAAGGGAGTTTTTATTGATAGCAAGAATACGAAAAAACAACCAAAGAATAAGCATTCAGCTACTATCATTGACTTAAAATCCCTTAGTAGCTATCATCACCCACAGCCGTTTTTAAAGCTAGTAATAAATTTTCTTGGTTAAGGTGATCAGCTAAGGTTTGTCTCAGGGATAAATCAATACTTTTAGTGGCTAAAATGTCCGATGCTTTTTGTCTGGCAAAAGCGCGACTGACAACATCTCCATGTTCGATCTTTTGCATCAATTGATGCACTTCGTTTACAGTAGTCATGTTACTATTCCTATAATTATTATGAGGTTAATGGGTAAAAATCTGCTAGTAAACAGTCCAAAATAGACAAAGAGTGATAGTTATCTTTATAGGAGTTTGAGTCAAAGGATTAAAAAGTTAACCCACCACCAATTATTATCTGAACTACTTCAATATTAACAAATTATTAAAATGTTATGAGTGATCTGGATCAACATAGACCATACCAACCTCTAGAATTCATGTTAAAGTAGGGTTTAAGACTGCTTTTATGATTTATTTTGATAACAAAGACCAAAAACTCGCTTATTTATGATAAATAATCTAACTATTGCTGCTATCCTAATTTTAAGTACCATTCTCTGGGTGGAAATTGTTCGGGACTGTTATCATGTCCTTTCCCACTATTGGCAACCCTTATATCGTCTTCACGGTTGGCATCATAAGGTGTTTCGCCCTGATTTGACCCCTGTCAGCGAAGAAATCTACCGTAAGGCACACTGGTACAACGATGTCCCCGAAGCCTTGGTCATGCTCACCTTAAGCCTCATTCCTGGCATTCTCTGTTACTACTATAACGTCCCTTGTGGGTGGTTGGCCTGGTCGGGGTCAATTTATACCTTAACCTTTTTAGGAGGTGCGATCGCCAGGGGGGCAGGGGTTCCCTATGTGGACGAGTTGACCGACATTACTCACCGTCCTGGCAATTTTACCACACTTCCTAATCCTTGGTTCGTCAATCGTCCTTATCATTGGCGACATCATTTTGATAACCAAAAGGCTTATTATTGTGGCACATTAATGTTAGTTGATAAGATTATGGGAACGGCTTTATCTTTGAAAGGAAAGACAGTTGCAGTGACTGGTGCATCGGGAACGTTAGCAATGGCTTTATTAAAAGAATTACAGTTAAATGGGGCAAAAGTTGTGGCTTTTACCTCGAAAAATCAAGAAATTAGTTTAGGAAATTCCCCTATTAAAACGTTAACTTGGCACGTAGGAAAAGAAAGTCAGTTAATAGATGAATTACAAAAAATAGATATTTTAATTGTTAATCATGGTCTTAATGTTCATGAGAAAAGAGATGAAGAATCTATCTTAAAGTCCTATGAAGTGAATGCCTTTTCTGGTTGGCGGTTAATGGAAACTTTCTTTAAAACGGTGAAAACTAACAAAGATAAGGTGTGTAAAGAAGTTTGGATTAATACCTCAGAAGCAGAGGTAAATCCTGCGGTTAGTCCCCTTTACGAACTCAGTAAACGCACTTTCGGGGACTTGATTACGTTACGGCGTTTAGATGCACCTTGTGTGGTAAGAAAGTTAATTTTAGGACCGTTTAAAAGTAATTTGAATCCTATCGGTATTATGTCAGCAGATTGGGTGGCGAAACAAATTATTAAAGGGGCAAGATCCGATATTCGTAATATTATTGTTACTATTAATCCTATTACATTTATTGCATTTCCGATTAAAGAATTTTGTCAAAGTTTATACTTTAAGTTGTTTACAAAAGCATCATGAAAATGAAAAAAGTCGCGGTATTTGGTAATGCTGGTGGGGGTAAATCTACTTTGAGTAGAAAATTATCTGAAATAACTAATTTACCTCTTTATGTGTTAGATAAAATTCAATATAAAGCGGGAGGTATTCCAGTTCCTTATGAGGAATATAGACACACTCATAAGGAAATTCTTAGCAAAGATGAATGGGTAATTGATGGGTTTGGTTGTTTAGAAACCGTATGGTTGCGATTAGAAAAAGCTGATACTTTGGTTTATATTGATTTACCTTTACCTGTTCATTTTTGGTGGGTAACAAAACGCTTGGTTACAGGGTTTTTTGTTCCCCCCAAAGGTTGGCCAGAAAATAGTCCTTTGTGGAAAAGTTCTATGAAGAGTTATAACGGCCTTTTGTTATGTCATAAACGGTTAACTCCTAAATATCGTGATTATGTTTTGGAAGCAGAAAAGAGCAAAAAAGTGTATCATTTGAAATCAGTTAAAGAGATCAAAGATTTTTACCAATCAATCGCTTAAAGTTATATTATTGCGTTTAGAGGATCTCAGTAATTGATAATAAATAAAACATTGAATAGAATTAGGTTTTGTTGGGTTTCGTTCCTCAACCCAACCTACATTTAGCGTCTAGAAAAAGTTGTGTTATCATAGTGAACGATAAAGATAACTATCACGATTGACAGACGCATCACAACCTTAGAAATTAAACAAGTAACCTTAATCGTAAAGGTTGAAGGTATTGATAAAATGCTGTAAAATTTAGATGGAACCCAAAAAATCAGATTTGGGCTTTGATTTTTATCGTATTTTTTACAGCAGCAATATTATTCCTCTATAACCCTTAATGTAATCAGAATAAATCTTTATAGTTACAAGGTTTAAAGATTTGCTAAAATCAAAGTAGTAAACAACAATAAACTAAGATGATTAGGTGTTTGACTGATGAGTGATTCCTCTAACGTTACCTATACTACCGCAGAAATCCTTAAACGTATTGAGGATAAGATAGATAGCAACCATAAAGAGATTAGACAAGAGATTAAAGAAATTAATCAGAAAATAGACAGCAACCAAAAAGAGGTTAATGAGAAAATAGATAGCAACCACAAAGAGGTTAACGAGAAAATAGATAGCAACCACAAAGAAATTAAGCAAGAGATTCAAGAATTTAAGGAAGATGTTAATAAACGTCTCAATAATTTAGAAGTTGGACTAGGAACTTTAACTGAGAAAGTTGAGGGGATGGATAAGCGACTACAAAATGTCGAAGGAACCCAAAAAAATCAAATTTGGGCGTTAATTGTTATCGTTGCTAGTGCTATCATTACAGGTGGAGCAAAGTTATTTTTTACACCTAATCCTTGATTTGAGTCAGGAGTCAGAAATTAAGTAAAATAATGGGAATGTGAGCATCTTGCTCACTTGTTAGAATAAAACTGGTTAAAATTAGTTTTGTAGGGTGGGCAAGGTTTACAAGGATGAAATTAGGTTAGAGAAGTCTTTGACTTGCCCACCTTAGCATCTTCGGGTTCTATTTA
>JAAUYB010034872.1_pt1 | contig 11483 bp, 4 predicted proteins | sample 7278071 | NCBI WGS metagenome assembly JAAUYB01 (sample SAMN14350121, study PRJNA611818) | marine sediment metagenome | isolation source: surface marine sediment (1.8m) | place: French Polynesia: Moorea | collected 2018-08 | reverse complement strand
CACACGAAAAAGAAAAGGGAAATTGAGGCGATTTCCTCTTCTCCCTTCCATGTCTAACGCGCCCCATCCGGTGTGAAATTCCTCCTCACGGCACGAGAAGGGCAAGACCGTAGAACGTGCTCCCCGATTTCTGTTGTGAATCGTATGGGAAATGGAGAGAGGAGAGTTGCCGAAAATATTAATCCGGATCTCTTCTCCTTCCTCTCTCTTTCTGCGGCGCAAACAACAGTCCCGATCGCTTTGCTGCCACAGGCGAAAGAGCCGCCGCCGCCGGAGATCGAACCCGGGCGGGTCCTTCCTCCCCCGGGGGCAAAAGTACAGTAAGAGGGGGGAAAGAAAATAAGGTGTTTCTTTTCTGGCGCGAAGAGGGGGATTTGGGAATTCGTGCTGCCATGAGACTGAGACCCTCCCTCCCTTCCATTTCCGTCCGGCTTTTAACGCGAGGCGGCGGCGGCGGTAGAGACTCAAAAGAGGAGATGATGGCAGCACAGGGAAAAGAAGAAAAGAGAGCCATTTCGAGGCACAAGGGGGGAGGGATTCACCGACATAGCAGACTATTGTATATCATATTCCTCAAGGAAACTAGTAAACACATGAAAATGTTGCGGTTGTTTGGTATTTTTTTTCTCCTCCTTCGCGGGCCCTTCCCTGTTAGATTTTTCCAGGTCGACTCTACGACTGAGGAAGGAAGGAAAGAAAAGGAGAAGCAATAACGATCCGCAATCTCCTTTTTTCGCACCTGCCAACGAATGGCAAGATTTTTGAACCGGGCCCTTCAAGAATGCGAAATTGCTTCATACCCAATTTTGCAATTACTATTTTTTGCAGACTCCCTGTATCTAAACCCATGTGAGATACTTTTTCGGAGCGCATACGTAGGAAGTTGTTGGAAAATCGTGGCATGCATAACGCATTGAGTTGCTAATCTCGGGGTTTCTTCTTTTCCCTCTTCTTTCTGCCGATCGAATCTCTTTCTCTTTTCCTCTTTCAGCGTGCGAGCAAATAGCCATAACGGATTCAACTTTGACCCCTCCTCTCTCTTTCCCTTACGAAAAGGTGAAAAAACCCTTTTTCTCCTCTCAGACCCTTCTTCATGCATATATTCTCGAGGGAAGAAGCCATTCTGCGAAAAGATGGCTAGGTTTTTTTTCTATTTTGGCACCAACGTCCGACAAATCATTTGAAGTACACACGGGAGGAAGATGCTGAGTTATTACTCCCCCTCCCTCTTCTTCGTCTTGCCAAATCGGCGCAATTAACGAATCGATTTCTTCTGTTGAGGATTTTTTGATGTTGTTATTGGTGTTGTGGCGGTTTTTCGCTCGGTTAGATGGAAAGGGGAAGGAAGCCTTTGTCTGTTGGTCGCCCCGCCTTCTTGCTAAACAGCTCTCCCTCCCCTTCCCTCCCCTCGAAGAGAAATGATCCCTAAAAACCTTTGTTATGGATATCGCCCGCGCTTGGGCAGGGACGGGAAAGGCGGAGGGAGAGAGAGGACTTTAATGACTTTAACGCTCCTTCTTCTTCCTCTTCTTCTTCCCCGGTACATCATCTGGGCAGGAGAGAGAGGTATGAACAAGAACACAACTGGTTCATTGACACTGGACGTTTGACTTGAACTTGTTCGTGAAACTTGGAAAAGACTGCTCCTTTTTAGCACGCCTCCATGCCAACCTAGAACTGGCCTCTATAAACAGCTAGTGAAAAAAGAACACGAGGGGTTCCTCTACCTGTCGGCTTTGCGTTAGGTCGAAAGTAGAGAGCCTGGCTGGGCAGAAGAGCGCCGCATAAGAAATGAAGTAGAGGGAGGAGGCCAAGCAAAGCTCTCCTCCTGCCACCCCAGAGTCCGACCGACAACGAAATTCCCAAATGGATGATGCTACACCGCACTAATGAAACAAACAGGAAAGAAGATGGAAAAACTGTTGGTTGGTCGAGAGGAAGGAAAGAAAGGAGAAAAGCAGCAGCAGCTGTTCCTCCTTCCAGAGTCCCGACAATTAATTAGGAATGTCGACCCAGAGAAGGAAAGGGCTTTTTTGCTCCTCTCTGCGTGAGCGTGAGTCAGTCGAGTAGGGGAAGTTTTTGGGTGCGATGGCATGCGGAGAAAAAAGTTTTGACCATCCTCTTCCTGCGACTTCTCAGCGGGGGTGAAAAGGAAGGAGGAAGGGTGCTAAAAGCTCGCGTCGTAGGTACAGTATATGTTGTGTGTGACTCCAAAGTCCCTCTTTTCCTCGGAATGAGTGACCCATTCCTCTCTCTTCTCTCGCCCCAAAAAGAGTCTTTTCTTTCTTTTGGTGCACTTTTTCGCCGTGTGAACAAAAAACGAAAGTAAGGAGAGGAGAAGTAAAAGTGATTGGCATTTGGCCGTTTGGGGCTTTGAGTTCCAACTTCTTTTCCCCTCCCACATGCGTTCAAGTCTCTCCTCTTCTTTTCCCATCCAGAGTGCACGAAAATGTTTTTCCGCCGCCGAGTTTTTGGGGTTCCTATCTTTCGAACTTTGTTCAGTATGGCTGCCCAGGCTCTTCCCCCCACTTTCACCGCTTGACCAAAAGGAGACTCACAAACTGAAAGAAAAGGGGAAAAACTCATTTGGCATTTCGGCGGCGGTGAAGGAAGAGGAGGGAAACTGGGACGGAATTTCCAAGCTTGGAAAATATTTGTCTGTGGCAAACAAGGCAAGAAAAAGTGAACGGGTTGGATAGACACAGAGAAAGGCAAAAAATAAAAGCTGCCGCTGGGAAAGATACAGGAGGGGGGGATTTCCTAGATAAGCTCCTGGCATTCAGATTGTCCGATTGATTACGCGGACGTTCGTTTTGTGGATAACCATCTAGGGTCAACCCTGGTGGGACAGTACAGTCTCACTTATAATCTCTCTCTCTCTTTCCCTCTGCCATTGCGCTGGGCTGTTGCGGTGGCATACCCGCAAGAAGAGCAAAAAAGGTGTCCCTGGCTCCGCGCTGCCAATGGTTGGAGATGGGAGACTGCGATAATGACCGGAGGAAGGGAGGGGGAAACGGCGGGTGGGGGATTACGGACGACGCAACAACGCCAACGAAAGTTAAGACGACAAGTCCATCCAGAGAGAGGAAAAACTGTCCCTCCATCGTGGCTGGCACCCGCGGGGGGAGAGGTCACCGCGGGAGGCCTCAGCTGCTAGGGGTAGCTTTTGCCAGAGTCTTTTACGGAAATCAATGGCATCACTTGCGTACGTTACTTTCGGTGAATCCCGTACCCAGGAGTCAAAAAGAGTTGGTTGTGTCGGTGGGGCTGAGGGGGGTTATCGGAGCCTGGGAATCGATGGAGTCAGTCGGACATTCTTGCATACTTCATTGGCGCCCCACCTCGACGGGAGGAGCAGCAGCAGCGGCAGTCTCCGCCCCTCCCCCATTTCCCCACCCACGAATCTTCGTATTTGACCGTGAAGTTACGGAAGGGGAAGGAAGGGCAGTAAATGCCTTTAGACAGGAGGAAGGGACTCTTCAGACTTAATGCTCACCCCATCTCAGTCCAAGACGAATGGGGTAAACAGGTCGGGAGGAGACCTCATGGGGTATTCGGCTGGGAGGGTGTGAAACAAAGACCCATGGGAAAAAGTTTCAGGTCAGAATTCATTGGAATGATAGAAATGCCCCTCATTCCGCCCCAACCGGGCCATGCTCGCATTAAGAAGGCAGCGGGGAGTAAATTCCGAGGTAGGAATGGGCGAGAAACAGCGGGAAAGCCATCCTCTCTCTTCTCTTTCAGGTGAGCGATCTGTTTGTATAAAATTAAGGAAACGCGAAGGAGGAGACAATTTGGAGCTGGAGCGTGGGATCCAGTTTCTGGGGAGAAAAGGAAAAGGGTTTTCTTGGGGCGGCGGTCCCTTAGCTTTAGCGACGGTGTCAATTAAGATTCGCTGCGAAAAGCTCAGAAGAAAAAGAGGTAGACTCAAGATTGGACCCGAGAGATTTTTGGTCAGAGGCAAAAGGGGGGACTGCCGTGGTCTTCTTCCTCTGACTGGCAGTGCAGAGACAGATCCTCTCGTCCACGCCCCCCAATTCCGCTCGCCGTCCAACACCCGCGCTCCCGCTGCCAGATATGGTCAAAAATCATCTTGCGAGGGGGGAGGGGGGAGGAGTCGGCTCGTTCCATCAGCAGCAGTCTGGGTCTGTCTGTTCTGGCCATTTTCGTCCGTTTCCATTTCCTCTCTTATCTGTCGCGCCCATCTGGATCTCTTTCCCTCCTCAATTCCAAATCGCCAATCCATTTCTGCTGCGGTCCTGAGCAGCACTGTCTGTGGGGTGGGAAAACAAAACGATCCCACCTAAAAATGTGCCTGAAACGATATCTTTGCGGTTGTTCTATTCTCTTCGTCGAATCTAGTCATATTTCAAATTGGAACGATCTTTTTCTTCCCCCAAATCCCCTGCGTGTTGTTTAGGTCTCTTTTCTTTTTTCCTCGAATCCAGTATCCCACACCATTTCCTTCCTTTTTCGGCCCATTGGGATCGGGGAGGAGAAGGGTGAGTGGAAGAGGGGGGCAGTATATTTCTCTCTGTCGACTCGAGTCTCGACCTCCGTCCGACGTCCACCACCACCAAAAAAGCCACCTGGATTGGGACTAAAAAGAAGAGTTTCGTCCGTCCGGGGTATGTGAAGCAAAAGCGAGAAGGAAGACCCCTTCTTCTTTCACCTCCACTCCTTTCCCCCCATTCCATCCAAGCACAGGGCAACAATGGTGGGGGTGACCATCCCAGGCGCATAGCAGCAGCATTGGAACTTCGGAGGAGGAGGAGTGTGACCCTCCGCGACCCATAGTCGTCGTCGGAGGGAAGAGGAGACGGAGAAGGGGAGGTAGCGCCTCAGTCCACCACCACCACTTTGAACCCCCTCCCTCCTCCTCCTCCTCCCCTGGTGCGCCCTCCCACAGCAGTCTTCACAGCTCAATACGCTCCAGGAAAAAAGATTGGGGCGTCCGCCCTCCCTCCTGGGCTGCTCGCTGCTATGGGACGGACGGACCGACGGACGCTTCTTTCTGTTTCTCAGCCTTCTCCTCAGTTGTGTACTTGCGCTGAGGAGGAGCGGACGTGCCAGAGAGACGCTCCCACAAAAGAAAAGAGAGAAATATCGTCGTCCTCTTCCTCGGAAATCCTGAAAAGAATAGAGAGAATCACAGTGAAAGAGGAGCTTGTTTTGTTCCCCGAAAGCTCTTTGCAGCACAGGGAAATTGTGGAACTTGAAACTCCTTCTGCAGTGCCTTGAACACCGTGCATTTTAACGAGATTACCGGCCGAAAGAACACTTCTTTTTCTCCGTTCGGCTTCGCTCTCACACCATTAGAACTTGCTTCGGTAAGCACCGCATTTCTCTTGATAAGAGAGAAAATATCTGGGTGGGACTTTCTTCTCTCCCAAACCCCACACCACCTTTTTTATGCCCATTCCACGCCCTAAGCACCGTATCTAACCTTTTACCACTCCGCCGCCAAAGATCGGAGAAAAAAGAGAACGAACGGTATCTGTTTTTTGGGGGGTGCCAGCCTATAGCGAGAGAGGGTGGTGGGGGTAATAAAACTCTTCTTGGCTTTTTCATGGGAAAGGTGAACTTTATGATTTTTTCGGGTCTCTCCCCTTCTCCTCCCTCAAGAGAGTAATCAGGGGAATCGACCATAAAGATTCCTTCCTCCTTTTCCCTTCACTTTGCTGTCGACATTGTTGCTGTTGCTGCTGCAAGATGGCTGTTCAAGTAAAAGCCGGAAAAATTTCTGGAGAAAAAGAAAGAAAAGGAAAGAAGAAGAAGGGGCTAAAAATTTCTGTTAGAACTGGCAGCTCAAGAATGAATCCTTCAGCTCCTTCTTATCCGTTGGTGGTCCTTTTCTTTGAGCTCCTTATAGTCGAGCCCTTTTCACACTCAAAATAAAAAGGGAGAGCAAAGCCCCCCTCTTTCCAAGTTTTCATCTGCACTCCTCCAGAAACATCCCCCTCTTCCGTTCCGTGCCATCCTTCAAAGCCCCTAATTTATAACTCCCCAACTCTTCTCTCTCTTTTTGCAGGCAAGGGCAAAAAACCTCCCGAGAGGACTCCTCCAACAAAGATGAGTCCCGGGAAGAGCGTCTTCTGCACCTGGAGTTCGAGTCAACGGTAACAAGAAGACGATGGCCAGAAGCATGGCCAGGCGGAGGCTTTGGCCTCTGCTGCAGCTCCTGCTGCTGCTCAGCACCTCCGCCGCCGTCTTGAGCTACGAGGCCCCTGACGACTGCGAGCTGAACCCTCCTCCCAAAGGTGGTGACAGCCGCGGTGGCTTCTCCCTGACCTGCCACCTCTCCGCCATTAACTCGGACACGGAGCGAACCAACTTCTCCGTGATTCCTTCCAAGGGCACCTCCGCCCTCACCGTGCGATGCTCAGACACATCGGCCCACTCTGCTCTGGAGGCGGCCGCCTTCGCCGACCTGTCAGATCTGAGGGAGCTTGCCATCGTGGGCTGCAGGCTGGCCTTCGTCCCCCGGGGAGCCTTCCTCGGGCTGGAGAAGCTGGAGAAGCTTGTCATCACCACCTCTGCCAACCAGGATGAGGAGGAGCTGCTGGACGTGTCGCCTCAGCTTCTGCTGGGCTCCTCCTCGCCGTCGCTCACAGTGGAGGAGGGGGCCTTCTCCGGCCTTCCCTCTCTCCGCGTGCTGCAGCTTTCGGGAAACGGCCTCCGATCCCTCCCACCCTCTGAGCTGTGCCAGCTGCCGCTCCTCTCCCAGCTGGACGTGTCCGGCAACCGCTTGGCCTCACTCAGGGACGTCGCGGACCCGGAATCGGCGGACTCCGACTGCCTGGGCGCCCTCCGACTGCTCGACGCCTCCGACAACGAGATCTCCACCCTAGAGTCCTCCGACCTCCCCTCGGCCGCCGCAGGCGGACTGGAGGAGCTGAGGCTGGCATCAAACTTTGTGGGCTTCGTCTCTTCGCTGCCCGCGGGAGCCTCCCTCCGCTCTGTTGACCTGAGCGGCAACCGCGTCGCCTCACTCCCGGCCGACATATTCGCCAACGCCTCCCGCTCCCTCAAGGACCTGCTGCTTGCCAACAACTCCATCTCCGAGCTGGAGGAGGACGCCCTGCGCGGACTCACCGAGCTGAGGAAGCTGGATCTGAGCGGCAACAGCATATCCAGTCTAGGGAAGGGAGTCTTATCCGATCTGTCCTCTCTCCTCGAGCTGGATCTGAGCAGCAACCGCCTGGAGAATTTGGGAGGAGATAATGAGGGCTTGTTTGCGTCCACGCTCCGCCTTGAGGCGCTCAGGCTGGACGGAAACCGCCTGGAGACGCTTCCTTCGCCGGTGTTTTCCCCGCTGCGGCGCCTCCAGCGACTTGACCTGTCCTCAAACTCCTTGCGAGAAATTGTCGGCGGGCCGCTACCACTGCCGGAGCTCACACACCTCCACCTCTCCGGCAACGGGCTCTCCTCCCTGCCGGACGGCGCCCTCTCCAATTGCACCTCCGTGCTGGTGCTGGACCTCAGCCGAAACTCTCTTCGCGCGGCCCCCGCCGCCCTTGCCGCGCTCAGGGATCTGCAGACGCTGGACCTCAGCCGCAACGGCATCTCGTCGCTGGAGGGCGCCGCCTTCCTGCGCCTGCCCGGGCTGTGGCGGCTGCAGCTCAGCCACAACCGCGTTTCCAACGTGAGCAAGGAGCTCTTCTCGGCCCTCTCGGCCCTCCAGGTGCTCGACCTCTCCTCCAACGCCGTCTCCAGAGTGGAGAGGGGCGCATTCGACGGAAACCAGAAGCTGCAGGCCCTCCGCCTGGACGCAAACAGGCTGACCGACATGGAGGGGCTCTTCCAGTCCCTTCCCGATCTGAGCTGGCTCAACGTGTCGGACAACGCCATCGGAAGCTTCGACTACGGCTTCCTGCCGCGCTCGCTCCACTGGCTCGACGTCTCCCATAACCTCATCACCGAGCTGGGCAACAGCTTCCGCGGCAACGACGGTGCGGAGGGCGGCGTCTCCGCCCCTCGCCTTCGTGAGCTTAAGGCCTCCTTCAACCGCCTGAGCCAGCTTGGCCCCGGCAGCGTCCCGGACGGGGTCGAGATCCTCCTCGTCAATGACAACGCCATCTCCCAAGTCGTCCCCTACACCTTCTTCAAGAAGACCCGCCTGAGGAAGGTGGACCTGTCCGTAAACGAGCTCCGCTCCGTCGACCGCAACGCCCTCAGGCTCTCCTCCGACGTCAGCCGACTGCCCGACTTCTACCTAGGCGGCAACCCGGTTGAGTGCGACTGCGAGATGGCCTGGTTCAAGGGCATCAACTCTGCGGCCGGCAGCGCCACACAGAACTACCCCATCATACAGGACATTGAGTCCATCTACTGCCGCCTTGTCTACACGCGGGAGGTGTCCTATGTGCCGCTGGTGGAGGCCAGGAATGAGCAGTTCCTCTGCCCCTATGAGACACACTGCTTCGCCCTGTGCAAGTGCTGCGACTTTGACGCCTGTGACTGTGAGATGTCCTGCCCGGACAACTGCACCTGCTACCACGACAACTCCTGGTCCAAGAACATTGCTGTCTGCTCCGCTCAGGGCTTCAACGACCTGCCCGAGCAGCTGCCCATGGACGCCACCGAGATCTTCCTGGACGGCAACGACCTTACCGAGCTGGACAGCCACACCTTCATCGGCAGGAAGAACCTGCGCGTTCTCCACCTCAACGCCTCCGGAATCCAGGAGGTGCAGAACAAGACCTTCAACGGGCTCAAGTCCCTCAGCGTGCTGCACCTGGAGGACAACCGCATCTCCTCTCTCCGCGGATACGAGTTCGAGGGCCTGACAGGGCTGAGGGAGCTTTACCTGCAGAACAACGAGATCTCCTTCATCGCTGACGCTACCTTCAAGTACCTGCGAGGCCTGGAGGTGCTCCACCTGCACGGCAATCGCATCATCGACTTCCCCGTGTGGGGCCTCACCTTCAACCCCTTCCTGGTCAGCGTGAGGCTGGCCGAGAACCTTTGGTCGTGTGACTGCGAGTACATGGAGAGGTTCCGCTCCTGGATGTCCGTCAGCAGCAGCAAGATTTTTGACGCCGAGTCCGTTGCCTGCGTCTCCAACGAGGCGGACAGCAACAATGGTGAGAAGAGCACCGCTGTGGCCAACGTGCGCATGTCCGACTTTGACGTCTCAACATGCACCGGCTCCGGTGGCGGCAGCATGATGCACTCTGTCCAGGCCACCACCCGCGTTCAAGAGCTGGTGGACGAGGACTACCTCCCCTTGTTGGCTGCCACCCTGGCCTCCTTTGCCCTCGTCCTCTTCGTCCTCCTGGCCGCCTTCCTCTACCGCCACACCCTCCGCGTCTACATCCACTCCAAATACGGCGTCAGGGTATTCGACAGCAGCTTCAGCGACGACGGGGACAGGGACAACGTAGAGACCGGTACCCTGGAGAGCGGCAGCAACAGCAGCGGAAGCTCCGGGAACCACCAGCACCAGCATCATCAGCGCCTCTTCGACGTCTTCGTCAGCTACAGCCCCAAGGACGACCGTTTCGTCCGTGATGTGCTGGCGAGAGAATTGGAAGGCGGAGGAGGCGGGGACGGCGAACCCCAGCAGAGCCCCAGCTACCGCGTCTGCCTCCACCACCGTGACCTCCCCAGCACGAGCAGCAACGGCCTGGGCGTGGCAGACGCAGTGGTGCAGGCCGCCGCCGCCTCCCGCCGCACGGTCATCGTCTTATCCGAGAACTTCCTCCGCTCCGAGTGGTCGAGATACGATTACAAGTCCGGCCTGCACCAGGCTTTGAGGTCTGGGCTCCGGCGGAGGCTGCTGGTGGTCACGCTGGGAGACGTCAACTCTCGTGACGTCGACCCAGACCTGCGCCTCTACCTCAAGACGTCCATCGTGCTGCAGTGGGGAGACAGGCTCTTCTGGGAGAAGCTGAGGTACGCCCTCCCCGACGTTGTCAAAAAGAACGGCGGCAAGAGCGGCAGCAGTGCGAGCGTGGCCAGCGGGCACATGTTGGCCGCCAACTTGCAGCAGGCGGCGGCGGCGTCGCCAGCGGCGTCGGGGCTGGGCAACAACAACGTGGTGAAGAGCGCGGGTGTCGGTGTCAGCACCATCAGCAACGGAGTCATGAGTCATGTGAACGGCGGTGCCGTGAATGCCGCTATGGCTGCCGAAGCCGAGGGGCACTACTACCACCAACCGCGCTATGCCACCTACCTTCCCCCTCCTCCCCCTTCCTCCGTCTCCACCCCCGTCCCCTCCATCACCAACGGCGGCAGCCTCATCAACCACCAGAGGATGCTCCCGTCTCCTCCCGTCCTTCAGCAGCAACCGCAGCACCTGTACACGCTGCAGCAGCCGCAGCACTACCACCAGATCGTGATGCCCAACCTTCCTGGGCCTCAGGTGCAGCAGCATCCTCCCCAGCAGCAGCAACAACATATGCTGGCTTCCTCCACCTCTCCGAACCGATCGGTCGTCATGCACATCTGAGAAAGAAAAGTGGAGATGAAAAGAAAAGAAATTGGAAAAGAAATGGTGGAAAAAGGGGGCGATAACGAACTTTCTTTTCCGGAGCTGTGATTCAACTTTTACCATCGAGAGAACTGAAAGCTAAGTGCCACCGTTAACCCTCCCCCCTTTTCCCGTTCGACAAAAACACTTCAATGGACAATGGGGGAAAGAGAAGAGGAGGAGTGGCTTCGTGCCCAGAGCAAGGAGAGTAACGAGGAGGAGGAAGAACCAGACTTCGAGGATCGCCAGTCATCATCGTTGGTGGAGTCTCTTCATTGTTCGACACAAAGTTTCTGTGTCAACATTTGAGGAGGGGGAGGGAGAAGAGCAAATAGAAAATTGAACACCTCCCCAAACAACCGCCGCTGCCGACACTCGACTATTAACTGGCCTTTATTGGAGGAGGAAGGAAGAAAGAAGAAAAGGGAAGAAAGAGACCGTTGCCATCGTCGCCGTCGTGTGCTTGTGCACAATCTTCCTTTTTCCGAGGTCTGTCTCCCAATTTGTCAGATGAGAATCCGCCCACACACAAAAAATACCCCTGCTAAAAATGCACCCCGCGTGGACAGAAAAGAACCCTCCCTCCCCTCTTCCGCTCAAATATTTATGCTTTTGTCGACTCGAGAGAAATATGGAAGTGGAAAAATAGGAGGAGGAGGAGATGGGAAAATACCTGTGATAAAAGGGTATCCTTGTTTTTGTGAGGACGTCCGCAAGTTATTATTATCTGCTAAAGGTGAAAAAGAATAAAAACGAAAATAAAAATTGCTCAAAATTATCCGACCGTTTTGCCTCTCCTTTTTCTTCCATTTCATCCATTTGCGATCCTGGCATTCCAAGCCGAGAATCTGATATCGCGTGCTGCTGAAGCGGTGGCCGCAGTCGTTTTCCTTCTTTCTCTTCCTCTTGGCGGTGGACGTCAGACTGATTGAAGCCGATTGGAAAGGGAGGAGGGGTTCCCGTTTAATTGGGGGAGGAGCTGGCGATGGGAGGCCGCTCTGGAATTTCT
>JAAUYB010088157.1_pt1 | contig 11505 bp, 12 predicted proteins | sample 7278071 | NCBI WGS metagenome assembly JAAUYB01 (sample SAMN14350121, study PRJNA611818) | marine sediment metagenome | isolation source: surface marine sediment (1.8m) | place: French Polynesia: Moorea | collected 2018-08 | reverse complement strand
GGCTCACCTTAAGGTACCCCTGCTTGTCGATGAGTAGGTTCTCTGGCTTGAGGTCCCGGTATATCAGGTCGAGATAGTGCAGGTACTCGAACGCAAGCACGATCTGGGCGGCGTAGAAGCGAGAGTGGGCCTCGCTGTCATTTGGCACAAAAAAGGAAGAAAGATCAAATTAGATTCATTCGAATTCAAGACGTTTGGGAAATACAATGTGGGGGCGGCCCGCAGCATAATCTGAACTGTCTTTAATTATTATCAGTATTTGTTTCAGTCTGGGAAAATGACTTCCTTGATTTTATATGCTCAACAAGCCAGCCAGATACACTTAGGGCCGCCCACGCCGAAGAGAGCAACGATATTGTTATTTCCCGCATTCCCCCTATTTTTGTCATATCGATCCAGACTCTCAAGAACACAGAAAAAACTACGAATACTTTATTGCGCAAGAATAAGAAGAGATAGCAAGCAAGCAAGCAAGCAGAGGACATTCACACTAGGAGTTAGAACGCAGAAAAGAGGAGGAGGAAACGGAGGAGGAGGAGGCCCAGTTCGATTGATTGACTCCGAAAGGCGTCCTCCTCCTCCTCCTTTGGGTAAACAGACACATTCGACGAAGGAAGAGGGAAACGTGTTGTTGTAATTTGTGTGTACTTGTACACGTAAGGTACGTATGTATAGCAGGAGGGGAAACTGGTGTGTGTGTGTGTGTGTTTAGACTAGGAGAAAGAGAGGGGGTGGAGGGAAGAAGGAAAGCCAAGAGCAGCAGGGCCGTTGATACGTACAAACACGAAGGAAACGAAAAGGAAAGAGTTTTTTCTGCTGAGTAGGTGAAGGGAAAGGGGGTGAGGTGGGTTCTTTCTCTTTTAACTAAAGGGTTAGTTCTGTTGTTACTTGTTAGGGTGGCGGGGTAAGAGCAAAAAAATCTGCTATTTCTACGTTTATATTTGTGGCGGTGGCATGTTTTCGTATTTTGTATTCTGTACAAGTCCGACCCTATTTTACCCCCCTTCTTCGCGTGGGTTTGTAGCGTATTTTTCTCTGTAAATTAATTTTTGTTATATCCCCCGAACTACCACCGCAACAGAAAAGTTTCTCTTCTACTTTTCCTGGGGGGGCGAGATGGGGTTAATCCTAATTTTCCACATCGGGGATTAAAAAGGTACACCATTTTTTTGTTTCTTCATCTCGTGGGGGGGGGAAGGGAAGGGGGGGGGGGGAAGTACGGTATGAAGGGTTATAAGAGAAGAACAGAGAGGATGATGAAGACTGCTCCTCCTCCTCCTTCCACCGCTGAAGCTGTGACCAGGCCGTGTGACCAGCTGCGTCCTTACCTAAACCTCCCGATCTTTCTGAGATGGCTGAACATCTCTCCTCCGGGCACGTACTCCAGGATCATGTACAAGTTCGAGTTGTCCTGTTTTGGAGGGGGAGGAAAAGGAGGGACAAGAGAGGATAGAGAGGTGCTTTCTACTAACGGGACGATGATATATAAGGGGCCTTCTGACACACCACGGTTTCCCAGACATATTTCCCCGGGCTCTTTCCGAGCAGGACCTTCCTTCGGACTCTACCATACCCCGGTTTTTTGTTGTTTCTTTTGTTTCTCCGTTGTGTTTGATGTTGATTTTCGGGGGGTGGGGGGTACTTTTTTAATCCCTTGGAGTTGAGGACATTCCGAGTTTCAAGTAATAATAAAATATATATGAACTTTTTTTAAGAAAAAGCTACAAAATCATGCTTCTTTGGGAGGCCGACATTGTAACCTTTTAAGAACAGAATTGAAAATTTATAGCTATTACTGTAGAGTCTACGTTATTTTACTTACAGGCTATAATCATGCCTATTACAAGTAAAAAAATAATCTTTGTCAAAAATAAAAAGATTCTGCAGGCTTAACTAGACATGTAGCTTATCTAACAGCCAAAAGATTTACTACCGGCATATTTTTACTTAAATCGGAACTCTAAGGACTGTTTAAGCTGGACAGTGATTATGTAATGTAGTTGGAGGACATAGTTGTAGTTGTCTTTTGTGTGTTGTTTCTCATGTTGCACTAGTGACTAAGACACTGTTTTCCCTCTTTTTGCACAAAAATTGTCCCTATTTAGACGAACAGAAGTTCTACACGAGGAAAAAAGTAGAGGGACGCTACTCAAAAAAAAATCTAGACACATTGGTTTTCTTGTGTGTTCTGCAGTAGTAAGTAGTAGTGCGAAGCAAGCAAGCAAGCGAAGAAGAAAAAGGAACTCTACAAAATTGTTCCTTTTTTTAAAGACAAAAAAACTATAAAATGCTTGCTTTTTCCCTTAAGTTCTCTTTCTTCACCTAAACTTTCCCAGTCTCCTGAGGTGGCTAAACATCTCTCCTCCGCTGATAAACTCGAGCACCATGTACAAGTTACTGTTGTCCTGCAATGGGATATAGTAGGATGGAGGGAATGGGGAATTCGAAAAATTGATGGATTCTATTCGTTTTTAATAGGGAGTTTGTGGTGTGGGAGTGAAAACTTGAAATCATATTCCCCAATATCCTTGTTGTTGTTTCCTAATCTTTCCAACCTCTTATTGGGCAGGGAAAGGAGGAAAAAGTAGAATAACTTGCACGAAGGAAAAGAGAAAGAGAAAGATGAGAAATATAAATGCTTTTCTATTGCAGTTCGAATGAAAAAAACCGCCTTGTCCGTCGATCAAGCCAGTCAAAATCCGCAGCAGTGCTCCCGCCTCGCGATCCCAAAAAAAGCGAAAAAGAGCGCAAAAACCTGTTTGCAAAAAAGCCAGTCACGCCCAGATGCCAATCCCAGCAGCGCCAGCGATGATGGAAGAAAAACAAACCCCGACCGACCCTTCCTTTCTTTACGTACACTGCGGTGCCTTTTTTTCTGCAAAAATCTGCACACGACGAACACTTCTTTCGCACAAAAAATGCCAGAAAAATCATCCCTTTTTTAATTGCTTTTTGCTGTTTCTTTGATTTACCAGAACCTCCCAATCCTCCTGAGGTGGCTAAACATCTCCCCGCCCGGGACGAACTCCATCACCATGTACAGGTTTGAGTTGTCCTATTCGGAGTGGCCCCCCACGAAAAAAAAAACGAAATTAAATCCTCTCGAGTGTGTGGGGAAACCTCTTGAGTTTGTGGGGGCCAATAACGTATTCATGATGTGGACAGAGCACTCAGATCCTACCTTGAAGTGGTACTCTAGCGAGACGAGGAAGGGGAAGGAGATGGCCTGCAGGATGCGCTTCTCGTTCAGGGTGTGCTCCACCTGCTTCAGCTTCACCACCTACAAACGAACGGATTCACACATGATGACTAAATTCGAATTTAAAACAAACGCATCCACGTATAACGAATGAATAATCATTTATTTTGAATTTGAATTTTTGAATGTTCTCTTGCCTTCTGCTTGTCGAGTATCTTCATTGCGAAGAAGTCCTTCCGCTCCTTGTGCTGCGCCAGCATGACCCTGCCGAAGGATCCCGTGCCAAGGGTCTTGAGGCGGTCGAAGTCCTCCAGGGCGGCAGTGTTCTGAATTAAAAGGGAATCGGTGGGTAGTAGGGTAGGGTAAACATTTACGATACCTGGGCCGTTTTCTCCATTCATGCCAGGGGAGAAGAGGGAAGGAAAAGGCAATTAAATGCGCAGTGAATGAGATCGTGGGGGAAACGGGAGTGAGTAGGTAGCTCAGAAATGCTGCCTGAACACACACAACACTCTCCCGGAGAAAGCAAGGGGGAAGGAGGGGAAATTGGGATCTACGCCTCCTCCTCCTCCTCCTTTTCCTCCTACCGAACCTACTTTTCTTGGGAGGGAGAGACAACCGACAATTTTCCTCCCTCTTCCGTGTACTGTATACCAAAAGGAGGAAGGAAGAGAAAATGTGCTTTCCTCCCCGGGAAAAAAGGGAACAGAAAAAAAAAGTTTCCTCTCTTTCTCTCTCTCTCTCTCTCCTCCTGTTTGGTGGGAGGGAGATGCTGTGTTGTGTTGTGTGTGTGTCGGAATTGGGGGGGAGGAAGCGAGGTCGGAGGAGGAGGAGGAGGAGGAGGAGAGACCACGACCAACAGGCGTGGGAGGAGGAGAGGGAGGGGGCAATTTGGCGGAGAGGAGTTGGAGGAGGAGGAGGAGGTCGGTGTTTCTCTCTGTCTCTCTCTGTCGGAGGGAGGGGAAAACAGCTTCATAAAAACCGCCGGGAGGGGAAAAAAAGTACTTTCTTTCTTTCGTACACTGCGTGGTACAACATGGGAAAACATTGTTTCGAAACTATTTCTGCGAAAGAATGTCTGTCTTTGTTTGAAGTTTCGATGAAACTGTCCCTCCACTCCAGTGCGAGGCAGCGGCCACCACAGAAGCAGTGTCCACCACTCCTGTTGATAATGGTCAGGTCACATTCCTCTGGAGAAGAGGAGACTCTGGATCTCTTCTTCTTCCTCTCGGATTTCCACTACTTTCTATTTGGGGGCGAAGTGGTGGGGGGGGATGGCATGAATGGAGAAACGGTGGCATTCGAGAAAATTACTGTACCACAGTACGATGTATGGAGAAGTGAAGGAAATAGATTAAAAGGGGCTTCCTCTTCTCCCCTCTTTTTGGTCCCAGAGAAAAACTTTAGGATCAAGAAGAGGGGGAGGGGAGGAGGATGTCTTTTCTAAAGAAAACCATAGAATTTCGGACAAAAAAGGTACAGAAGATTTCAAAGAAAGAAGGTTGAAGAGCTGATTGATCTGGAGAAAGAGGCACGCACTCACGTGCTCCAATTTCCCAAGAAAAACACGAAATAAAACTTAAACGGAAATGAGGACAGAAAGAAGAGGACATAACGTAGAAAGGACAGGCAAAGAGCAAGACCCGCTTCGATTCGATAAATATGCTGGAAAAAGTAAAAAGAAAGACCCACACAAGGAATGGCGGTTGGGAAATGCAATCCCTGCAGCAGCGGTGGCAAATGACTGTCTTATTTTTTCCCCATATTCCTGCACTTCACAACGAAAAAAGTGACTATCACGAAAAAACACAGCTGCTGCAAAAAAGAAAAGAGGAAAAAAAGACTTTTCCCTCAATCTGAACAAAGACAGAAAATTCAAGAAGAATACTAAGGCCCTTTTCCCCTCCTTCCTTTCCTCCCATCCTTTTCTTTCCCTTTCTTCTTTCTGGCGAGTGCGGAAAGATTGAAAAGTTCTGTTCTTTCTTCCTTTTCCAAGCTGGGAAGGAAGGGCTTTGGCGGCGGCTCCTCTGTAGCAGCAGCGCCGTTGGAACCAAAGGAAGGTCTCAGCTTGTGGAAGCCCTCCAGCCAGCAGCCAAAAAAGAAGAAGGCCCTCCCCTGACTCCAGCACAGCATTGAAAAATTCCGTCGCCAAACCAAAATTTCGAAAGAAAATATCAAGGATGGAAGAGATCTGTTTTCAAAACTAAGTGACCCAAATTTCAAAATCCACCATTCCCCGTAAATGTACTGCCACCATACCGCTCAATAAAGAAAATGAAGACGAAACAAAATAAAAAGACTTACTTTCGGGTTCTTTGTCCAATTTTCCTCAAACTCCCTCTTTGCCTTATCTAAGAAGTCTTGAACTGAAAACGAGAAAAAGAAAAGAGAAAACATGCATCAGTTACGCGGGAAACTCACTCGCTTCGGGTTCTTCCATTTCTCCTCGAATTCCTCCTTGGCCGTCTCGAGGAATTCCTTAACTGCATCGACGACGACGACGCGAATATTTTTGGGAGGGGGAAAAGAAAATACAAAAAAGAGAACACACGATATTAAAATTTGGTATTTTTGAGGGGGGAAAATGTGCGGCAGTAGAGGTCGGAGGAGGATTATACTGGCCTTTCAGAGCTTACGTCATTCACATTATAGCTTTCACAAAAAAGGCTCCGCGCGTAATTAAATGATACCGAATAAAAAGTCATTCACATAAAAGGAAAGGCCAGCCTAGTAGTCCTCCTCAGCCACCAATGCAGTGAAAAAAGGCGCGATGACGAAAATAAACCTCATTCAAACGTATTTGCTCTGGTCAAACAATCATTTTTTTATGCGCGCTCGCTCCTAAAAGCACACGCGCACCAATACACTAGAAGTGACAGATCGAGCACCCGAAAAAATTGGCGGACAAAATATTGCCCCCCCACCTAAACGGTTACCCTAAAAAACTTTGTTCCTGAAACTTTCCCCACTTTTCTCAACGAAGTGTTTGACTTTCGGCTTCATAAGCCTTTCCAAAAAAATTCTTCTTGTAAGCTATCGTCAGACCCCTCTCTTTTTTGGGAGCCAGAGGCACCATTTTTTTTACACGAAAAGCTAAACAAACACATTCCTCCTCCCCCCCTTGCTTGACTTGCAATCTCCTCTTTCCTCCCTCTGCGATACACACCGCGTCCGCTCCAGGGCGAACTGAACTACAATATTTCCTTCTTCGGAAAGTTACAAAATGTGGAGGAAGGGAAGGAATCCATCACTACCTTTCCTTGGCGGAAGAATTTAAAAAGGAGGCCGCCGCCGCCGCCGCCTCGAGGGGGAGAAAGAAGAAAGTCCTCTCTCTCTCCAACCCTTCATCTCATCAATCTCCCATAAGTAAAAGACATCTCATCTTTTTAGGAAAAGAGAAAGGAGTCTATGACGAAGCATCAGTACCTGATCCCTCCCCTCCCGGTCCCCCCGGCCCGGTGGAGAGCCCCCCGTCCCCTCCCCCTCCGGCCACACCAGGGGTGCCCCCGCCCTCGGCGTTGGCGCCGCCGCCGCCGAACTTGTTCAGGAAGTCCTTGCCCTTGCGGAAGGACTTGCGCATGGTGGCGCATTATACGCCGCGGAACACTAACGGCGCGCTGCGCCCTTTGGAGCGCCGGCGCCTCGTGCGCCGCGGCGGCAGGTCAGACATGCGATGATAAATAAGGGGGAATATTTTCTGTTTCCCCTCTTCTTTCCTTGCACTCTCTCCCCCTCTCTTTCCAATCACTAAGGTGTCGGTTGTGGTTGTGGTATGCACACTGCACTCTCTTTCACTCCCTCCCTCTCTCTCTCGCTTCCTCCTCCTCTCGCACGTGCTACAGAGTCGCAACTGGAGGAAAGAGGAGGAAGAAGATGATACCGCCACACAAGAAGAAGAGAGACGAGGACGACACTCTCCCTCTCTCACGAAAAGAGAGAAGAAGTGGCCGCAGAGGGAAAGACTCCACACCGAACGAACGAACGAACGAAAGAGAACGAAAGGCTAAAATCCGGGAGAAAGGAGGCACAGAGAGAGAGAGAGAGAGAGAGAGGAGGGAACAGAGCAGAACAAGCAAGCAAGCAGGGCTTTCCAGGCAGGGACTGAGTGAGCCCCACTCCTCTTCTCTTTCCTTGGCGAGGCCTCTCCTCCTCCTTCTCCTCCTCTTCGTCTTCCTACTAGTACCTAGGGGAGTACACACCACCGCCAAAAGGAGGAGGAGGAGGAGGACGAAAGTGCACTCTCGCCCTCCGCCAAACCAGCAAGAGACTCCCTCTCCTCGACATAAAACCGCCGCCGACGGCACAGAAGAGAGGGAGAGAGAGGAGGAAAGGGGAGCCATCCATGCCCAAAGGCAGAAGTCACCCCCCTTCCCCCCCTCCTCTTCAGCAGTTAGAAAGGACAGAACAGGAGCGCCTCTCTTTTTGGCTGTTCCCCTGGGGCCTGTAAGGACGAGAGGCGACGACGAGAAAGGCCGCCGCCGCCGCCGCCGCCGCCGAAGGGAGTGCTGAAGAGATGGAATCAGCTGGCGGTCGCCGCCGCCGCCGCTCCTCCACCACTTCCTCTACTAACTGAGCCCATGGCGGAGGAGGAGGCGGAGGCGAAGGCAGCCTCTGCCTGACGCAGCAAGCAAGCCAGGAGGCCTTCCTTCCCTTCCTCCCGTGTTTGGCTTGGATCCTTTTTCCTCCTTCCCCTCTTTAAGAACCCCCTTCCTCCTCCTCCTTTCACTATACTTTCGAAAGCGAGAAAGCAGCCCTCCTCCTCCTCCCCTCAGAACAGAAGCCCCCCTTTCCACCACCTCCACCTCTTCTTCCTCCCTCTTCCTGCCACCGAAGCAAGCCGCTGTGGGGAAATGCCTCTTTCCTCCCTGCCACCACCCTTCCTTCTTCCTACTTCCACCTCCTTTTATTCTTTTTACCATGCCCTCTATTCTCGCGCCATGCTTACTTATTCCTCCTCCGACGCCTCCTCCTCCTCCTCCTCTTTCTTCCATTGTGTCAGAGATGACAGAGCAGGGAGGGGGAGGTGCCGAGGGGAGAAGGGAAGGGGGGCTCCCTTGCCACCACTCAAAAGAGACACGATGATTGTCATAGCGTTCTCTTTTTTCTCTCATTCTCTCTCTCTCTCTTCCTCGATCGAGGAAGTACGTGCAAGTGCGTACGAGGCGCATGTATATGTATGCATGTATGTACCCAGTGCAATGCCCCCCATTCTCTCTCTTTTTCCTTAGCTGCAAAGCTAGCTTTTAATAATTGACTTCTACAAACGACGGATAAAAGAGAAAGGAGGAGGGCCTTATTCATTCACTCTTTTCTACGTACGTATGCACACACATACACACACTCGCTTGGCAGCTGGCATAAATGGCCGGAGGGGAAAGGGGGGGACGGACGGGTGGCAACTTTTTGGGACAAAAGCTGGTTGGGGGAGGGAGAGAGGTCCCCGGGCGCCCCGGGTGCTTCTGGCACCTCGAGAATAGAGGAAATGCCTTCGCGGCCCAAACAGTGCTGAGTTGTGGCAAATTATCCGAGGAAGGGTCCGTCGGATACTCTAGTTCCCACTTCAGTTTTTTGTACGTTACATATACCAGAGTTGGAAAGAGGGGGAAAAGAGGGGGGACTCCTCCCGGCGACCTCCCGGGGGAGGGAGGAAAGCGAAGAACCAGGCCTAGGAGGGAGGGAGGGAGGGAGGCCGTTATGCCAAAAACAGAGAAAGGCACCCTCCCCTGGTTCGTGGTCCGTTCCATGACGCTGCCGCCGCCGGACAGAGGGACCAGATAGCAGAACGGGAGAAAGGCCCTTTTTCTGGCGTATCAAAAGTCAGTCATTCCAGGTCGCCATGCAGGGTCAATCAAAGCGAGAGACACTTTGATGTTTGAACTCTTGCCAAGTCGAAAAAGCGGGGGGGGGGAAACGGAGGGGGGGTCGGTGGGCAGTGGGCAGTGGTGGCCGCCCGCCCTCGGGACAAGAGATGAAAAGCACACACGAGACACGACGAAGAGATGGGGCAACAGCTGCCCACTCCTCCTCCCTGTGGCAATATTGTACCCCGTAGTAAGCCCACCAAGTCCAAGGCTCGGGTTGTACTAGGGGAGAAGAAATGAAACTTTTTGGGTGGGGTCGAGTAGAAAATGTGTTGTAGGCAGTGGGCGGAAAGATGAGGAGGAGGATGGGAGAAAAGTGGAGGAGGAGGAGGAGGAAACGAAACACTGAAGAGGAGGGGGTCGCGGACCCTTTTTCTTTCTTTCCCGGAAGAAGGAGTCAAATTGATCTTCCTCCCCCTTCTCCCGCTGTCAAAAAAGAAAGAGAAAAAAGGCTGGCTTGGCGCTGTCTCCTAATCCCCCCTCCCATCTACGGTATCCTACGCCCCCGCCCCTCCGCTCCTCCCTCTTCTAATGACGTTGATAACTGCTTTTCTCTCTCTACCTTCCGGCCGCATGTTGTACTACGGAAGTTGCCAAGGTGCGAGAAAGGCGCCGCAGACGGAATTATAGAGGGGTGCGACTTTCGCGGCCGCGCGCAAATGGATTGATTTGTCGGTCGACGCAAAAGCGCGGTGACAAAAAAAGGCCCATTTTCCTTCTTTCTCCGCCTTACCGACCGTCCCCAGCGCCCCCGATGACAGCTTCCGCAGCTTGTCGAACATCTTCTGCTCCGGCAGCGCAGACAGGGCGGAGTTGACCATCCCCATCTTGAGAGGATGTGAGTAATTGTAGTTTTGTTTTTCACGGCGCACAGGTGTTGCCCTTAATCACAGAGGGGAAGGGGCATCTATCTCTTCTTTCTTTTCCACACGGCGCTGCTACTACTGATCATCATCAGCACCTTGGACCGGCGGCAGGTCAGCCCTCGATCACACCGCCCGTCAGCCTCCCGTTCATTTCCATGGCCGCTTCCTCCCGACACAACTCGAGAGGGGGGAGTGGCCTCCTCCTCCTCCTCCTCTTCTTCTTCGGTTCAGGACAGCAACACCGATGCCCCCTCCCCTACACTACTATACCCTCCTGTGAAACCCAACACCCCTGGGAGCACGAGAAAGGAGGAGGAAGAGAGAAGGGGGTTATTGCAATCTCGGTAGTTCAGGGCTTTTTTTTTCAACGGCGGAAGAGCCGGCATTTGCACACACACACACCCCTTTTTCGCAGAAAGGTAAATTATGCACAAAGCCTTTGTCGGAGCAGGATATGAACAAACGAGAGAAAGAGATAAATTTGTCTTGCAGCTGCTGTCTTGTTTTCCCTTATCTGCGAGTCTGCTGACCGCAGCAAGAAATAAAACAGGATGATGTGTGCGAATGACCCCAAAGTCTCAAGTCGACTTCTCTTCCCAAAAAAAGCACAAGAAACCGGCTTCTTATTTTCTCCCCGTTCGCAATGTAGTACCACAGAAGATTAGAAGAAGGACACTTTTCCGAAAATCCCTCTCCTTCCTCCTCCTTTTCTTTTTCCGGGAAAAGAAGGCACCTCGCCACTCCCTCTTTCTCTCTGGAGGACAGGAAATTGCGCCCGACCTTGCTCGCCCCTATCTTCTCCTTCCTCCTCCTCCTCTCACTGGCAGTGCGAAATATCCCTCTCTTCCCTCTTGACTAAGAGATCCTCCACTGATCTCCCTTCTTTTTCTCCTGAGGTTTTTCAAGTCGAAAACGCATGAGGAATGTCCTCCTCCTCCCACTTCCTCCTTTTCCCCTCCCGTGTTTCCCAGCGGGGCGCGCGCACAGTGGGAGAGGTGGTAATCGAGATGAAGCAAAACTTTTTTTTCTTCGAAAGCTGGTGAACGGAGAGGGGCTGCTGTGGCCGAGGAGGGTAGGGTGGGAAGCGCCAGACATTAAGCTACACTAGAGTTCTACAACTGCAGCGCAGCGGCTTCAGGGGCAAGAAAGATGGCTCGGGATTGACCGAATTAAGGCCAACACGAGAAGCTGGCCTTTGCACGCGAGGCCTAAAAGCACGCCTCGAAAAACTGTGAATTAATATAGACTTGGCGAATCTCTGTATTTGGGGGGGGTGAAAGGGGGAAGATGGGAAAAGACACACGATACAGCGAAGCGTAGCGAGGAGGGAGAGGGAGGAGGGCGGTGGGCCCACTTAAAAAACTTGGGCCGCCGCCCGGGGAGGACGGAGGGAGGGAGGGCAGGGGGGGAAGACGCTTGTTACTAGCAGTTACTACGGACCTTTCTTTTGCCTCCTCACATGCACGCAGGCCCGCTAGGAAAGGGAGCGAAGGCCGAAGGCCGCCGCGAGCGCGTAAAGTGAGAAGCGAAGACTTTCTCCCAGATGCAACAAGGCGGCGGCGGCGGCGGCGGCGGCGGC
>JAAUYB010043526.1_pt1 | contig 11508 bp, 6 predicted proteins | sample 7278071 | NCBI WGS metagenome assembly JAAUYB01 (sample SAMN14350121, study PRJNA611818) | marine sediment metagenome | isolation source: surface marine sediment (1.8m) | place: French Polynesia: Moorea | collected 2018-08 | reverse complement strand
GGAAAAACCTTACTCGTGTGAATCGAGGGCGGCGATTGACGAGAATCGCCGACGCCGTCTCCGCCGTAGTGGTAGTAGCTGTAGTGGGTGTAGTTGGTGCTGCTGGTGCTGTTGGTGTGGTGCCAGCCCGCTCAATTGGGACGATCTTTTGTCGCCGATTGGAGACAACGACGAACAACTCCCCCCCCCCTCCTTCAGACCCACACTCATTCATTTCTCGACCCGGCTGAGGCGGCGGTACTACGTACACTCGTCATACCTGGCCAACATTGCTGTTGGGTTCTGCCAACTGGTGAGTTACAGCTAATTTTAATGGTGTGCAAATGCTTCAATAGCTTGGTCAGAACATTGCATGGGACAATGCAGTATGATTCCGCGAGGAATGGGAGGAGGAACATTTATCGACCGCGGCTGCAATGTCAGTCAGCTGCGACCTCTTGCACATATCGACGTACGTATGGTTTCACGTAGAGACTGTAACGGAGAAAGCCACACATCACAGTTGTACAGGCTGACTACGAAACACATTCCTTAAAGTGCAACTGTGCGGGCTCATTGCAAACTTCTCGCCGCTCAAATCTCTTTTGCACCAGCCAATTGTGCCCCTCCTCGAATTTCCTTAACTTCCTCCTCCTCCATCCTCATTTTGAATGGAGGCCTGCTTCCTGGAAAATTTAGGAAATAAGCGGGGTTGGAGTTGGGAACGTTTCATAACGAAGCGATTTCGTTTCGTTCTTTTTTTGACGGGCGGGAAGAATCTTTGAGGCAGTGCTGTACATACGTACAGCAGTCGTGCAGGCGGGGAGGGGCGGTCGCCGGATCGAGGCTGTTTTGATTCTCCACATTTCAATTTCTGCTGCCCACCGTGAACGACCGCGACCGCTGCCGACGACTTTTTGCTTCTCGGCGATTTCCTGATTTCCCAAATATCCGCCTTCCCCTCCTCCCCCCATTTCGCCCTTTCCTCCGTCCCCCCTCACTTCTCCTCCTCCGCGAAATGGGATTATTTCTCCTCTTCTCTCCTGGCAAACAAAACCCGGAATGCATTAGGGGGAGGGGGAGGGGGAGGGAGGCCGCGGCCCAAAACTCAAGCAAGAAAGGCACACGCGAACGAAAAAGAAGCAAGGGAAAATGGAGGAAACGGGGCTTGGGTTGAATTTCTCCCAGAGAAAGAGAGAGAACTCTCTTTTTTCCTGCTTTTCCTTGCGCTCCTCCCTCTAACTCCTCCTGCCTCATTTTCTCTACAGTACAATGTGCTTGCTACACTCGGCTCCCCTACTCACCCTGCAGTTCCCCATCTTCTACTTTTTTCGTTCCCCCACCCTGTTGATGTTGTTGCCTCCTCCTTCTTACCCCGTGGACAATGCTCCTTCTCCCCCCTTTTCTAACTCAACTCGACTCTGAGACCCCACTCATTGCCTCACCCATTTCGGCCCCGGTGGCGGCGGGCAGGCCCATCACCGCGGCTCGACCCGCCGCCGCCCGCCGCCCGCCGCCCGCCGCCCGCCGCCCGCCGCGCGGCTGCCAAGTGGACCGATGACATGAGAGGCGGACGGAGGAGGAGGCTGTCTCTTTCCTAGGCGGAGAGAAGTCACTTCAACCCCTCTACCCCCTCCCTCCCCCTTTCTCCCCCTCCCCACGAAATGTAATGCATACTACCCAGACCCTCTCGAAAGAAGTCAGGTCGCCTTTTCCCTCCGAGCTGAGTGCGCCGTTTTTTCTCCTTTCAATTCTTGGAAATGGGGGGTTTGATAGTCGCAGGCTCCGCTTCTTCCAAATATCCTGCGCAGATCCACAATTCCCCCCCCGGATCTATTACGCACACACGGGCAAGCAGAATTCCGGCCGACAGGCCCCCATTTACCCCAATATCACCTCCTCGCGTCGCCCGCCTCGCTAGTACACCTCTTTTTCTAGCAATTGACTAGGCAGTGGAGCAATGGGAGAAAAGCGGGTGTCCAACACCTGTCCAATCTCATTCCTCGCAATTAAACTTGAAGGGACGGAGGGGAAAGAGCATGTCGCACCCGGATAGTTACTTTTCCCCTCCCTCCTTCTTTTCTTGTAGTAGTACGAGGAACTACCACACAGCAGAGGTCACGGCACTACTGACAAGAGCAAGGACAGTTAAGAGAAGATAATATCTTTCCTCCTTTTCTGGCGCGGGGTTTCCTATCTCTTCTTGGAAACATTTTTTTCCCTTTCCCCCCCGCACTGTAGCTATATAGAGAGAAAGAGTGAGAGTTTTCGACGCAGGGAGCCTCTCTTTCTCCCCTTCCATGACTAGAAGAAGGATATCGACAAATTTAACCTTGTAGGAAGCTCTTTCCTTCTCTTCTCTCCTTTTCTGTCGTGATTCTTCCTTCATCCCTCCATCCGTCTATTTTTCGTCCGCGGTTTTGGAGGCTCCAGAGGAGAAAGGAAGAAGGGAGTCTGAAGAAAGGCTCCTTACTCCTTAGCCCTTCCTCTCCTCCAAGGACCAAAATAGGTCTCAAAAGACTTTTTCTCCCCTTCCTTCCTACTCTCTTTTTCCGCTATACGCAAAGGGGGGAACCAAATGGAAGTGGGAGCACCGAAGCAGGAAGAGGTAGGTGGACTTGGGACTGACTGCGGGAGCCTCCTTAGGAAAACTTTTCTCTCTTTGCTCCCCTTAGCGATTGTAGTAGTCATGCCCTTAGCGAACCTCCTCTCTCCCTTCCTTAGTTTCCTTGAACCTGACAAGGTCCGGACAAGGACCGTAGTGGGAAGGAAAGGGGACAAAACTGTCTTGGAGTTGGACGGCGGAGGATATCTTATTGTGTGGGACCAACTATCCTGATCCTGGTGGCTCCTCCGCGCTAAAAATCTCCAGACGCCAGACGTGGGTGTCAAAGCTTGGGGAGGGAGCATTTGACTAATTCTCCCTTGAGATATTAGCCTTGTTCTTCCCTTTGTGCCTTGTGCTTTCTCTTTTCGGGGCCTCTATTGTAGCCTGTTTTGCTGCGATCAAAGGACGGTCGAAAAAAGGTTTTCTCTTTCTTGTTTGTTCGTTCTCCAGAAGGAGAATCTCGCCGCGACTCAAAACTCAAAAGTTGACCCGATCTTGTTTTTGCATTTCAGAAAAGGAGAGAAGCGAAACGGGAAAAAGAGGGGAAAAGGCCGGACGACAGGACAGCGGACGCACACCTGCTGTCGACACCTGTTGTGCACCTGTCGGTCAGGAGCGTCGTCCCCGGAGCATGAGGAGGACTACCAGGACGTGGTGTTAGGCGCTTTGTCTGTGTCAGTGCCCCTGGTCTCCCCCCGCCTGGATCATGGCCGCGCCTTCCTCGTCGTCGGCGGCGGAGGACCTCCTCCAGCCTGGCCACATCGTCAAGGAGCGATGGAAGGTGTCCAAGAAGATCGGCGGGGGCGGGTTCGGGGAGATCTACGAGGGCGTGGACCTGGTCACCAAGGAGCAGGTGGCGCTCAAACTGGAGTCCGCCAAGCAGCCCAAGCAGGTGCTCAAGATGGAGGTGGCCGTGCTCAAGAAACTGCAGGGGCGGGAGCACGTCTGCAGGTTCATCGGCTGCGGCAGGAACGACAGGTTCAACTACGTGGTCATGCAGCTGCAGGGGAAGAACCTGGCCGAGCTGCGGCGCGCTCAGCCCAGGGGATCCTTCTCCCTCAGCACCACCTTGCGCCTGGGCTACCAGATCCTCAAGGGCATAGAGTCCATCCACGACGTGGGCTTCCTGCACAGAGACGTCAAGCCCTCCAACTTCGCGGTGGGCCGCACCGCCCAGACCATGCGGTACATCTACATGCTGGACTTTGGCCTGGCGCGGCAGTACACCAACGCGCAGGGGGAGGTGAGGCCGCCGAGAGGAGCCGCCGGGTTCAGGGGCACCGTCAGATACGCCTCCATCAACGCGCACAAGAACAAGGAGATGGGTAAGCAGAAAACACAAACCAGCCTAACTCTCCCTTCTTCTCAGCAGGCCATTGATTACAATCTGTCCCCACATTCTCCCCCCACCTTCTGGGTCGGGAATGCATTCACCTCCCATGGGGGGCCAAGGATGCCTGCCTCCTTCCTCCCAATTGTCCCCTCCGGCCTCCGCCTTCCTTCGCGTCTCTTTATTTTCCGTGTCGCGAGGAAGGGAAGGAGAGGTGAGTCTCCTCCTCCTCCTCCTCCGGCCAAGGTCGCGCGGCATTTCGGCCGAGTGCAAATGTAAACGCCGAAAAGAGGGACAAATTCTTCCTCCACCTCCTGACCACCCGAGATGGATAGTCCGACGGTCCGTCCGTCAGTGGGTTCGTTCATCCCGACGACCGACCGACAAAAGTCGAACTTTCCCCTCGATCTTTCCTTCAATGAGTTTCCCCTCCCCTCTTTCGGATGTGTCCCTGGAAAGTTCTCCCCGCCGTGTAAATCGTGAACGATTAGTCCAGGTCCTCCCCCGCCGCCTCTCGCTTCCTTCCGCGACCTGGTTTATAGGCCGATGCTGCAGTCGTAGGGGGAAGGAAAGGCCTAATGCAGCCTGGCTCCCCCCCACACACACACACACATCCACGTTGATGAATGAATCGACCCTGACCAAGATTGGGGCTAGGCGGCGCCGACGACGGAAGGGCGGAAGAAGCCAAGGTGTCGGGTTGCCGCTTTCAGAAAAGGAAAAGAGGTGTCCGCAGGATTGACAGGTCCCCAGGACATATCTATCCAATTTTCTGGAAAGATTTCTCCTCGGTTCGGAAATGGGTTAAGGAGCCTCCCTCCCGGTCACATCTCTTACGTCTGTCCTGCCCTTTCAAATTCGATGCGGGGAAAGCTGTCTGTCGGCCTGGTTGAATTTGTTTTCTTGTGGCCTGCTTTAACTTTGAAATTAACATGTATATTATCGTCTTTATTTGTTCACTTCACTTTCCGAAATCGTTCTAATTTGTCTAGGTCGACATGACGATTTGTGGTCCCTCTTCTACATGATGGTGGAGTTTGCCAACGGCCAGCTTCCCTGGCGGAAGATCAAGGACAAGGAGCAGGTCGGACTGATGAAGGAGAAGTACGACCACCGGCTCCTCCTCAAGCACCTGCCCTCTGACTTCCGGCAGTTCCTCGAACACCTGCAGGGACTGGAGTACGCGGACAAGCCGGACTACGCCATGCTGCTAGGACTTTTCGAGCGGACGATGAAGCGAAGAGGGGTGCGGGAGAACGACCCATTCGACTGGGAGAAGAACGCCACGAGCACAGTAGCGGGAGGGTCGTCGACGCCAGGAGCGGAGAACGCCGCAGCTGCGGCGGCAGCCGCAGGCAACGCGGCTCAAGCCGCCACCGCCGTGCAACCCGGAGCCCTGGCCAGCCGGAACCCAGCGCAACTAGCGGCCGCCGCCATCTTGACGGCTGGAGCTCCCACCTCTGCGGCCACCACCGGCGCCGTGGCGGCCACCGGCGCGGCGGGAGGAGACAATCGCGAAAACATGACGGTGGACAATCAGGAGAACATGGAACCGGACAACCGGAAGGAGCTGCGGATCACGGAGATGGACGTAAAGCGGTTCGGCGGAAGACTGAGGACCACCACCTCCGAGCACCACAATGGACTTGGTGACTCCTCTACACCGCCAGCGTTCCTGGCAGCCGCCGGCGCTGGAAAGACCAAAGAGGTGGACAAGAACTTCAACGCCAACGCCGCCTCCGGGGCAGCAGCAAGAGAGGCGGACGGCAAGGAGCCGTCCAAGGGAGAAAAGTGTGCCTCTGCTGCTGGACAACAACAGCCCGCCCTGGACCGGGAGGGCGACGCCGTGATGGCCGCCGTGCTCACTGGGGCAGATGCTGACTCCAAGCGGACCCACCGCGACTCTGGCGTCTTTGCTCTGGACGTCGCCAAGACGGAAGGAGACCAGGAGCCTCCGTCGCCCTCTCCCCGGATCGGAGGAGGAGGGAGGGAAGTGTGGGGCCAGTCTGAGGCCGGCGGACAGGAGAGCAGCCAGCCGCTCTCCTTCAACGTCAAGGGGACGCTAGAGCGGCGGCGGAGGATGCACATGGCCAACAGCAGGTGCTCGTTCAAGACAAAGTACGTGCTCAGCAGTAGCGGAGGGGGTGGCATAAGCTGCGGTGGCACCACAGGAGACAACTCCGTCACACAGGTACGTACTGCCGATTATATCGTCACATTGTTGCTTGAGTTCATAGTTCGATTTTTTTGTGTGCACGCGGTAGATGTTACATTCGCATTGCTGTAGCGTTGTAGAAAAAGTACAATGGATTATTTCTTTCCCCCAGATGGCCATGATGGACGACGACAACGTGTCGGCGGCTTACACCCACGGCGGCAACGCCGGACTCACCTTGCACTCGAGGTGGAAGTCACAGTTTGACGACTCAGAGGGCGAGGGCAGCGAGAACGAGACGGAGATGAAGGGGGAGCAGCTCCAGAGCCCGGAGCACAAGCAGCCACCGCCGACACAGCAAGACCAAGAGGAGCAGCAACAACAACTAAAGGAACAGGCGAAGAAATCTTCCGTCTCCGCCAAGCCGACCCCTTCCAAGGCGCTCCCGGCCAAGCTCAACCTCGGCCGCGACAGGGACGGGAGCGGGTCAAGGGCTGGAGCTGCCAAGGACGCCTCGCCGTCGTCTCAGCAACCGAATATGCCATCCAAAGGTATCGCCACGAGCAGTAGTCCAGAGCAGCACAGTAGTAGCCACAACCGGGGGCCGGCCTCCGCAGTAGCCTCGACCGCCGCCGCCGCCTCGGCGGCATCAATACCGCCGCCTCCCCAGTTGGCACCGCCGCCACCGCCGGCAGATTTCGTGCCCCTGCAACACTCGGCTTCAGCGCCGTCCATGCCGCGGACAGCGGTCGTCTCCGGAGCAGTAGCAGCAGCAACAGCAGCCGCGGCTTGCAGCAACAACGCCAAAGGTACGGCAAATGAGGCAGCGGCAGCTGCTGCCGTAGGATCGTCGTCCGCGACTTCCGCCGCAGTGGTTGTCCCGTCCCCGCCGTCACATGCCGCTCCGGCTACGGCTCCAGTGTTGAACTCCGGCACTGGGGCCGCCGCGGCCGCCGCTTCCTCCCCTACCACCACCATGGGCTTCACTCCCCCGCCCCCGCCTCAGTTCGCACCTCCTCCTCCACCCGCCGCCGCCGCCGGCCTTCCTCCCGGCAAGGGATCCCCGTCCTCCAAACCCCGCTCCCCGTTCGTCTTCCCCCGCAACCCCCTCCAGCACTCCACCTCTGTATCCAGTGGCATGGGCGCCTCAGGCGGGGGAGGAGGGCTCCAGCCCCTGATGCACCACCACCACCACCATCCCCACCCCGCTTTTGGCAACAGGCACAACAACCAGCCCCTGGCTAAGTCCCCTTTGCTGCAGGAGCCAAAGCTTCCAGGCGGAAGCGCAAGTGAGAAGTCTGCGGACGGGGAGGACGAGGAAGAAGAAGAGGACGAGGAGGACGAAGAGGAGGGAGAAAGAGAGGACGAAGACGAAAAAAATAGTGGTCAGGGAGGCCTAGCCAATGCTCCAGGAGCCGCCGTTGCCAAGGTCCAACAACGCTCAACCCCCGAGTACGTTGCCGCCGTCTGCCAGTACACGACCATCTTGAAAGACGCTCCCCCCGGATTCGACAACGAGGACTACGAGGTCAACTACCTCAACCTGGAGAAAGGCGGTCGGGCGGCGGACAGCGTAGACAGGAGCATCCACAGGGCAAGGTCGAACCCGCACATCTGCGACGACGACGGAGAAGACAACGGGTCGGCCGCCGCAAAGGACAGCCTCCCGGCGGTGGAGAAGGGCTACCACCATCACCACATGGGGCACCGGGCTGTTGGAGCGGGCGGAGTTCCGTACCGCAAGGTGAGCATGCCGGCGCGGCTGCCTAACTCCTTCTCGAGCGACCACTTCCGGACCTCGGGAGCCGCCACAAAGGCAAGCCCGGCCAGAGATATTGAGTACATCGAAGACGAAGAGGAAGAGGAGGGTGAGGCCGGCGCGCAGGGGGTCACAGGCAGGTTCTCCTTCCAGGTGACTCAGAAGCCCCAGGAGAGTAGGGGGGAAGAGGAAGAGGGCGAAGAGGAGGAAGTTGAGGAGGAGGAGGGAGAAGAGGAGGAGGAGGAGGAAGAGGAAGAGGAGGAGGACGAAGACGTTCCCCCCGTTCCCCCGCCTCGGAGCAAGAGCAAAGAGAGCAGTTTGGTCCACGAGGGAGCTGGTGCTGGCACCGAGAAGAGTCCCTCCAGGAGCCCCAACGAGAGATCTGTGTACTACGACGCTGTTTCCACCAGCCAGCAGGGCGTGGGTAGAACCATTGACTCGATTCCTGGCTTGAAGCGTTTCTCGGGGAGATCTGAGAGGAGGGGCGAAGCGGTTGCAGCCAGGACAAGCGGGGAGAGCAGCGGGGATTCTTCCAGGTCCGGATCGGACAGGATGAGGCGACAACAGCAGCAGCAGCACCAACAGCATCATCACCAGCACCACAGATCCGGCAGCGAGAGGAGCAGAGACAGGCGGGAAAAGGAGAGGGACGAAGCAGCGACCACAGGCAATAAAGGCATGCCCAGCGGCGGCTCCAGCGCAGTGTCCTCTGCCACCGCCGCTGCGGCCGCCGTCGTAAGGAGAATCAGCCTGGAGGACCTCTCCTCCGCCTTCCAGGCGCTAGTTTCCAAAAAGAGTTCCTCAGCCGCGGCGGCTGGTGCAGCGCCTGTATCTTCCGGAGGGAACAGCAAGAGGGCGAAGAAGAGCCACCTCCGCCAGCTAGGTGGGACGACAGGGACGGAGGGGTCCTCTTGCCAGAGCGACAACAGCGTGGTGGATGACAAGTCCGGCAGCGCTCACTCCTCCGGCGGGGGAGGGAACAACGGAGCAAGGTTCAGGAGCAGGAGCGAGGAGAGCCTCCTCGACACCCAGTCGGGGGAAGACAGGAAGGCGGACCACCATCACAACCACCACCACCTGCACCAGCACCAGCAGGAACAGCAACAGAAGCAGCATTCCGTTTCCCCACGACCTCCCAACCGGACTTCAGCCAGCCGAATCCCTTTGCCTCTCCGGAGCGGCTCCTCCCCGTTCTCCCGCGGCCACCACCACCATCAGCAGCACCAGGGGAAGGACGACTCTGTGGAGAGATACTCCTCGTCCATCTCAGACCATCAGCAGACGCCGCCTCCTCCAGCCACGTCACAGCAGCAGTTGCAGCAGCAGCAGCAGCAGGTGACAGCGCACCACCACCCTCCCGGCTCGGCCGCCTCTCAGTTCGACTACCACCGCCTGGTGGATTCCACCACCGCGGCTTCCACCTCCACCGCCCCCGCCACATCCTCCTTCCTTATGAGCAGGTACTCCACGGACCCGCGCTACGGCGCCTACATGTACCCGGGAGGACACGTTCCCCCACCGCCAGCGTCGCATGCAGACAACATCTACCAACATTCACACCACGCCGCAGCTGCTGCAAGTGCCAACAACTACCCTCAGCAGACCCGCTATTCGGCAGCCAAGAGCGAGTTCTTCCGCGGCGGAGTTGGAGCAGGAGCGTACGGCGTCCAGGGCCAAGAACATCATGGCGGAGGGGAAGGTCTAGGAGGGCCCACAAGCCCGAGAGGATGGAGGAGGAGGAATTACGAGTACGAAGCGGCTGCGGCGGCTGCGGCCGCGGCAGCAGCGGCCACAGTTCCCCATGCCCCGCCGCCTTCTTACGCCGGACTATCCTCCCGAGCGGCCGCGGCCACCGGGAGACCCTTGTCGGACTTTGCCGCCGCCATCCAGCAACAGCAGCAACAGCAACAGCAGCAGCAGCAGTCTGCCTTGTCGAGCCGATCCCGCTCCAGGTCCCGCACCTCCGCTAGCGAATACGACCCTCCCTACGTGGGAAGGTACTCTGGCCCCCAGCAGCAACAGCAACAGGCCTCCGTAGTGGCCACGTCCAACCCTGCCGCCGCTGGCTACCGCCCTCTCTCCAGCTACATGTACGGTCACCACGCCTACTCGGGCGGGGCGGGGGGCGGGGCCGCCGCTTCCCCGGCCGGGTACCACCACCACCACTTGGGCGACGGATCCTCCCAGGCCGCCGCAGCCGCCATCGCCCACCCTCACCCTCCGCCCGCCTATGACCCAAGGGACAGAGAGGTGGCGGCAAGAATAAGGAGGTACCACCAGACGTAGGAAGGAATTGCAATACTCCCATGGATCGAAATGAAAAAGAGGAATCTAAGCTAGTTGCCACAAGTTTAGTCGCATGAGCGAGATTTAGAAAAGCAAGAGACATTGATCAACCTATTGTCAGCTTGGAAAGGTGGAAAACGGGGATGACGGCACTGGACAGATGGAACACACTAATTGTGCAACAAGACCCGGCATTGCTCCGCCGATCAAAGACGTCATGTGATTCCGCTAGATGAAGAAGAACGCCGATTTTTTAAAACCCAAAAAATATTAGTTGCGAACGGCGCGAAAATAGCACACCCGATATTCTCTCTCGTTTTTGTTCGCTTTGATTACCACCACCTCATTGTCTATCTACTAGATTTATTGCTAGCGGATTTTGTCCACCCGCCTGCGAGGGAAACAACACACTTTACTGCTCATTTTATTCGACTGTCCTAGTCAACGTATGTATTGGAATAGTTTCTTTTTCCTCCCTCCCCTTTTTCATGCTACTGAAGGGGTAGGGGTCTGTTTTATGTTACTTCATAGAGAAGATACTTTACTACACGCGGATTTTATTCTGACGATGCGATACGATATACTACCGTAAATACTGCTACCATTTCGACGTGTGATATAGCATAATAACGGGAATGACGGTTGCCTCTTTATCCCCTTCCCAATCCCGGCCCCTCTCCACCTCTATTCCCAAGACAGCGGCCAAGGATCTTTTTTTGCCATTGCTAAACGCGCCGTTGAAGAAAAAAAATAATATTGATGAATTTCTTTTGTCAGTTCCCGCATCTCCTCCCTCCCCTCACTGAAAGAATGAAAAATGAAAAACATCCTGCATAACTAATAATGAATCCCGGCACAACCCTACACCATGAGAGGAGGCTGCCACTCCACGATAAAAAGAAGAAGATATGTGCGAATATGAAGAGTCAATCATGCAATTGTACCGAATTCGATCGTGAGTTACAACTACTGTACCGTTACGAGAAAAGAAAACAGCACTCGCTCGCTGGGATGCCTTCTTCCCGCAGTTATTGAAATACATAACTGGCAGAAACTCACAATAATTGTGATCAGAGCGTACGTACCACTTGATTCTATATTTCTAGTGCGTTATCGTGATACTACTGCTCGTTTCCGTCCGCCCGTCTCCCCCTATTTGCCTTGTTGTTGCGGACATTCTGAACCTTGGCGGCCGTCCAAGTCCAGAGCCTTGATCTCCCTTAGCTACATAAAGCGGAGGCCAAATGTCCTTTCTCTTCTTCAATCCTGCCCCCAACTTGCTCTCCGCAGTAGTACAGTTTTGTCGTCAGCATCAAGATGGAGACGGTGGCGGACTTCCTGTACGACCTCCCCAAGGACTTCCCCCTCGCTTTCGACGCTGTGCACTACAT
>JAAUYB010013733.1_pt1 | contig 11514 bp, 10 predicted proteins | sample 7278071 | NCBI WGS metagenome assembly JAAUYB01 (sample SAMN14350121, study PRJNA611818) | marine sediment metagenome | isolation source: surface marine sediment (1.8m) | place: French Polynesia: Moorea | collected 2018-08 | reverse complement strand
GAGAAAGAGAGAGAAGAAGATACAGTATGTAGCGTAGTACATATTATATTCAGTCGTGATGTGATCTCCGAAATACACACACGAGACACCCAAGTTTCCTATGTGACATTGGCTTCAGGCTGAAGAGGATATGCTATTGTACTGCAGTCATATGACATAAAAAGTTTTAATAGGTTGTCACTTGTACTTTCTTTTCATGTTGTCTTGTCATTGTCAGTCAATCACTTTTCTGGAGAAAAATTACAAAATTTTTCATGTTGTCGTTCATTGTTGGTTCTACGGTATTTTGTTTAGGTGATAATATTCAGGTCATCACTATCCCTGCCATAATTTTTTGCTTAATATCGACGTTAGTAATAATGCTCTTTACTCGTAGATTTTTTCATGGATCTTGGGCCTCATTTAACTAATTTTGGGTGCAGTTAAAACCACTGCTTTTGGGCATGCGCTTGTAGGGCCAGTTTTGGGTGCCCCAAACAGTCCTTGGAAAGGTTGACCCAAAAATAATAAAAATATTATTAGTCAGTTACAACTACCGCTTTTGGGCACACACTTGTAGGACGTTTTGGGTGCCACAAACTCTCCCTGGAAAGGTTGACCCAAAAAAAATTGACAGTTACAACTACCGCTTTTGGGCACGCACATGTAAAACCAGTTTTGGGAGCTCAAAAGAGAAAAAAGCAGATTTAGAAACGATGGCGTAGCAAAGGGGAAAAAACTCATGAAAAAATGAGAGGCCCATTCACTGTTTTAACAACCTGTTTTGACAGACCTAGTCCGAGGGGGGTGATGGGCTGTGGCCCATCGGTGAAAAGTGTTGATGACAGAGACAAAGAAAAGAGAAGTTTATGGGTTCTTCTTTCTCCCTCCATTCCCCTCCCTTGTGTTACTGAGAAATATTCCCCTTTTAATTTTCCTCCTCTCCCCTATCTCCTAGTGACATTCAAATTGACGGAGAAGGATAGTATGAGATTGCAATTTTGTGTGAAGGTATGGAAGAGAAAGGTTTTTTGCACATTTGTAACAAAGGAAGACCTCACAATTTTTGTACTGTACCCGTTCTCATTCCCCCCCCCCTGAAACGGGTACACACACTCAAACGGTGGCTGCAGAGGAGGAGGAGGGCAAAGTGGACAGAACAAAGAAGACACCCCAACCATCTCTCCCTCCCTCCCTCTCTCCTGGAAGACACTCTTAAGTAGGAGCCAAGATAAAAGATGGCAGATGAAAAAAGTAGAGCAAGGAAGTCTGAACCCGTCACCTTTCTCTCTTCTTCCCTCCCGTACAATATGAGAAGACACATTCTCTTCCAGGAGTTAGGGTGCTGAAGTGACGGGGAAGAAAAGAAGAGGAGGATAAAGTATTGCACATATCCACAAAGGGGAGTATCGGTATCAGTAGCACTATTGCTATTGGAAAGACTTCAATGTATCGGTAGCGCTGCGCTGTGATAGTTTTGCCAACATAGCCAAAGTAGCAAAATAACGCAAAAAAAGTAATACTTAAAGCACTGGGCCAAATGCATCATTTGGCCAGGAACGAAGGTCATAAAAGAAATTTGTTTGCAATAAAATGGAATTCATTTTTTTTTTGTTTTTTCACTTTTTGGGTCTTGCTTGCTCTTGAATAAAAGTATTTTCAATTAATACACTGATCAAAACAGGATGGTTACAAAGAACAATGGGTTTCTTTCTTCAATGTCACTGAGCCTGATCTTTTTGGTATGTTTTGTTAGCATGTTCAACCAGGAAAGTGATAATCCCAAATGTATGTTTTGTTTGCAAGCCTTTTGCACCGGGCAGATTTGGTAACATTTTGGAAACAAGTTCTGTAGTCATTATTTGATGCTCCACAAGAAAATTGTGCTGGGCCTATCCTCATTTTCCTCATACTGCTTAGTGATTTGTGCCCCCCTATCATTGTAAAATAAAATATCTGAAAATTTATGATACCATTTGTAAGATAAACAAACGTTCAGTTGTACAAAAAAGAGCATTAACCTTTGCATCTTCTGGACACCTTGTGCCAGCAGGACCAATTTTAACATTACCAATGTGGTTACCAGGTTTGAATTTCTTTCCTCCCCACATGGTCCAAGGGAATGGATAATTAGGCACACTAGTGTGTGTTATTAGCAACTTTTTATTCCCTAGCTTTCTGTACAAGGGCTTGCCATGTAATTCACCATCCTATTGCTTTCAAAAGGTAAAAATACTTGTGACACATGCAAAAAAAGGTTTGCATTGCAAAGGTTTTATATATCAGTCATGGAATTGTCACCTGAAACCATGCACCAAAAAAAGAGCTATATCCAAAATATAAGTCCATGCCTAACAGACAATTGTCAAATTCCTTTGAAACTGTAAGTGATATAAGTTTGCAACATCCTACAATTTAAGTTGAGGAAGCATGTTATGATGGTCCCTCAAGTCTTACATGAAGAATAAAAAATAGGTATTTATTGCATAATTCCACGACTAGTTATGTATGATTAGGGCGGGTGGGGCAGACGATCTATACAAAGAAAGTTAACGGCCCCGCCCCTATATACAAGAGATGGGGGTGAGGTGAGCTATGAGGGACACAAGAGGGGGGACACAACAGAAACGAGGGGGGGATGCATAAACTTATAACCACCAAACTGAACTTGATCCAGACGCTTATGTGCTGTTACCTGCATTGGCAGAGCCCTTGTGTGCCAGCCACCAGAAGCACTTGCCACCAGCAGTTCCCCTTGCTCAATCTTGAGCTAAAGAATCTTTTCAGATCTTGTCGGCTGCCACCAGGCAGTGCCCCAAGGAGCAGGGGGTGGAACTGCTGCTCCTTTCAATTGTGGCCCGCGGTAACAACAGCACTTGCAACATCTACCCTGGGAGGAAGCACATAAGTATTTAACATACAAAGCCATGCTGGGAAAAGACAAAAGGTGAAAAAAACCAGTCACTTAATTTTTGTTGATCCCATTGACAGCGTGAGATAGTCATCTTTTCTCTTTTTTTGCCTCTCTGACATGGATTTGCTATAAAAACTATCAGGTTTGATTTGATCCGGTCCGTCATGCGCCTTCCGGATCCTCCTTGACGAGCTTGCCTCTTTGTGAGATCACTTTGGCCCCATTATTGATCGTACCCACCAGGTCATCAAGCACCTACACCATCGGTCGGCACCTCTCTTTTCCTCCCGGATCCGGATCCAGTTCACAGAGGAGGAAAAAAATAACTTGTACATACGTACAATCGTACCAAAAGCCAAAGCCCAGTTATTTTTCTTTTTTCAATTTCCTTGACGATCTTGATCGGACCCATCAGGTCGACCAACGCTAGCACCTGCGCAGCAGTCAACGTCCCATCGTTAACTCCTTGAGAGCAGTCATCTCTCCTTTTTTTTGCCTCTGAAATCCCACATGGATGACGAAACTATCTGGCTCGATCTGATCCGTTGTATGCCCTCCGGATCCTCCCTGACGAGCTTGTATATATGAGCCTCTGATACCTCAAGAAGACTCCCATGTACGTAGTCCGTAGTCCCCTCCTTGTTTACAAAACCGCTCGGTTCGGCCGGGTTTGGAAGACCTCAACATTTTTAAAGCAAAAACTCATCATTATTACATCGAACAGTGAAGTTGTGACTTAAAAGTGAGTGCAAAAGTACGTTTTTGAAATTTGCTATGAAAGAGGGGCTCCTCTCAAAAATCATTTCTGAGCCCATTGGACAGTCTTCTTGGCATCCAAAGTGGTCACAAGTCTCCAGGAAGGAAGGACAACACCCTACTCTCTTCCCACTTGCTCATCGGCTGTCATCGCGTCCGGACGTGCTCTCTGATCGACACCCAACCAGCTAACCCGACCAACTCGCCAACCCGACCTGGCAACAGGTGGTCGGTTCACCTATAACTCCGTCACTGCCCATGCCAACCTCGTCACACCTGGGCGTCCTTGTTCATGGTCCGCCCCCCCTCCTCCTGTCTGGCGGGGGGCTCCAAGCCCAGCGCCGAGATGTCCGGCCCTGGCAAGAAGGCGAGCGTCGATGCCAGCAAAAACGACGCCAAGGACCCCACCAAGTCCGCCAAGCCTGGCGATGCCGCAGTGCAGGTCAACACTGGTGAGAGCCCCTCCTCCGTCAGTTCCTCCGCTGCCCCGGACCCCTCTCCGGTGTCAGTTTACCAGGTGGTGTCGAGCCCCTCTTCTACAACAACCACAACGGTCACGTCGGACCCCTCTTTGACGGTGATCTCTTCAACCTCTTCGACGACGGTCTTCCTTTTCTCGTGGAGCCCCTCCTCGTCAACGACCTCATGAGCTGTGGTGGCATGCTAATCGATGTCAACAGCTTCTGCCTCCTCAGGCCAAACTCCTGCGTCGAAGCCCTCTTCTGCGCAAATCCCGACGACATGGACCTTCCTCACAGGTCTCCCAAAGCCGCAGGACCCCTCTTCCGTGATAGTCAGCAAGGCACCCTCTCCCCCGGCTCTGCCTTCTTCCCCGGTTCTGGTTGTAATAATAATAAAGCACAGGATCACTCGCCTAGAATTCAATCACAGAATTCCAACAATAATGTCGTGCGCGAAGAATCACGACATCGAGAGAGAAGAGCGGTAGTCAATCAGTCGTGATGTGATCTCCGAAATACACACACGAGACACCCAAGTTTCCTATGTGACAATAACACCCATCACAATATCACGACACTCATGGATAATGGAATGACTAATAATACCAAAAAGGTCACGTTTATTCAACTCAACACCGAAAAGCGACACGACAGCTGCAATGAACTTAAAAACATGGCGCATAACTTTGGCCATCAGCAGTTCATTTTCTAATCACGGAACCTGCCATTAACCGAGACCACCACACTGGATCAAAAACTCCGGGTGGCCTCCCGATGACGAAGAACTTTTTCTTCCAAGACTCGGAAATTGACGCTAAGGTACCTAGGGCCTGCATAGTTGCTGACGATTCACAGACCATAATGATGGTGCAACGCTTTTCTTCATCTGGCTTTGTCACTGTTAGATGGGAGGCAGGCATCGGGGCTGACACCCCCCGCCGATTACCGCGGAGAACTCATTTCCACCCGAGAATTTTGCGACATCCTGGTCCATCTATAAGATAGAATCAGCCTCTGGCCGTTTATGACCAGGGAGGTCAAGTCTGGGACGGACCCAGATACCGAACCAACTCGGGTGTCATACCGACGATTACATTGACCAACCCCCCCGACAATAGTGACAACCGAGGACTAACTACGACAACGTTCTGACAGTATCGGATCAGCGACACCTGGAGCCAGCGTGGCCACTCCTCTATCACAAACCAGCTATAAGACACCATGTCATCACTCCATGTCCGAGTCTGAGGAGGAAGAGGCGCTTCCCGACGATCACCAAACCTGTGCCAAAGGGGACGTACTCTTATGTTTGCTCTACTGGGACATTGAGCAGGGAATCCTGGAGAAGGTGAAGAACGTAATCAAGTTCTCATCCGACGAAAATATCCCCCTGATCCTTGCCAGTGACTTCAATGTTCACAGCGAGTCCTGGGGCAGCACAGTCTCCAATCCCCGTGGCAACATCATGGAGGATATTATCGTCGAGAACAACCTGGCGATACTGAACAAGGGCTGCAAGCCAACCTTTGGAAACCGACGATGCTAAACCATAGTGCATGTCACCCTAATTTAGGAATACATATATGGACGCTTTCACCAATGGAAGGTTTCCAGCAACGATATGGTCTCTGATCAAAAGAGGAACGATTTTAAATTCACCAAGGAGGAGATCCTGCCTCCACCAACCCGGAACCCCAGGAAGACCGACTGGAAGGCGTATGCAGCCAAGGTCAAATCCTTCCTGAATGAACAACTGCCCTCGCAGCCATCCTACGACACACCAACGGCATTGAGGGAGCCATGGCGATGACATATGACGCAATTGAGAGAGAACTAGACATGGTGGCTCCCAAGTATATAAGACGACGATCCATTAAGGGACCCAGATGGAATGATGAGGTCCTTGACCTCCAGTGACGATGCCGTCTCCTACTCAAAAGGAAGGGTGGACACCCATGGAGAAGCCAGGAGGCCTGGGAAGAATTCCTGGACGTCCAACAGCGAAAGAAGAGGGCCATGCGCGCCTCCAACAGCGAAAACTGGCAGGTCATCACCTCAGAGGTCAGGGAGAGCGCCGCCCGCCTGATGAGGGGCATAAGGAAGGGACCTTACTCTCCTCCCACACTCCTCAAGCGGGATGGGACGTTCACTGATAACTCCGAACAGACGATAAGCACCCTGATGGACGTCCACTTCCCAGGGTCCACCGACATTGACATTGACGAGCTCATCAATAACTCTGATGACCTCCCAACCGGGAGACAACCATAACGACGACCTTGATTGGATACGCCGAGACCTTGTCTACTCAGTGGCCTCATCCTTCTTCGACTTCAAGGCCAACGGGCCCAACGAGATTAAACCTGTCATGATTAAACATCTTTTACAGGTTGCCATCGATATCCTGACGAATATCTAAGAGGCGTGCATGAGGCTCTCCTACATCCCTGTCCTGTGGAGGAAGAGTTGCACCGTCTTCATCCCGAAGCCCGGGAAGGACGACTATGCCGAACCCAAATCCTACCGACCAATTTCCCAGACCTCCTTCTTCTTTAAGATGCTGGAGCTACTCGTCTACTCGTTTCTTGATGAGGGAGTACTTTGGGAACACCCACTCAGCGATAAACAGCATGTATTCCGCAAGGGTCTCTCCACGGAGGTGGCGCTGTCAAAGACGATCAACTTCCTCGAACAACGAGTCTACAAGAACAGGAGCGCTCTGGCCGTCTTCCTGGACATCGAGGGTGCCTTCGACAACCTCAACACCAATGCCGCCATTACGGGGATGGAACGTAATCATATCCCTCCGATGGTCACTGCATGGTACTCGACCTACCTCAGGTCCAGGACCTTGGTTGCCGTGTACGGAGGGAAACAGATGGAAAGACAACTCACGAGCTGACCAAGCTGACCAAGGAGGGGAACATCGGTGCAGCATATGTGGTGGCAGAGAACAAGACGACGACATCGCAACGTCCTCTCTTCTCCCAGGCATTCCACCTCCAAGACTACCACAGCGTCTACCAGGCCGAACTCACAGCGATAACCAAGGCGGTCAACTTCCTGACGAATCGACCGGATCTTCCTGATGCGGTCACCATACCATCGGACTCCAAGTCATCACTAATGGCGCTGTGCAAGTACGCCACACCATCGAGAACACTCGAACGTGGCAGCAAGTTGCTAAACGCGCTTAGTCAGCGGACCCGACTTACCCTTAGGTGTATCAAGTCGCACATTGGCACAATCGGCAACGAGAAGCCTTATGAGCTGGCCAAAACTGGTGCCTCCAACTCCACCGACGACGTACGCACACTCGACGATATTCCTGCACCCTACTCCTTTCTGGTGAAGAAAGTCAAGGAGGGAACATGCAGGCTCTGGACGAATCGTTGGATGACGGAACAAAATCCGGATGGGTCTAGACGCTATAGACAATCCAAGATCTTCTTCCCTCAAACCATCAAATCAAAATCATATTTCGTCATCAAGCAGGACAAGACGACCCTATTCAGGCTCATCCAGTTCATCACTGGTCATGCCTTCATGAGGAGACACAACTACCTTATGCAAGGTAATGGCGACGAACCACAACCACCATGCCGACTATGCCTCCAAGGCACACCACCTCCTCCAATATTGCGACGCCATTTCTCCCACGAGAATGATGATCTTTGGAAACGATATCCTGCACCACAACACCGAGGGCTAAGAGTTGAAGTGGAATGGAGGGCAGCTCAAGACCTTTATTCAGCTCCCTCTCGTATCTCCTCACTTTTCATGAATGCAGATGAAGATGAAACAAATGACAATGCACCTCCATCTCCCAGATCCTGCCAGAGAGGACGGAGGAGTCATCTGCTTCAGTAATCCGATGGCACACAATTAATGTAGACAAAAAGTCTACACTAACAGACATTCAACATCCAATACCTCGACCACAAACGGTCCCATACCCGATCACTTACACTATTTTAGACGATAAATGCTGGCGATCACATACGATTGTTAAGATGATATCACCGACAATCTAACATCATTAGAATGTTAACCACGACGTATAATCCCCTCTTTTATTCTAGGCTTCCTGCGTGCCCCAGCTCCATTGCACTTAAAATCCAGATGCTGCAAGGACGGGCTCCACCAACCATTAAGAAGGTGCTGAATGAGACTGGGAAGGACCAACACCTTGACTCCTCGGCTCTCGACTCTCTCAGGGCCCTAGCTCATGCAACAGGCCTTGTAAAACACCGAGACGTCAGGAAGAATCAGGGAAGGACTATAGGACTGTGGACTGCCTCCAGGTTTATCTCCATCGCCGGATGCATCCTGCAGCCAACCAGACGATCAATTGCCAGGACCATCACAACTCCGGCAACAACTCGACAATACAGTTACTTTTGGTCCCAAGAGCCCAATGCACTCAGAATATCTGCGAGTAACCTCCCTTTCAATCCCCAACTCTGAATGCTCCAGGTCGCGAAGATGCGTCAAGCCATGTCTCACAGTTTAATCATATCATTTATTGTACTTTTATTCTGCTGAGAGTTCGTAATACAAACAAACAAACAAACAAACAAACAAATACATTGAACAGTCATATCAAGGCGGGAGCAACAGCTGACATCAAATCGAGAGAGCGATTGCCCACGTGGCTCCCAAAACTTTTTGAGGTCAAGGGCCGACCCCACATAGGTCGAGTAGGGAATTTTTTGGGATACAGACAGGAAAGTAACGCTTTTTGTCGGAAAGCGTTACATTCCTGTCTGTTTCCCCGAAAATTCCCGACTCGACCTATGTAGGGGATTGTGACATCAGGAGGTCAAGGATGCTTCTCCCGGATGTCTGTGATCATCGAGGGAGATCGAAGGGTGCCTGGACCGAGGACGCCTGGAGGGGGCACATTGCCTGGAGGACAGGCCAGGACTTTGGGTCACAGTTGGTGTGTGGGTTGCTCCATACTGTCCATTAACGGGGCACTTGGTGGGTGAGATGACACCAGGACCTCCGTATAATCAACGGAGACATCCTGAGACGGCACTGTGACGTCCGACCACACCATGTCTGGCCCAGCAGAATTGGCAAACAACTCAACCCTGGGGCAGCAGCGGTCTGAGAGGGAGCGGTGGGAGGGACCCCACGATGCCGAGGTGAGCTCTGGGCGCTCCAGCTCCGGCCCCTCTTCGTACACGGCAGCGGAACAGCGACGGGTGGCTCATTTGTGACTCTGCGACGGACTGTGCTAAGCATCGTAACAAGCTTGCAGCAGAGCCCAGGGTCGGCAATGAAGGCTCAAGTTTTGTGACAAAGAACAACAGCAGTGAAAGTTGGTGCTATCATAGAAGAGTGAGAGTATAACGTGAGCTTTTCCCCAGGATGTTCCCACCTGGTTTTTTTACACCTGATGTAGCCCTCTTCCTGGTGCTAAAGTTTGTTAGAACAGCTAGGCATACTCCTACAAGCAGGCCCTTTCCCTCCCCTCTGGTATCTTTGCGGCGTCTTCAGGGTTCCAGACATTGTGGCGGCTAAAAGGAATCCCTCCGCCATCTGGGACGGACACAAAGGTGGCTGTGTGCCATGCTAGTGAAGGCTGTGTGCCCCTCTAGCCGTCCGGTATTGGTGGTGGCCCACGTGCAGTATCTCTACCGTCATCCCCCGGTTGACACAGGTACACTGTAACAATGCAAGATGACCCGTTCGTCCCCACCTTTATTGACCTTGCGGCGCAAATATCCCGAATAACACGACGTGACCCTCTGTTTCACCCACCGTTGTCCATGCGAACAAAAAAGGATTATGAGACAGGAGACAGTCATATCAAGGCTTTCCAATATACCTCCAACTCCAATCGAGTTTTCATGACATCCAACTGTATCTGACCATTGCCCTTTGGATAGACATCTGGGTTTAAAAACTTTCAAATTATTGCAATCACATTAGCATATTAAAGCTAAGCAGATTGTTCCAATCTTACACAGACACTCCCTTTGCATTCATAAATGGACAGGAAACTATTTTTTGAATACCAACAAGCCCTTCAGATGTTTTACCTTTTGGCACAAAAGATGGAATTTTGTGACCACATTCTTAAAAAAGAAATGTGCTTTTTGCATCACATTGCCATTTATTTATACATTTACTTACGGTTGGAACACCTTATTGTCAAATTTTTGGAAAATCCATGAACAATGTATCCTATCTCTAAAGTGCAAAGAAAGGAATCAAGAGACTTAAATATATGCTGGCTTTGTCAGCTTAAATGGGTCATTGTATTAGAATGTGGACTGTTTTTGGTACCCAAAATACCTGCGGTTATAAAATATCCAACTGTCCAGCCATGAAACTTGTCTAGTGGTATTCCTGGGCATGCAAACATTGATGTACCTATTACCACTCCAATCTAAAACAAGAACAGATTTTGTTCAAAAACCTGTGGAATAGACAAAGTATATTTATAAAAAATAAAGAAAAATACAATAAAAGAGAAAACCTAACTACACAAAAAATGTTTAACGGATACCAACCCCAACAAAAATTTGTAGAGCCAAAGTCATAGCAATGAAGCAGCAAAGAACACATATTGGATCTACACGGAAAAAGTCAGCTCTATAAATTCACTACGAGGAGGGATTCCCATTTGGTCCCCCCAACTCAACAACAACTCTTATAGTTCTAGGACCTGCGTTCTGCAGGTAACAATACAAAACATAGTATCAGAAATAGGAGAAGACATATTACATTTTGAATAAGAACACCTGGTGTGTGAACAGAAATATTACCAAAATGCCACTGAGGATAAAATTCTTCTAAATGATTGAATGATCTGAAATACAAACAACAGCAATCAATTGCTTTTAGGGCAAAAAAATTTCTTTTTTAACCAAGTGAACACAGTACTTCAGTTTGACTTCATAATAATTAATCTCTGTGTTGTATGTTGAGTTTCCACATTCTGGTATACCCTATCAAGGAGGGGGAAAAAACTTCCATTCTCCTTTTTGCTCTCTCTACCTCCTCAGTTTGGTGTGTTCACATGAACTTGGAAAACTTTTATGGCATTCTATGTATTATGCTTCCTATCAGTTTCAATTACCTCTATTGGTAACATCAATGTATAATAATTGAAAACAAATGCAGAGAAAAAACAAATCTTGTTCAAAGACCAGTGAAATATACAAAAGAGGACCAAAATAGTATAGTAACTTTTGCCCTCTCTTCCTTCTAACGGGTGGCGCAGCTCAATCGATCCAGCCAAATGGCGGGTATATAAAAAATCATAGAAAAAAACTAGGGAATTTTCGCAAAAATATATATTAAAAGAACTTTTTTGCGAGACTCTTTAGCGAGTTCATGCAAATTATTTGGCAGATTGGGGTCTTCCAGGTCAATTTACAGCTCCCGAAG
>JAAUYB010129970.1_pt1 | contig 11517 bp, 4 predicted proteins | sample 7278071 | NCBI WGS metagenome assembly JAAUYB01 (sample SAMN14350121, study PRJNA611818) | marine sediment metagenome | isolation source: surface marine sediment (1.8m) | place: French Polynesia: Moorea | collected 2018-08 | reverse complement strand
GGCCCCCTGACCGGAGATCAGGGCCACCACCCCGCCGGGGCGGGCGGCGATCGCCGGCGGCGTCTGAGGCACCCGGGTCGGTATGGCCGCCGCGGCCGTGGCTTTCTCGGCGGCCACCCTCACGGCCGGCTGCGCCTCGGTTGCCATCCAGGGCGGAAGCGCGCCGATGACCGTGTGCCCGTGGTTGCCGCCCACGCCGTTGACATTGGCGGCGAAATACAGGCGCTGGCGATCTTCCAAGGTGAGCAGGCGCGGGTTGGCCTGCAAATTGGCGTCGCGGCCCACGATGGAGGAATCGGGGGCGTAGCTGTAGTTGGGCAGGATCGTCTTCGCGCGGTTCATAAGCAGCAGTTTGGTCATGACCACGGCCGGGTTGGCCGACTTGAAATACCCGAATTCGGACTTGATGTTGCCAAAGAGTGTGCCGGGGGGCATGCGGGCTTCCAGGGCCTGCTTCTCCATGAGATCGAGGAAGAAATTGGAGACCCCGAAGACATCCAGATGGGTGATCTGCCGTTTGGTCACCGGCAGCCGGCGGTAGCATTCCTCCAGGGCTTCGCCGTATTTGGTTTCCGAGGGTGAGAGCAGGTGCTCGGGCACCGACGATTTGAAGGCCGTGTGGCCGAATTCGCCCAGAATCGGCAGGTTGTGCTGGCGCGCGTAGCGGTAGGTCGTCACCACCTGGAGGGCGGCGCCCTCGCTCATCACGTAGCCGTTGGCGTGTTTGTCGAAGAAGCGGCAATCGCTATCGGAGAGCAGGCTCAACCGTTTGAAGGCCAGCATCACGGTGGGGTAGAAGTTGGCGTCCACCCCGCCGGTCAGCACGCTGTCGAAGTCGCCGGACTGGAGCCCGCGCACGGCCAGGCGGGTGGCCACGGTGGCCGACGCACAGGAGGCGTCCACCACGTAGTTGGCCCCGTTGCAGCCGAAAGTGTTGGCAATTCGACCGGAGACGATATTGGACAAGAGCCCCGGAATGGTATCTTCGTTGTTTTCGGGAATGCGGTCGCGGACCAGCGCCATCAGGCGGGCGGCAATTTCCTGGCAGGCCGCCGGATCGATGCCGGCGATGCCCTCGAGGATGCGTTCGATCTTGCCCAGCCGGACCCGCAGCACGTTCTTGACCTGGCGCTCCCCCGGCAGGGTGCCCAGGATCACGCCCGTGCGATTGCCCTGGGTCAGCAGCGGTTTCAGGTTGGCGGCCTCGATGGCCTGGTTGGCGGCGTCCAAGGCAAACAGTTGGGCCCGGTCGAGGGAGCGGGCCGTGGTCGGTGGAATTCGGAACCGGACGTTGTTGAAGCGGTAGTCCTTGACGACCCCGGCCTTGACCATCGGAATCCGGTAATTGGAATCCTCCGGCTCCTCGGCATAACTGGCATTATGGAAGCGCTCTTCGGGGATCGAGGAGAAGACGGTCCGCCCTGCGGTGAGGTTCTGCCAGAAGGTCTCCACATCAGGGGATTCGGGCAGCACCACACCCAGGCCGGCAAAGACGATTCGGTCCTGGTTGAAGTCGTAATCCGGATCGGCGAAGATCTTACGCGGCAGGGGGCGGTAGGACGGGGTGTGCTCGGCCACCACGCAGTGGTAGTTGATCCCGCCGAAGCCATAGGAGCTGACGGCCGCCGTACGGGCCTTGTCCGCCTTGGCTTCCCAGGGGCGGGCGTCCTCGATGATGTACAGCGGGCTGTCGTCGAACCCGTGAGCGGCGGCGGCTTTTTCAAACCGGCCGTTGGGCGGCAGGGTCGCATGTTGAATGGCCAGAATGGCCTTGATCAAACCGGCGTAGCCGGCCCCGCCCAGCAAGTGGCCGACCTGGGATTTGATCGAGCTGATCCCCACGGGATGGCCGCTGCCGTAGATCTGCTTGAGGGTTTCGATTTCGGCGCCGTCACCGGCGATCGTGGAAGTGCCGTGGGCCTCGATGTAATCGATGTCCGCCACGGAGACGTCGTCGCGGATTTTTGCGTAGCAGCGCTGGAGCGCCAGGGCCTGGCCCTTGGTGTTGGGGGCGGCGATGGCCTTGCCCTTGCCGTCCGAACTGGCGCCCACGCCCTTGATCACGGCCTGAATCCGGTCACCGTCGCGCAGGGCGTCCTTCATGCGTTTGAGCACCAGCACCCCGGCGCCTTCACCCAGCACGAATCCGTCGGCGCGCTCGTCAAAGGGGTAGGAGCCCCGGGCCGAAAGCGCCCCCATCTTGGAGAAGCCCACGAAGGATTCCGGCGCCAGATTGGTGTTCACCCCACCGGTGATCACCAGGTCGCACTCCCCGCTGAGCAGCTCCTTGATGCTGCAGTCCAGGGCCGTAAACGAGGTGGCGCAGGCGGCGTCCACGACATAGTTGATGCCTTCGATGCCCATGTGGTGGGCGATGCGGGAGGCCTCGATATTGAGCAGCTGCCCGTGGACCGGCTCGTAGTCCAAGCCGTTGGCCAGCCCCTCGCGCAGACCGTCCCGAACCGCGGCGCGGGCGGTGTCGTCCAGGGTGTTGAAGGCCTCGATCTGGTTGAGATAGTGCTTGAGCTCCGGATACCAGTACTTGAGATGCAGGTCGTTGCCCAGTTCGTTGCCCAGACAGGTGGCCACGATGACGGCCGTGGCGGCACGCAGCTTGGCGGGCAGTTTGAGATCGTCGCTCAGATAGCCGGCGTCGGCCATGGCCCGATAGGCGCATTCCAGGATCATCTGCTGGCTGCGCGAAAGCCGGGCGGCTTTTTCCGGGGTGTAGCCGTAGCGTTCATGGTCGAAAACGAAATCTTTCACGACCCCGGCGATCTTGGTGTAGCTTTTGTCTTCGGCCTTGCGGTCTTCGTCATAGTACAGCGCCGGATCAAAGCGCTCGATGGGCATGTCCTCGATGGCATAGTGCTTGTCGATGATGTTCTGCCACAGCTTGTCCGGGCTGTCGGCCCCCGGGTAGATGCAGCCCATGCCGATCACGGCGATTTCATCCTCGATTTCCCTGACCGGGCTGGAGAAGATTTCCAGGGCGTTCAAGCGAGCGGCGAGTTCCTCCTTGCCCCCGAAATAGGCGTCGTGAATGCTCGCGATCGTCGTCGTGCAAGGGTTGAAGGTCAGGCAGTCACCCACCATAAAATTACCGCAATCGAACTGCTCCTTGTCGTCGTAGTTGATCAGGCAGACTTCGCCGGTGGTGCCGTCGAAGTCCGGGCAGAAGGCCTTGGCGCCGATCAGCAGGGAGCCGATGTTGTCCTTTTCGAAGGCCTTCTTGCGATCGTGCAGCGGCTGGCCTTCCTTGAGACGGCGGTGTTCGTTTTCGATCATCCGCTCGGAGAAGGGTGTGGCCACGGTGCGCGAGGCCAGGCCCACCGTCTCGCCCATGAGGATGGTTTCGTCGCGCTCACAAACCACATTCTGATAGAGCTTCTTGATGGCCCCCGTTTCCACGATTTCCCGGGAGAAGAGATAGGAGGTGCCCACCTGGATGCCGATCAGAACCCCGCGCGCGGCCAGCCGGGCGGTCATGCCGCTGATGAACTGGGCGGCCCGACGGGTGCCGATCCCGCCGGCAAAAATCAGGGTTTTACCCCGGCGTGTGTCGTCCGGGAGCCGTTCCACTTTTTCGAGGGCCTGCTCCCAGAGGACCAGACTGCTGAGTTCACCCACATGACCGCCGGCTTCGGAGCCTTCGAAGATGAAGCGTTGGCAGCCTTTGCTGATCGCGTTATCGAGCATGCTCAGGCTGGGGGTATGCAGGTAGGCCCGGGTGCCGCTGGCCTCCAGTTCCTTGACCTGGGAGGGAATTCCGCCGGCAAACAGGGCAAAGGGCACTTCGTATTTCTTGACGGAGTCCAGGTGGTGGGCGATGGACTGGTTGAAGGCTTCGATGCCGATCATGCCGGCCCCGAAGCGGGCCACTTTTTCCTTGCCGTTTTTGAGGATGTTGTCGGCCAGATCGGACGGCAGGTTGCCCAGGGCCATAAAGGGCAGGCCCCCGTTGGCAAAAACCGCGGCCGCAAAATCGGCATTGTCGCTCACATTGGCCATGGGGCCCTGCACGATGGGATAGCGGGTGCCGTGTTCCCGGGCCAGGGGCGAATCGGCCCTGAGTGGGTCGTGTTCATCCACGGCCCCGAGCTGCTCGCCGACGTGTACGAAAAGCCCGCGGATCATGGCCGCCACATTGTCGCCCATGGCCGCGAAATGACGGGCAAAGACCGCATCCTGCCCGAGATAGAAGAGGCTTTGAATCGGCGTCTGGCTGTCTTCGCCGAGCCGGGCGAAATGCTTTTCAATTTCGCGGTAGAGCATTTCGTCGGCATCGGTCTCACCGGCCAGCTGGATTTCCTGATCCCGCAGGGTTTTGACGATGCGGGTGCCGAGCTTGGCGAAAAAGCGGTAGCGGGCCTTTAGGGAATGCCCGATGATGGTGGAATCCTTTTCTTCCAGATTTTGGAGCAGCGCCTTGTAGCTGCCCGACAGGGGCGCTTCCTGGGCCAGGTAGAGCTGGTTGTCGAGGACGATGCCGTGGGCGCCCATGGCGAAAAGACCGGCGGCCGTATGCCGACCGACGCCGCCGTGCACGAAAACGGGCAGGTCGACGTTTTCGAGATACCACTGCAGGAGGATGAAGGCGGAGTTGCGCGAAACCTTGCCCGGCGCCTCCATACCCTTGACGATCAGGCCGTGGGGGGCGATGCGCGCGATGTCTTGATCCAGTTTGATGTCGACGATTTCCAGAACGAACTTGTAATCGCGATGATTGAACTCAAAGGCCCCCAGTTCCTCGGTCGTGCGGTAGCTAAAGATGATCAGGTCCAGGTTGGCGATCGGGTTGCGCTGCAGATAGTCCACCAGGGCCCGGTTGCTGACCGCCAGGCGCAAACCGAACAGCAGGTCGGTTCCGGACAGGCGGTCCAGGGTCTGGATGATTTCGGTATTGGTCAGAAATTCGGTGTCCATGACGGGCAGGGCGCCGGCGCGATGAAGGGCCTGCATATAGGCGGTATCGCATATCCTGGTGGGATGATACGCCAACACGGGCAGTCGGGAACTGATAAGTCTGGTTAACATTAGGGCCACTCCTAATTGGGGTTACAAATCGGGCTGCGGGTGCCCGCCGAAGCCGGTGAATGCGTCGAGCGCAAAACGAAACAAGTCATATGGTTAAGCAAGAGGAATGCCAGGTGGATTTTGGAGGGTATCTTCCTGAAATTATATATAATTCATAGCGTTTTTAGGGTTGGGGATAAGATTCTATGACCAATGTTACACATTCAGTGAACAGCGGGTGTTCATCTGGTGTACAGCCTAGGTCGGATCGGGCGGGATGGCCTATGGCGTGTCAAATGGGGCGTCAAAATTTCGTCGCGTGTCAGGTTTAGCTTGCGGCATCGGATTTGAGCGGTTTGTCAAACCGCAGGTGAACCGAATAGTCGCCGATATAGAGCGCATTGACGGCCACGGTCAGCGCCTTGCGTTCGACGGTCTGATCCTGTTTGGGGGTCTTGACGGCGAAACGCACCTTCAGCTTGCGGCCCAGGAGCATGCGGGCGGCACGATCGGTGGCCCGGATATAAAACGACAGGCCGGTATTCGAAAGATCGGCCAGGTCGCCGCGGAAAGGTTTGCCCGCGGGCGCGTCGTCGTCACCCATGATCTGGGCCACCACCTGACCCTCCATCTTGATTCGGCGGCTGGTGCGGCGCTCCATGCCCTTGGCCGCCACGAGGTCGCCCACACTGTGGTGCTGGCAGAACTGCTCCAGTTTGTCGACCAGGCCGGGCTGATCGGCTTTCCATTTAGTCACGGTGGTGAGGTCGAGAACATGGAGGTCGGCCGGGGACTGGGCCGCCAGTGAGGTCGTGGCAAAGGATGAAATCAGAAAACTGTCCTGGCCGGCGATGGCGCCGGCTTCCAGAACGCTGATCAGGCTGTCCCGGCCCTGGCGGGTAAAAAAAAGATTGAGTTGTCCCTGATCGAGGAAGAAAAGCCGGTCATTGGGTTGGCCTTGGTGGTAGAGAACCTCCCCGGCCTCGACGCGCAAGGCCTGCATGCCGAAGAAAAGCGTATTGGTTTCCTCTTGGGTGAGATTGTCGTAGAGGCCGGCAAACCGCCGCAGATGATCCGGGTCGAGCGCACTGCTCTTGGCCGCCTCGATGACTTCCGCGGCCTTGATGATTTCGCTCAAGGCCATGTCGTCCACGGCCATGAGTCGCTCCCGCAGGGCCTCGGCCTGAGCGAAGTTGTGGGCCTGGGCCTGCTGTTCGATCATTTCGAGAAGGCGTTTGACCGCCCCTGCAGTATCGTTTGCCGCAACCAGCCGATCGACTTCCTTTTCCATCGGGTCGCTGTTTTCCATGGGCGTTCCTCGCAGGGGTTAAACGGCATCGAAGGTGTGCGGCCATGTGCCGCGATGACTTAAATTAGGCTAACATAATTCATTGAATATGTCTAACCAGCTATAATTTTTGTAGAATCATCTGCAAAATGACTTCTCTTGCAATTTCTTTTTTCTTCCGAAAGAAGTAAATGGCACGGATAGATGCAAATGCGGGCTATTTGACGGCCACCCCGTCTTCTACACAGCCGACACTCGGCCCTTTTCCGAGCTTTTCCTGTAATAAGGTTCACTTTTCTGCTATAGATCCTACATTTTACAGCCGGCAGCGCGGCGGTCCCGCCAGGTTGCGGGGTCACGCGTTTTTCTTCCCCCATTTGAGCCCCTCCTCCGACGGTGGCCTGACACTGAAAGAGGCCGACATGCAGCGCACACGACTGATCGGCTTACTGCTGATCCTGGTTTTTCGGGCGGATTTGGCCTTCGCGCAGGAACTGGTGGTCTACACCGAGGAGTCACCGCCCTTCAATTACACCCGCGAGGGGCAGCTCACGGGCTCCTCCACCGAGGTCGTGCGCGAAATCCTCAGGCGTCTCAAGCAGCCGGACAACATCGAAGTCCTGCCCTGGGCCCGCAGCTACAAACTGCTGCAGAGCCAGCCCAACGTCGCCCTTTTTTCAACTACCCGGACGCCGGAGCGGGAGTCTCAGTTTCACTGGGTGGGTCCCCTCTTCACGGTCCATTTTGGTTTTTACGCCAAAAGAGACCGCGGGCTGCATCTCAATACGCTGGAAGATGCCCGACAGGTCGGTTCGATCGGGACCTATAAAGAAGATGTCAAGGAACAGCTGCTGATCAGTCTGGGATTCACGAATCTGGACAGCTCCAAATCGCCGGCCAGCTGTTTGAAGAAGCTGATGTCCGGTCGTGTCGATCTGTGGCTTTTCGACAACATGGGCATGCCGGTGGTGGCGCGCCAGCAGGGCATTGATCCGGCCGAGGTGGAATTGGCCCTGCCGTTTAGAAGCTATCAGTCCTATGTGGCCATTTCCCGCCAGACCCCGGAGCCGGTGGTCCGACAGTGGCAGGCGACCCTGGAGGCCATGGCGCAGGACGGTACCTTTCTGGCCATCAGCCGCCGGTGGCTTCCCCGCGAGAGTATTCCGGATTTCAAGACCGCGCAGCAGTTTGCGGCCGGCGCCCCGGCCTTGAAAATCTACACGGAGGATTCCCCGCCCGGCAGTTATCTGCTGGATGGCCGGCCGGCCGGATTTGCGGTGGAGATCGTGCGCGAAATCCTGCAGCGCATGAAACAGCCGGATACGATCACCCTGGTGCCCTGGTCGCGGGGATACCGTCTGGCGCAAAATAGGGCCAACGTCGCCCTTTTTTCCACGACGCGGCTCAAGCACCGGGAAAAGCTGTTTCAGTGGGTCGGCCCCCTCTACACCCAGACATGGGCGCTCTACGCCCGTCGGGGATCCCCCATCCGGATCCAATCCCTGGCGGAGGCCAAAAAGATCAAGCGCATCGGTACCTATCTCTTGGATGCCAAGGAACAGTACCTGCAGCATCAGGGGTTTGAGAATCTGGTGAGCGCCAAGCGCAATCTCAGCAATGTCAGGCACTTGATGGACGGTACCATCGATTTGTGGGTCAGCTCGGATTTCAACATGCCCTATCTGGTCCGCCAGGCCGGCTTCGAACCGGGCGACTTGAAACGGGTTTACGTCCTGCGCCGGGTGGACAACCATATCGCCTTTTCGCTGGATACCCCCCAAACCCTCGTTGCCGCCTGGCAGCATTGTCTGGCGCAGATCAAGGAGGACGGCACCTATCGGCGGATCGCCCGCCAGTACGACGTGGAAGTGCAGCCCTAACAGGGTGATGAAGGGAAACGATGGTCGTGAACCTGAACCGGCAGCCCACCGGCCTTGGAGCGCTCGTGAAGTTTGGCCGCCGCTCGATCTCCAAAGAGCTGGCCATCAGCCTCGTCCTACTGGTGGTGCTTTTCGAAGGCGTCCTGCTGGCGGTGGTCTACAGTATTCAGCAGCGTTCGCATGCCCGCGAGCTGCAGACGCTGGCCGACAGCTATACGGAAAATCTGGCGCAGGTGCTGGCGGTTCCGCTCTGGGACTATGATGACGAGCAGATCGCCAAGATCGGCAGCGGGTACTTCCGCAACCAGGTTGTCGATCAAGTCCGCATCACCGATGCCGAGGGGCAGGTGCTGTTCGAAGCCCGCGAGGACAAGGTTTCTGACAACCGCATCGAGCGCCGGGCGCAGATCGTTCATCGCGGCCAGGCCATCGGGCAGGTGGAACTGTATCTTTCGCCAAGGGCCCACGCGGCCGATCTGGCCTGGTGGCGCAATGTCATCATCCTGATCCTGACGGCTTCCCTGGTGACGATCCTGGCCGCTACCGGGATCCTGCTGCGGGTTTCCATGCGCCGGCCGCTGGCGATCCTCAAAGACGGCATCGATCGGATCTCCTGCGGGGATTACGACTATCGTTTCGAAGCCGTGCGCCACAGTGAACTCAGCGATATTGCCGCGCGCTTCCGCGAAATGGCGGACACGGTGCGCGACCGCGAAAGGTCGCTGCAGCGTGAAATCACCGAGCGGCACCGGGTCGAAGATCAAATTCGTGAAAGCGAAGCCAAAAGCCGTGCCCTACTGGATGCCATCCCCGATCTCATGTTTCGGTTCGACCGCCAGGGAACCTTTCTGGAGGCCGAGGGCGCCCTGGAGATGCTGCTCCTGTCACCGGATGAATTTCTCGGTCGACGGATTACGGAGATATTTCCAACGGCGCTCGCATCGCTCATAATGTCGCGGCTCGAAAAGGCCATCAGTCAGCTGCAGATCCAGGTGTTCGAGTACAGCTTGGATATCGAGGGCGAACGCCGCCATTTCGAAAGCCGGCTGGTGGCGGTTTCCGACGCCCAGGCGGTGGCCATCGTGCGCGACGTTACCAGGCGCGCCAATGCCGCGGCCGACCGCGAACAACTGGAAGAGCGGTTGCGCCGGGCCCAGAAAATGGAAGCCATCGGACTGCTGGCCGGCGGCGTGGCCCATGATCTGAACAATGTGCTTTCCGGTCTGGTGAGCTATCCGGGATTTCTGCTGATGGATCTGCCCGAGGACCATCCGATGCGCGCACCGATCCTGACGATTCAGAAATCCGGTGAAAAGGCGGCCAATATCGTTCAGGACCTGCTGACCCTGGCGCGGCGCGGTGTGCCCGTGACCGAGGTGGTCGATCTGAACATCCTGATTCGCGAGTTTCAGACGGCCCCCGAATTCGAGAAGCTTCGCCTCTACCATCCGGATTTCAAGCTGCACCTCGATCTCGATCACCACCTCATGAACACGATCGGCTCTCCGGTCCACCTTTCCAAGATGATCATGAATCTGGTGGCCAACGGCGTCGAAGCGCTGCCCGGCCGCGGAACGGTCCGCGTCAAGACCCGCAACCGCTACATCGATCGCCCCTTGCGCGGCTACGAAGACATCGCCCCCGGCGACTACGTGGTCATGACGGTATCCGACGACGGGGCCGGGATCTCGCCCGAGGATATCGATCGGATCTTCGAGCCGTTCTACACCAAGAAGGTCATGGGGCGCAGCGGTACGGGGCTGGGCATGGCGGTGGTCTGGGGGACGGTCAAGGACCATCAGGGCTATATCGAGGTTGAAAGCGAGGTGGGCCGGGGGACCCGCATAATGGTCTATCTGCCCGCGAGTCGACAGAAAGTCGATCGTCAACTGGCGCGCAATACCATCGATCAGTTCAGGGGCCGCGGAGAGACCATCCTGGTCGTGGACGACATGCCCGAGCAACTCGAAATTGCGGCGAAAATTCTTACAAAACTGGGCTACCAGGTGGCGACCGCTCCAGGGGGGCAGGAAGCCGTGGACTATTTGCGGGAGAACACGGTGGATCTCGTCATCCTGGACATGATTATGGCCCCGGACATGGACGGGCTTGAGACCTACCGTCACATCGTGAAAATGCATCCGGGCCAGAAGGCCATCATTGCCAGCGGGTTCTCGGAAACCGAGCGGGTGCGTGAAGCGCAACGCCTAGGCGCCGGGGCCTATGTCAAGAAGCCTTACCGGCTGGAGAAGATCGGGATGACGGTGCGTGCGGAGCTGGACCGCTAAAAAGGCATCTCCATAAAAGTCTTTTGGCCCCCGCTCTGTGTTGGGCGCTCACTTTGAGTCCTCGAAATACAGACGTATTCCTCCGGCTCGACCCACAAAAACCAATCGATCAGATGGGGAATCCCGCTTTTGCGGGGAAACTTCGCGGCCGCCTGGATCCGGAACAAAATTCATTTTCTTGAGACGCTTTTTCGATTCCGATGGCGATAGCGATACCGATTATCCAATTGCCGGGGCATGTCGAATCTCGCAAGCCGTCTCGCGAACTTTTTTCAAAACCGTCCGACTGGGTTATGCATCACTATTAACGTACCTTTTCACGGGCCAGGCGATCGACCCGCTGCAGCAGGGTGGGGATGCGGTGGGCACCGTGCATGGACTGGATGTTCGCCGCGGCCTTCGCGACGGCCATCCCGGCGGCGGTGATGTACAGGGGCCGGTGACTTGCGCCGCGGCAGACTTCATGCGCCGGCGCTCCCGCGAACCGGCTCTTGGCGACACCGATGACCGGAATTTTCGATTCAAGCGCATCGAGGAGATGCCAGCCCAACCCCGGCCGCGGACCCAGCCGGACATAGCCGTCCACGATCAGGGTCTCGAGCGGCGTGGTGATATTTTCCAGAAGCGCGAGGATGGCGGGCAGCTCGCGCCGGTAAAACGCCCCCGGCACATAGGCCGAACTCCGGGATAGCATCCGGTGGTATTCGGCTGCAGGCGCGCTGTCGCCAAAATCGGTAAACACGACGGCGGCCGCCGACGCCCGGCCGTCCTCCAAGTAGTACACATCAAACGCGACGATCGCCATTTTAAAGCTTGTGTCCTTTCGGCCAAAGCTTTATCAGAAGTTGTTATGGTCCACCCCATTACCCAATAGAGGTGGAATTATCAATTCGCCCTTCAGCTCCAAGGTTGGACCAAAAAAACAAGCTCAAGACGGCTTCGTAAAAAGTTCGAGAGCAAGGCTTGCGAGGTCTGAGGAATGAGGCGTACTTACGGTACGCCGCAATGACGAGGATCGAAGCGTAACGCTGCTATCGGACTTTTT
>JAAUYB010082781.1_pt1 | contig 11523 bp, 13 predicted proteins | sample 7278071 | NCBI WGS metagenome assembly JAAUYB01 (sample SAMN14350121, study PRJNA611818) | marine sediment metagenome | isolation source: surface marine sediment (1.8m) | place: French Polynesia: Moorea | collected 2018-08 | reverse complement strand
AAGATCCAAAAGTAATATTTTTATTTTAAAAAACAAAAATTTTGAGCACCCAAAACAAGTATTTGTATTGAAAATGGCATGTACCAGCAAATTGGTCTCTGTTCTGATGCACAATGCTCTAAAAGTTTCAAAAGTTTGTAGGTTCATAGTTTTTGATTCCCAACCAAAGCTCCAAAACCCCTATTTCAGAATGCTGTTTACAAGATCCTTGTATAATTTTCAAGTCTTCAAAAGGCCCAGTTACCTGATATTTCAATGTTTCCTTTGCCTGACACTGGACAGTCAGCAGTACGGTGGTAGTGCTTGCAGCAAAACTTGCCATGGTCCAATGGGTATGGGCGCCAAAGGTCACATGTGCTCTCTAAAAAACTTTTTTTAGAGTTTGGCACACACACATGACAATAAGTAGAGAACTCATGCAACTTGATACACGAAAAAATCATATTGACATATGGGGTACATAGCATACTTATAACATCTTTGCTGTCTTCACACTCTTCCTCCTTGCATTCAAGGATTGCCTCCCTTGTGCAGCAGGATTCCGGAAGCAACAGTGTGCTCTTCTTCCTCCCACAATTAACTGGGTCATTTTTTTGAAGGCTGCCACAGCAAATCCGTCCTTGGTCTACAGGAATAGGGTGGTCCACGGGGCACTTGCCAACTAGTGGGAGGAAATTTACTTGTACTGAGTGCACCACAATCGCAAAAAATGAACTTACGCCGAAAGGCAGCATTTTTGGAAATGTGCCAATTGATACTAATATTTTGAGCCTGCTTTTGTCCTACCTTTGAGCGTTGCATGCAGCCTCAAGATAGCACAAAAAAGCAGGACACATGCCTCCTTTAAATGCGCCAAATATGTGCCACCCAGAGTTGCGCAATGGCTCTCAGGTGTAAGGAGAGACGCAGGTAAACCTGATGCACAATTTGCGTGCATTTTTTGGCTGCCTGGTGCCCACTCTTACTCTCTATCTCTCTTTTCCTTCCTTTCCATCACTCCTTTTTTAACAGCACCAACTTCAGCCAGTACATAAGTGCACGTTTCAAGTTCAGGGTGCCCATTGTGGTTGCCCAACATAGGTTCAAAAATGGCCACAGCTCAACTTTTTTTGGGTTTGTGTTTGTCTTTATTGATTTTTGTTTTCTATCATTTGACTATTTAAAAAAAATGGAGCCAAATTCAAAGATGAGAACAAATTCGTGGAACACTCAGTGCAATTTTAAGTTTCTTGGTATAAAAAACTTTTTGAAACATATACTGTATGTAAGATACTGTTCCTTTTGTGCCATTGCCATCACAAAGGGTGCAAGCCATGGTGAGCACTTGAGAGAAGCAGCATTCCACCGGGTCTGATGGGAGGAGAAGGATGCTGCTACCTGCTCGTTTTGAGCAGTTTGTGGAACGAATTGGAGAAGCGCAGCATGCCTTGCCATTTGCAATGGCAAATGGGAATTCAGCTGGGCATTGTTGCCGGTCTGACACAGGAGATGAGAAGTAGAGTTATTATACCTCATACATGGACGAGTCTGATAATTTAAAAACCCAAAAAATGCCATTACAATATAATCTCAATAAAAGTTTTGATAATGTGAACAACCACAAAATTGGAATCATTTGCAACAACCACACAAAAAGAAGAGACCTTGGGCAATTTCAAAAAGTTCAAGTAAGAAAAAAAACTTTGGTACCTCTAACATAGTGTGGTGGAGATCCAACTCCTACTCTCCTACCAAAAAGCAAAAAAAGTAGATTAGTTTATGCTACAAAGTGTCTCTTCATTTTTTGCATTTGTACCCAAGTTTGCCATCTCCTCCAAAGGCATCCCACTCATTCTGGTCAATCACCTTAACATTGACTGTGGGCTTGGGGATGCAACCATTTGATGGAGAGAGAACTGGCACGGCCAATATCGTAACTGATGCCACTGCCCATGTCATCCCCAGCAGATTGGCAGATATTACATCTGGTGCAGCATATGTGAAAGCAATGACTACTGCATTTATGAAAACATTACACCCAAAGAGACATATGAGTAGAAAAATCAATCTTTATAATAAGGGGTAGTTGTGAACATGAATGAAAAGTATGAATTGGGCTGCAGTTGCCACAAACACATATACACATCATGAAGAATGAAAGTAAAACCAAAGAGGGATGAAAAATAAAAAACCACAGCACAAAAAATATTTGACATCACTATTATTGTTCAATTTTTCCACATATAAGATGTGAAAGGCTGAGGAATCCGGGCAATATTGCCGGAGCCTTAAAAGTATAGCAGGCTTCACTGATTCTTGGGAATAGCCCCTCCCCAGCATACCCTGTAAGCATAGAAAAAACTTTCCCTCTCTCTTCCTACAAAGCACCTTAAGAAATTGCCATGTGGCTAAACATGCTTAATAAAAATATTTTTGCCTGCTTAAACTGTTGAATATCATGCAGTAAAATACTTCAGTTTCTTCCTCATGAATGTATTTAATTTCTTGCAGTATACTTTTTGTGCCTGTAACATTTTCATTCAGCAGGAAAAAACATCTCCTTTCTAGATTGACATTGAATTACTTTCTTTTCTGATTTTTTCTCCAAATGCTCTCAATAGAAAGTCCATCAAAATGTTTTTCTTATTGTGCACATGATTGATGAATTTATATCTCCTGATCGCCTTTTTCATTGTGCATCACATGCAGATCTCTTTGACCCGGCGATGGGATCTTGTGTCGTACAGATTCCTACTCAGAAGCATGTTAATTACTCGGACATCTCTTAGCCCAGGCTCGCTCCCATTGATGCAGGCCACATACCAGGTTCTGTGAGAGAAAAGAAACAGGATACTTTGCAAAAAAAACTCAATGAAATGCATTTGTATCCAGGGCTTGAATGATGTCTACATATAGAGCCCACAAAAAAATTATGAACACCAAATTTAATTGGTTAAGTTTAATGCTTCATAAATTACAAATCAATCTTCTTCACACATTTCATACTCCATATTGCACTGCACCCCCTCTTGTGACTATAGAATGTGCCAAGTTGCACTAAAGGGTAGAATGTATAGTCTCCTTTTTGTCCAAAATTTTTCACGTAAATATGTGCCAAGGACCCAACAAATGAATGGATAAATGCAGAAGAGCTTGACACAAAAATATGTGTACTTAATATACATATAATTAGCTGCTTTTTAAACTTTTCCCAACCAACTCACATCCGTCCCTAAATAGACACAACAGTATTTACCACGTTTTGTGCCCTGCACAGGATCTGCTATATTTTTGCCATCTATTAGAGCATCATCAACTCTTTACCAAGCTATGTGCCCTGAAACTGCCCTGTTTTCATACCATATGGCATACCCTTTGACATGCCCCACAAGGAAGGTAGGAAAAGCTAATATGCTATCAAAAGTACTATTAGGGACCTACCTAGTTATGTGCCCTAATAATACCCTGTTTACATACTATGTGGCATGCCCTGTTTTCATACCATGTGGCATACCCTAAACATTCCCCACAAGGAAGGTAGGAAAAGCTAATTTGCTATTCTGCCCTGTTTTCATACCATGTGGCTGGTGTAGCAAAGTAATAATAATACCTTGTTTACATACTATGTGGCATGCCCTGTTTTCATACCATGTAGCATACCCTAAACATTCCCCACAAGGAAGGTAGGAAAAGCTAATTTGCTATTCTGCCCTGTTTTTATACCATGTGGCTGGTGTAGCAAAGCATGTTTTTGGGTGATATGAGACTTCAAGTAAGCGATATTTTGCCTTCGTCGTCATCGAGATCACCGTCGGGATGGCGGTCAGGGCAGTCAGGGTCTCAGGGACCCGCGGGACAACCTCTTCGGGCATCCTCCGAGGCCAGGGTCCTCCTCCTCCGAGGCCGGGGCCCTTCTCTGAGCCGGCTTCCGTTTTGAGTGCTTCTAAATCTTTTGGATCGATCAGCGGAGGACCTCTGTGAGGGGACGAGGAGACAGGAGGAAATTGGGCGAAGATAAGTCATTTATAGTGCTGACCTTTAAACGTGATTGATTGTATCCCCTGTTAATCGTTTGTACCACCGCACCAGGATTGGCAAGGGCGGAGAGAACGACGACAAGTGGTTTGTCACGGGAGGGCGTCGCAAGGCCAAGCGGCGTCAGGACGCCGACAAGAACAGCAGGGGCAGCACTGGCCGGTCTGTCGAAGCGGAGGCGACCACCCACTGGACCAGGACCAAGTGCTCGAACTGCCGAGGGTATGGCCACCTTGCCAACCAGTGCCCGTCCAAGGACGGTACGTCGCAAGTGGACTCAAGATGCGCTCGCCCAGAAGGAGTTCCACAACAACTGGGATATCTTGGAGACCAGGCCCACCAAGCTTGGACTTTAGGTCAAGGCCAATCACACGAGGTCGGCAAACCTAGTCAGGCTCTGCGCAGCCATCGTCAACCTGAGGGCCCTCATGGCGGAGGAGCTTGAGATTCTGGAGAGGACCCTCAGAAGATACAGCAGCTTCATGAGGGAAGACGCCAACGCCAGCCTCACTAAGGAGGCACTACAACTGATTGATGGTGGACGGCCAGAAGCACCTGACGGGCATCGGGGGCAGGATTTTGGTCGACCAGGTCGTCAGGACAGACAAGGGCTGCATTCTCTGGCTGTGCATGGACCCAGACGCGGAGGAGGGCATGGCCAGGAAAGACAGGACTATCAGCCTGGGCTTTGCGGGGCATTTCAAGTTCCCGATAGCAGGGCTGGGGCCCGGTGAGAAGCTGGAGCAGCAGAAGGAGCGGCTTCAGCAAGAGCAGCAGAGGCTGCGTGACCAGCAGGAGGCTCTCGTGGAGAAGCTCATGGTCTTAAACAGCCAGATCAATTCTGGCATTATCAATGAGCTTGCAGAGGGTGTTGACAACAGCTCTATCGTGCCCACCAACCCACCGGTTAACGGTTAACGCCGGGGAGGGATTGGCCTCGGAGACGAACTCCCTCGCTCCCGCTGCGACCTCAGCGCAAGCCGGAAGTGCGGCTGAGCAGATGGAGGCTGAGTGAGTCCACCCGAAGTGATGCAAACAATCTTTGAGCACCAGTGGGCAAGAATAAATTGATGCATCATTTACTGAGCTTGTATTACAAGAAGTCTTGGTGCGGCAGATAATTCTGCAGAAGAGTTGGGCAGCGGTGGTCGAGCTTGGTCAGAAGGAGGGCGACCACATTCAACTCATTACCAAACCCTATACTATAAAGTCAAAAGTCTGTCTCCTTAAAACACTCTAGGTCACTCCTGGTCGACGAGAAGTGGGAAGCCTAAAGCTGCCATCTGGTGTAACAATGAGCTTTGCCATGGTTGGCAGAGAGATTCACCGACAAATATATCTGTGTGATTGCCTTTAACATGAACGGTCATATGGTTTACTGCGCGGCGGGTTTTTTTTATATTACCCTGTTTGGCTTCAAACGTTCGTCCAACTCCTGGAGTTCTGCGACTCAAAGAGGATCCCCCTCATTGTGGGAGCGGATTTCAACTCGCCCAGTGTACTGTGGGGGTGTGAGGAGACGAACAAGCGGGGCAAAGATTTCGAGGATCTCATCTTGTGTTTTATCCTTACTGTGGCTAACAGGGGTGGGGAATACACTTTCTCCACTTTGCGTGCGAACAGCATAATTGACATTACATCATTAACCCTTCAACACCCAGCAGTCTCTTCCCAAAGAACTGGAGGGCGCTAGCAGAGGAGAGCATTTCCAAACGCAAATACCTCGCTTTCAAACTAGGGGATCTTGTTGAGGAGGTGAAGCTTACTCGTAAATTAAAGGGGGTAGACTGGCAGGAATTCACTGAGGGAATGGATGCTGCTTTCTCCTCCATGAACAGTCAGGATCCCTTGAGACCAATGTCACTGCTTCTACGATACACTGTATGAGCAGCTTGACAAAATACTGTAGCACCAAGGAAGGCTCGCAAGCCCCGAGAGGGTAGCCACTGGTAGACACCAGAGCTGTCCTCAATGAGGGAGGAGCTAAAGCACCTTTTGGCACATAAGAGAAACCCAACAATGGCTGACAAACTTTGGCGCAGGTCCGGCAAAGTTATTCCTCCCTTATCCGTCAGGAGAGGAGTAACTCATGGTGTAGATTCTTCTTGAAGGCGGAATCGGCCAAGGAGGTGAGCACCTTGGTGCAAAAAGTTGGCAACGACAAGGTTAGAGGAGTCAGCCTGCTTAGGCAGGGGGACACCTTCACCATGTCGGCGAAGGAGTCGCTGGACTTCCTCCTCAAACAGCACTTTCCCATGCATCTCCCCCCTCGGGAGGAGCAGGAGATGGAGGACGTGCATAATTTTATCAACTCAAATCGATCTGAGGAGATACTTCAGTACTTTCAGTTTTGGAGGATTAGAGCAGCCGCCGCTTCCTTCCAGCCGATAAAAGCTGCAGGGCCGGACGACCTTAAGCCAATTGTGCTGCATGCAGCACAATGGGGTGAAGGCGCTGGCTGTTATTACCAACTTATTCAAGAGTTCAAAGATGTCGTCTTTTATCCTAAAGAGGTGGCGTCAAATGAAAGTACTCTTCATCCCGAAGATGGGGAAGGATGACTGCTCGGTGCCCAAGGTCTACAGGCCTATCACCCTTTCCAACTTTCTCCTTAAAGTGATGGAGGGAGATATCCACTGGTTCCTTGGGGAAAGGGTTGTGGCTCTTCCACTGCCAAAGCAGGAGGCTCATGACGCTGCAGGCTCGACGCCTATGATTACTGGTTGGTACAACAAAGTGCTAACCAGGTGCCTGGTGTCGGCGGACCTGCAGGGTGCGAATAACACCATAGTTCCATCCATGAGCTCCCCGCAGGGAGGGAATCCTATCGCCGCTGGTGTTGAACTTGGTAATGAACTCCCTGCTATCAACCTTCCCTCGGGAGGGTGTCAAGGCAAAAAGATATGCGGACAACATTATACTTATTGTCAACGGGGATGATCCACCCACTATGGCCTCGCTGCTGGAGCGGGAGCTGAGAAGTGTGTGTGTGAGTGGTGCGACCACCATGGCCTCTCCTTCAACCACGAAAAAACAACCACAGTGATGTTTCACTGTGCACACAAGCGCGACTACTCCCCAGAATTATTCATGAGGAAAAGGCACCTTCAATACTCGCATAAATTAACCTATCTGGGGATCATGTTTAGTAAAAGGCTAAGCTTGACTGATCTCATAAAGAGTAGGGTGCGGAAGTGTAAGTATCTCCTTAATAAAGCCAAAAACTTTGTCAGAAAAGAGTGAGGATTAAATCCTGCTTGGGCTTTATGGATCTACGAGGCCATAATACGCCCAAGATTAACCCATGGCTGTTTAGTCTGGAGCCACTGCCTCAACTAGACGAATATCAACCTCCTGAATAGAATCCAACGACTGGGACTCATGGGGGCTTCACACTCTCTTTATTTCACTCTGACTGCGTGCAGAATGACTGTGTCCAGCACCCTCAGGTGCAAATATTCATGGATGCCTAAATGAAAGGCACCGACACCGGCTAAGCCTTCCTGGCAAAGTCGGGGGGATGTGGTGATCGGTGAGGGAGGTGGTGCCCTTGGCGATACTTCTGTCTTTCAGGCAGAAGTGGTAGCCATACAGGCCGTGCTGTAATGGCTGATCTTGAATCCACACAAAGTTAAAGGGACGAAGGTGAAGCTGTGGTCGGACTAGCAATCCGCACTGCAGTCCATCTTCTCTCTCAAGTCCACCAACAAGCTTGTGGAGAATGTAATGGAACTGTTAGTGTCCGTAAAACTCATGTGCCAATTAGAACTGGGTTCAAGGACACTCAGGTATAGCGTGGAATGAGGTAGTTGATGGGATGGCGAAAGATTACGCCATCGCCATCCAACTCCCTCATTTGCGCGGACGGAGACAGGGATGAAGAAAACAATTTATATATCTGCGGAACAAGAGTGGCAGCAGATATGGCAAATAGTTCCACAGTGTGGAACAGCTAAAGCATTCTTTGCATCACCCACCACATAGCATAGAAAATTAAGTGGATGAGCACGAAAGAGCTCAACACTCTCATTCAAGTGGCAACAGGCCACAGCCTGTTTGCCGGCCACCTATCAAGGTGGAGGGAGTTCCTCCTGTCAACCTGCAAACTCTGCGGGGAGACGGAGGAGACGTCGTTTCACCTCTGGGGAGAGTGCCCTGCTCTTGAACTGGAAAGAACTCAGTGGCCAAGTATTGAAAGCGGGGGGAGACATAAAACTCCTCATCGCCTCATTCTTGACTTCTTCGAACATGAGAAAACGAGGGGACTCATAATTAAAAACTCTGAATGGTTCGAGGAGTCGGACCCCAATGACCCACCTACACAGTCAGAGGATGGAGAGGGAAGGGCCCCCTTCCAAAACGATGGCGCCTCTACTGGCCTGAGAAATATAATGGATTGTAGACAAAGAGGAAGCTGGCTACAGTGTGGTTAAGCAAAACAGTTACAATTTTCAATTTTCTTCAAATATGAGCATAACTTTTATCTCACTAGTGATAGATCTTTCAAACTTTTATGGGTGATTTACCAACCCAAGAAGGATCAAGAAAAAGTGATAGATCTTTCAAACTTTTATGGGTGATTTACCAACCCAAGGATCAAGAAAAACAGTGATTGTGGGTATACCATGAGCCAGACCTTTCTTATGGCCTTGAAAGCAAAGGCCACTCCTAGAAAATCTCGACAGAATTTGAAAATTCACATCTCTCTTATTTTTTGGTGTTTTTTTTTTTGAGGAGCCTTGTTTCCAAGGACGGCCGATCCTATATTTCATGAATACTTATGCCTTCACCCTCCCACTGCAGGGTTATGTCCCAAGACCCTTCATCTCGATCTCGTTATCCCCCCCTGACCTGAGGGGGATTCGATCCAGGTCCCCCCAGCAGCAGTCAGTTTTTGGAAGCGTGAACGCTACCGACTGAGCTACGGGGGCTGAGCTCTTATTTTTTGTTATTTTTGGCTCTGATTTGGCATTCAGGCAGACAAAGTACATGCCTTGAATATGTCCCAACTTTTTTGTGGGTTTGTTCAAATGGAAAAGTGGCAAGGCAAAAAGGTGGCAAAAATTTTATCCGCAACTTTTGAACTTTCTCAAAACTTGGAAATTCTAAGTCATATTTTGTTTTTTTTTGTTAATCATGATTCACTTTCATGTTTTGACATGCTGCCATATGAGAAAAATCATTTTTAGTTCCTAGAAAAAAATTGAAAATTTCATTTATTCTATTGGGCATGGACGATTTTGACCTTGATTGCTTTGGTGGCATATGGTTTTGTTTATTGTTGTAGGAGCCAATCCTTGTTTTCACCAATTATTTATAAAGGTTTATGGATACTTTACTCCAACTTTGAGGCTAATTGAACAAAAATTGTGGAAATTGTGATGGTTGTAGATTTGTAACCGATTTGCTTGACCACATTGTATATTCTGCCTTAAACATAAATATACCCATTAATTCCGGGGAGCTTCTGCAAGTAGCGATCAATCTTCTCTTATTCTTTCAGCGCACACTGGGACTTTCTTTGACGGCAGAGAGAGTGGAGGGAAGACCGTGATCGGGGGAGGCGATGGGGTTCTGGAGGACATGGAGAGATTGATTCGTTGCTCGAAAATAACTGTACAGCTTGCAGTGCGAATACTTTTATCAATCTGTTATTGGCGTATCCTTTTGGTGGCGGTTCTAACTGTCCCATCAAATTAAGCACAAAATATAGACTCATAAGACTCATAGGAGCCGAGCAAAACGGGGCCCGTCATCAGCAGGTAGGACTGCGCAGAAGCCCGCCCTGCTAGTGTTTTCATATTAAGGAGAGACTGCATTGATATTGGTAATATTTTGTTTGTCACATTTGTAATTTCCTTGTTCTTGCAGATTTTTTTAATTTACATACCTTCCCCTCACAGAGTTTTTTCTATACTTTTCAGCCACCTCAACAGTGATAACTGGTGTGTCTGTAGTGTTGCCATCCAAGAATGCCACCCTCACCCCAGACAGTCCTATAGCTTTGCCTCTCTTGGTAGGATAGTTTGGGTCGTACTCATTCCCATCATAGTCATTTGCATAGAGATGGACATACACCAGGTTCATGGCACCAGGGTAGGTCCTCCTCCACCAGGTTATGGTCTCCCCACCTTCATTTCCATACTTGAAATATTGTCCAAAAAAATATTTACAATGTAACATAAACGTAATATGCATGAAAATTAAGTGTAGAAAAATTGAAATTTTACCCACTATAGTTTTTTAGGGCAGCAAAAACATTAGGAAGTTCAGTTGCCACTTACAAAATACTTCACTATACAAAAACTAAATCTTTTCCCCTTGTCATATCACAACATTGGACAACAATATTGAACATTACTTACAAAAATACTGGTTGTCGGAAACAAAGTGCACACTTTCAAAGTATAGTCTTAGAACCAGAAATTATGGGAAGTAGAAATGAAACTATAAACCAATCGCTGGCTAAGGGTCTTTTGAAGAACATGAATCTATATCCGTATCCAACAGTTGTAAAATGTAACCATTGTAAACTCAACTTTGTTTGTGTCATTTCAGAGCCCAGTAACCTATAACTTAATAAGAAATTTTTTTGAACAATCTAGTAGTCTAAAGTATGTTTTCAAAACCTATATAATTTTGGAGCCTTCGCCTTCCTCTCCGCCCGCAGGGAGACCCGGACACGGTGAACTTGTTAGCGCCCGCCCCGCCGGAGTGAGGGGGCGTCGAAGGGTTGGAGGTGGAACTGCGGTGACCTTGTTTTCCAACGGCCCCGAGCCCCACGTCCCGAAGGACTGCCTCACAGTTAGAGTTGGAGGTGGACCTGCGGAGGCCGTGTTTTCCAACGGTCCCGAGGCCCGCGTCCCGAGGGACTGCCTCCGTATTGTGACTCACCCTAGTGTTGGGGGAACCGCCGGCCGGGTGAGGGGAACCGGGGGGCCCTGATGGAGGGGGTGGATGGCGGGTGGGGAACCCGTCACCGGGTGTCTTGCCGCCCGCGCCGCCTCCACCGCCGGCCTTCTTGCTGGGCATCTCCTAGACGTCGACGCCGCCGAAGGAGGAGGTGGAGGAGAGGGGGGGGATCGCTGATGTACCTGTGCCCAGTGACCGCTAGGTCACTCTTGTCGGGGTCGAGGTCGAGGTCGGGGTAACGAGTGAAAAAGCTCCGGGGAGGTCCCTGGGGGTCGTCGCGGAGGTTGTCGTCGCCCTAGCACCAAAGGTCACGTCCAAAAAGGCCAAAAACCGAATAAATTTCTTGGAGCAAAAGACACGAGGTCTTTTCACTCCGAGATGTCAGCTGATCCCCTCACAAGTTGACTTTTGTAATTTATTTTTTAATGAAAGGAGATCTGAACCATCACCTTTTCACCGTATAGTACATTTTTCCTTTCTAATCCGAAGGTCCCGGGTTCAACTCCCGGCCCGGCGCGCCCGCAGGAAGGAAAACCTGGGTAAAAAAACCCGCCCATATACCGGGCGCAGAGAGAAGGAAAACTCTCCAAACCTGTT
>JAAUYB010098385.1_pt1 | contig 11534 bp, 12 predicted proteins | sample 7278071 | NCBI WGS metagenome assembly JAAUYB01 (sample SAMN14350121, study PRJNA611818) | marine sediment metagenome | isolation source: surface marine sediment (1.8m) | place: French Polynesia: Moorea | collected 2018-08 | reverse complement strand
TAACTGCAGTTTGGTAGAAAACGGGGGTAGTTGGGGCAATGCTTCGAAGCTCTGCGGGGAAACAAAAATACAGTCTAGTCTTTGTGGGGTGCGTTGAAGAACAACCCGAAAGAAGCCAATATCATCACAGACAACGCGTCGAAAATCTCGTCTATGGAGGGGAGGGGAGGGGGGAGTAATGTGTGCGTATAGACATTTTTCCAGAATTTCAACTCATAGCTGTTCTTTTTTCTTCACATTGAGCAACGTTGGTGGATCTTTTCGTGGCATTCCGGATGTCGTCTCGGACTTTCACAAGAGTTCGGGGGGGGGGAGCGCGTTCGGGCGGGAAGGACGGCTCCGGTGGTGGCATCGGGCGGAAACCCCTTGGATTTTAGATCCGTTTCAGGGAATCGCCTTCATGGGCGGGCCGTCGTCCGTCCTCCTCGCCTCGCCCCCGTCGTCCGCAAGTCCTCGATTTGGTTGTAAATTTCTTCTACATCTCGTCGTGATCGGCCGCCCTAGAGAAATTTTTTTAGAGAAACTCGTGCCTGTGTGGTGTGGCGGAGGCGGACGGAGGGAGAAAGAAAAGAAAAAGAGGACGACCGATTAAGAAAACTCACGCACGGCACGATTTACTGCACAAGACAAGTCCTTCACCCGCCCGGGGGGTTAGTTTTCTTGATCGGTTAGTCCTTGCTTTATATAGAATGGCTAATCTTTAGAGTACCTGTTCTGGGCCTGCTCCTTGTCCTCCCCCTTCTTCTTTATGCCCCTCTTGACGACGAGGTCATTGAGCTCGGCCCGCTTCATGTGCTCGATGTTGAGCTCGTCAAGCAGGCCGCCGTCCTACAAAAAGGGGAGAGAGAAAGAATGTTTGCACCTGTGTACTATTCACTTGGTGAAGGCGCAAGTGTCGAGTTCACGGTTTTCGCAGGGTCTTTTTTTGCTCTTGGCGTTTTGAAAAGACAGAGAGAGAAAAAAGGTGCTAGAGTGGGTGATGGGGTGATGATGGCATGTGCAGGTGTTACCCCACTGCTGCACACATTATCGTGCAGGGAAAAAAACCGAGGTCGAAGGATGTTCCCTTTAAAAAAATCTGTTTTTTTACCTCGTCGAAGAACTTCATGACTGGCGCCTTGCCCGGGACCTTCTTGAACTGGGTGTTGACGTACTTGGCCTCGAGGTCTTCGTTGAGGAACTTCTTGACCTCGGGCAGCCTGCATGGGAGGAGAAAGGGAAAGATGATGTTTGACATGGTCTAAAACTAATGGCCACAATAAGTCAACTCATTTTCTTTCAGGTCTAATTAGTATTCAGCTAATATAAGAGAGACATAAGCAGCAGCAACACCAGTTCACGAATCAAGCCTAAGTTCCTGACACATTTTATGCCCGACTGGCTTCAAACAGCACTCATATGCCCGCTTCTCACCTGTTGAGCCGTCATCCCCCGCAGGACTCCACGACGCACCTGGCGGCCCTGCGCTCCTGCAGCTCGTCCACGGTGGCGTCCTCCTCGGCGCGGGACGCAAGGGGCGGCGCCAGCAGCGCCAGCGCCGCCGCCGCCAGCAACAGCCGCATGGTGGGTGGTGGGCTCTTCTTGCTTCTGGGGTGGGTGGGGGAACTTGAAGGGGGCGTACAACTGTACTAATGTACTGTAATTCGGTAAGTGCTGGCTGGGAGAAAGTGTCTGTGTAACCCCGACAGCGTCCGCCGCTCGTCTGCTGACTGCTGATACCGTGATACGGCTGGCGCCGGGATCGAGCGAGAGACTGCTGAGAAAGAGGAGGAGGCAGAGGCGGAGGATTTTTCCTTGCGCTCCATGCCTCTTTATGCCACGCCACCAAACGGAATGCGGCGGGGGAGCTTCTTCCTCTGTGGTCGGGGCACAGGAAAAAGAACTGTAGTTACTGAAGTTGAACAACAACACATGTACACAGCCAATTAAATTGCCGGCGGCGGCAACCCAACCAACGAATAGCTAGAAATAAAGACACGTATATCATATGTACTAGGTAGGGGGATTTCGCTCCATCCACGTCGTTGATGTTGCTTCCGCACTCCATAATCGTTGGCTTCCGCACTTGTGTGTAAATATGTTCTCATTTAGGACGGAGAAAGAAATGCTGTCGGCGTACTTTATGTGGCATATTCTCATTCGAAGAGCAGCATTGCGGTTTGTTTTTGAAAAAATGAAACTTGAGAATGTTGCTTAAAAATATTCTTAAGGTATAAAACTTTAGCGGGAGGCACAAATTAAAAGCCGAGATAAATTCGTTCAACATATCATCATCACCTGGAGAAGAGAAATTTCAATAGGGTGCTTCTATCAAAAATATACATATTTCCCGCAACATTGCGCGACTTGAGAGGTATACCGTACACATGTTACAGGGTCCACCACGAAAAGGAGAGCAGGTGTCGATATTGTGCTATTGAGCCAATTATGCACATTTTTCACAGATCCAAAAAATAATTACAAACTGGAAGGTGTTCTTTACCAGCAAGCTCAATGGGAACCCTAAATGAGCAATTTATGCTATTTTATATGTCCCCAAAATGAGGCCCCTAGAGATGAGCCACGCACTTATGTACTTGTTGCAGTCAATGTTGGTAAAGAGCAGAGAAAGGGGTAAAAAAGAGGCAAAAGAAAAAATTGCAAAATGTTAAAGAAATGTGCAAAAAGGGGTGCAAATAATGTGATTACATGGTTTTGACCTTCACTATTGTTCATGTCTGTTGCACATGTCTGAAAGGTGCATGAGGTGGGGTAAATGAACATAAACTGTTACTTCACTTCAACGCCGACTGGCTCACTCCATGAATGCCGGAGGGGGGTTACATATAAAACCAAAAAGATGCTAAAATGGACAACTAAAAAATTCTTTTTTATATGTTACCCTCAAAAATGCTGCATTCTGGTGCAATTTTTCTTTGAGTCCCCTGCTCTACTTTTCGTGGTGGACCCTGTACACTATAGTTTTCCGAAATCGACACAAATGAGTAATCAGTACGAAAGTATGTACACAAAAAGTGTACATACGTGCGATGAACACATGTTTAGTCATCGTTGAAAGGTATCATCATCAACGCATACTCACATACACATGCGGATAGATATATCTGGGAGATCAATGATTGGGATTAAATTAACTCAATTAACGGATTTGGATGACATAGCTATAAAAACAAATTAAAACGATCTACGTGACATGTGGGAAATGGATATACACAATCAGTGGCCGATTTTCTCCTCGCTCGTACAAATATGGGGCGCACCAAACTTAAGTAGACGCAAAACTTAAATTAGTTGAACAGTTCTACAGTAAATAAACGTCCCCGCCTGAACAAATTTTAAATGGCGCAGACCTTCGGAAGACCTTGAGAATGCCCTAATCATTATTTTTGTACAACAGAATATTCAAGTATTTCAATGATGTTTGACCTGTTTAAAAATTTGGTAAAGTTTGTTTGTGCCACAAATTTTAAACATTCTACCATGTTCCTTCTTATTCAATCATCAAAAGAATGAGTTTTGTGTTTTCTTGGCGAAGGCAGGAAGGCAGAGGGCTGAAGACTTACATAACATGTACCAGCTTCATTGATTAGGAAAAGGGCAGTCTGATGAGAATTGCTTCATTTTTGTCAAGTCCGATTACTAATTCTTGAGGGAAACAGACGTCTTAATTTTCCGTCTCAAGAACAAACTTATGTTGGCAATCTGCATGGTGGGCACAAGAAACTTGTTGACATTTGGCGCAAGAGGTTTGGCCCGGAAAAACAGACTTAATTGTCTTATTTTTTATGTATTTTTTGCTTGGAGTATTTTGTTCATGAATTGGCCGCTGCCTTTAGGATCTTCGAGATTTTAATTGAGTACAGTACATCATGCATCAACTCCCAAGCACCCGGATGTCACCCACGGTAAAATAAATGGGTTTTGGGACTTTAAATTCCTCGCACTTATATTTCAACAATCTCCCATAAAAAGGGTTTCCTTAATGCAGTACAAAAATTAGCAGCCATTGTATTGAGTTTGGCCAAAATAAATCGATATACCGGTAGACACCTAATGTGGTATAGTCTACGCAGCACCTCCCAATTGTGAGGCGTATTATTTGTGCCGAATTCTGGCAACGTGACGACAGTTTGCTTTCGCCGATATTGAATGACGAAAAGGCAAGGGTACGTACATTGTGTCTATTTTCGCCAAATGTAGGTGGCAATTACGGAATTATCGAACTTTTTTGTCAGTCGAAAAAGTGGGATACAAATTGTGAACCATTCGTACAGAATGGTATGAAGTGCTGATCCCTACAGGTTTCCCTCTCCGATTTGGGAAAGCGCGACGGCGCAGTAAGTGATCGAAGGCACGCTTTTTGCCGCCCTCCCATCATATTCCTACTGTTTCTGCAATCTTTATTCTCTGTTTGCCTACAGTAATTAAGACACTTTTTTCTCTGTGCAACTCACCGTCCTTAGTACAGCTAAAACTCTCGACAAGAGCCTTTCCGTTGTGGAGAAAGTTTTCTCGCATGAGAATCTCGTATTCATCGTATGAGAAGGCTCTAACACTGAAGAGACGTTTCGTATGGCAACGACAGTGAGCCAAATATGCGGCGTTCTTGGAACTGCTTCTTTATTCTGACAACATTTAAAGCTGCGTCCCAATTTGACAATGCAATAGCTTTAATGAATGCCGCTCTAGATGTCTATACAACGCTCACTTAGACAGGCGAGCCCTCAAAACAGGTGATGAGTACACATTCTAGTAGAAGATGATGAAACCGTACTAAGAAGAAAGCCACCGCTCTGACATTCTTTAGCTGGAAAAATATGTTGCAAGCAAAAATAGGAACATTGAAATATTTAGATTGACAAAATTTTTAAGAACGAAACTGTGACTCTTCGAAAAATAGCTTCCCTGTATACAGTATCTATACTATACGAACAGATAGAGACCCTTGAGAAAGATGAGAAAATTCAGGTGTAACCGTGTTACCCTATTATCGTATCATGTATAGCATATCGTTCTGTACGACGTAAATAAAAAGGTTTGTGTTGGTACGTAATTCTTATCACAGGATCACACCGTGCTCCGCCGTTAGCCACGTAATAACTGGGTCAGGTAATATTGGATGCCGTAGCTTTTGTAAGTCGTCGTTTCCGGTTGGGATTCTCCTACACAAAAATATGCAATCACTACCCTAGTGCCACTGTAAAAGCAAAAAGTCTCGAACATTTTCGTCTTCGAAGGGCGAGCAGGGAAGGAGGGGTTGAGCTCGTAATTCAATTGCTTTATTGCCCAAAAGGAAGGACACGAGGGAAAGGGGAAAACGTCGGAAGCACTTTTCCTCCGCCAAAGACCAGGAAGGAAGGAGACGAAGAATGTGCCCTCCGTCCCCTCCCTTGATGCATTGCGATATATGCGGCGGAGAGACATTCGCCAACAAAAGCGGAACAAATAAATCACTTAATGTTTCGCTGTGTTTAAGAAACATATATTTTTTTCTCGTAAAAAATATTATGATTGGCGAATCCCTCCCCTGTCGGAATTCTTCCGAAGGAGATTCACGACCAATGCCAACCAACCCGGACCCATGGAGAAGGAGGGGGCATAATTACAACGTTGTGAAAGAGGAGGAGGGAAGGGGGAGCATTGATTTGTAATTACGGTGATTCATTGCATTGGCATGGCGGACTGAGGGCGTGTGCTCAGACGAGGTACCAAAACAAGTAGGAGACGCCGCCCATGGAGGAGAAGAAGAAGAAGAAAACCCGACGCCCACGAGAAAAATTCGTCGTGGGCACAATTTCATTTCAGGAGGTTATTACCCCGGCCACACCAGAAGGCCCAGGATAAATTCCTCCCTTACAAATTTCTAAATCTCAACTTTTTTGCTAGTTTGCGAACAAAAGAATAGGGCCTTTCCTCAACTCTTTCTTTTTGGCAAGGAGGCGCATTCTTTCCCCCACTGTCTCGACCTCCTCGTTGCTAATTAAAGTCCCGCTTTCCCTTAACATCTTCTTTCTTTCTTTTTTGGAAAAAAATCTGATTAAGCCGCTCAATTTGCATCTCTTAATTGGGGGAAAAGGCTGTGTGCGATGCATCTTCTTTCTACATCGCTTCTTTTTGGCGGCGGATGAGGAGGAGGAGAAGAAGACTCTATCAAGGCTGTCTCGTCTTCGTCTTCTCCGGAGGAGGTGGAAGAAGATGCTGGGCATCAATCACCGGTCGCTTATGGCGGAGATGATGAAAAACCCTCAGAGTTGGTTGGAGGCATGAGATTTCCATCAGGATTCAGCGCGAGGGGAGGAGGGAGGGCTTTGCATTTTCTAATCCGGGAAAAGGGGAGACAAAAGGAAAGAAAGGTTCTTCACGAAACCCAAAAATGTTTTTGAGACATACAAAGTTACAAAGGAGCAGAAATATTCACTCTAAGATGGAACGGGAAAAGGGAGAGAAGAAGAGGCCTCCTCTGCAATCGATCACGGAAGAGGAGAAAAGAAGAGAAGAATTCCGTCCGCGCTTTTGCCACAGGTCGGTTGGGCAAAAATCCTTGGGTATGTCCGTCCGTCGGCGGCGGCAAAGGGCCCTGTTTGTTTTCCGGGGGAGGGAGGAGGAAGGATCGAGGGGATGCAGCTTGGGAGGTCAAGCAACCAAGCCAACGTCCAACGTCCGAGGACGAAATTTGAATGATGATCCGGGCCACGCAAGAAGGGAAAGGAGGGAGAAGAACAAGGCCCACAACAAATATTTGAGGCGGGAAAACACACACAAGTTTGTTTTGTCTGTCGTATATTCTTTTGTTGAGTTTACGCAGGCATATATCTCCATTTTTCTTTTAATCTCTGAGAGGTTAGGCTTCATTAACACGATTGGCGGTTTGTTTCTTTATAACGTCTGGCCGCTGGCGCCTTGAAACAATCGGGTTTTTTTTGCGCAAAAAATCATTTTCCCCAAAATCGACTCACAAAAAAACAAGGCAAGTGAAAATGTCCTTTTTCTCTTCATCTTCGTCCTTCTTCCCTGAACATGACAGTTCTTTCGCCTTCTTCTTCTTCCCTGCCGGTAAAGAGAGAAAGAAAACCGCTAGTTTTCCCACATGAGCACAATGGCAAATAAAATAAAGGGGGGGAGAGAGAAGAGGCATAGAGCCCCCCTTTTTTGTCTTTCTGGCAGTAAAACAGTTCGTCGCCTTCTTCTTCTTTTCCTTTTTATTGCCTCTCGGCCGCTTTTCCTTTAAGGTCACCGCAGAGAGAGGAAAAGGCACCTTTCCCCCTTCCTCCTCCTCCGCTAAACACTCTTCCTAGGAGAGGGAGAAAGAAAGCGCCAGACACTGAATTTCGAACCGAAGCATCGTCTCCCTCCAACTCGGTCGTAGGTGGCGACCGTGTTCGCGGAGGGAAGGGCGGCCGAGGAGGAGGAAGAATTCTTGAATTTTTAGTGGCTTTTGCGGCGGCGGCGGAGGGGGGGGACGAGGAAGCGACGCCGTCGCCGTCTTTTCCTCCTCTTCTTCATCCTTGCCCTTTCGCCCCCTCCTCCTCTTCCTCCTCCTCCTTCTTTCCAGACCCCCTGTACCATCCTCCTCCTTGACTCTGGGCCCCAAAACACCTGTTGTTGTTCTCTTCTTCTGCCTTGTTGTTCCTGATGTTGATGATGATTTGGGGGAGAGGGAGAAAAGCAGGCGGGAGGGAAAAGAACGGTCTCCTTCCTTCCCCTATCCATATTTGTCGATTTGTGGAGGGGCCTGGCTCCGTTGCTCTTTGGGGAAGGAGAGAGGGATTGTTTTTTTAAGGGAAGAGGAGGGGCGTCGGTCGGTCGTCGACTTCTGGTGCAGCAGGAGCAGCGAATTCATTGCCAGGGACGGAAGCAGGAGTTTGACGCTTCCTCCTTCCAGTTTTTGAGCCCCTCCTCCTCCTCCTCCTCCTCCTCCTCCTCCTCCTCCTGTCATGGCACTTCCAATATTTGCGGCAGCGGAAGACTCTTTTCCCTCTTTTTCGGTTGCGTGTCTCGTCCCTTTCCTCCCTCCCCTACCCCTTTGACTTTTAGTCAGTATATGGGAAATCGGTTTTTCACAGGAGTTTCTCTGCCTCACCACACCGCACGTCCACAATGAGGCTTTTTTCCACCCCTTGTTTTCTTTCTTTTTTCATTTTCTCTTTATTTCAGAGTTCGAAACAGGACGTTTTGCCACCGCGCTTAAGGGGAAAAGAGAGTTTTCTCGCTTCCTTCCTCCTTCCTACGGCGGCGGCGGCGGCGGCTTGGAGGAAAGAGAGGGAAATTGTACGTTTTCGTTTCCGCTAACTTCTTCCTCTTTTCTTCCTTCCTCCTCCTCCTCCTTCGCCTCCAGCGGTGGCTTGCAGGGGGAAGGGACGGAGACGAAGTGGGGCCCATTTTTTGGGTTCTTCGGAGGAAGTCCTTTTTCTTCCCACCCACTTTGTCTTCTAACTATCGCACTGCTCACTTGACTGCCGGTTTTTGCCCCTCTTTTCTCGCGAACTGTATCACGCCGAGTTGATCTGCCATCCGCCCCTTTCGTTGGCGGTTGGAGGAAATTCGCAAACCAAAAAAAAATCGGAAGGAGCGAAAACGAGTCTTGAACAGTTGGAAGGGAGGAAAAGAGGCGCGACCGGCCGCCATTATACTCTTTTTGCATGCGAAGCAGGAGAAAAGGCAGCAACTCTTTTTTTCCCTTTCTGCATGTGAGCCCGAACCACCCCGCAATTACTTGCCTCGCTTTTCTTCTTTCCCTTTTCGCTCGACCTCAAAAATGCACTTTCGCACCTATTTCAAAACGAACGAAACGACGACGACGACAATGGGCTCTGGCGGCGACTAGCAGCACTCGAAAAACATTAACCCAAAGACCTTTTCTGTTTCTTCTCTTCACACCCTTTAGTGTCTTTTGCGTGGTGCAAAAAGTTTTTGAATTTTCCTCTTTTACTCTTGTAGGATCCTCTGCAACTCGTGCATGTCAAGCAGTGGATGCTGCTGTTGCTGGAATTCCGGCCTCCCCCTGACGAGCCTGATGCGGCCGCTGGCGGGGGCGTAGCTAATCATCTGCGGCGGCGCGGCCGCGGCGGCGGCGGCCGCGTGGTGCAGCTGAAGGTACTGCGGGGGCGCGGCCGCGTAGCTGTAAAAGTGCGCCGCAGGAACCTGGGCCGCCGCGGGCCTCACTTGGTGGTGGTGATGGAACCACAGCTGGGGATGGGACTGCGGCTGGCCGTATGCCGCGGCGGCTGCGGCGTTGGGGTCTCCGTCGGGAATGAGTATCCTGTGCCGCCTCACCATGGCTCCGCGCTGCACCGCCTTCTTCTTGGAGGACGGAGGAGGCGGAGGGTGATGGTGGTGCTTTTGATGGTGGTGATGCCTTCCATTGTGGTGGTGGTGTCCCCTACGGTGGTCAGACTCGCTCCTGCTCCTCCTGCCTCCGTAGTCCACCTCCTCGTCTTCGTCCTCTTCCTCCGCCCCACGATTCCAGTAGTCCGCGGCCGGGGGAGGAGGAGGGGGAGGAGTGATGGAGGAGGAGGAGGACGCCCTTCTATGCACTGATGACCCCGGCTGCCTCTGCCTCCTCTGGTGGTGGACGTCTGCGGCGAACACCAGCTGCCCTGCGGACATCATCACCTCCGCCGACCGCCGCGCCGCGTCCTTTTTCCTCTTCCTCATCTGCATGTGGCGAGATCGCTGCGATGAGTCAGATCCTGGTATGACCGGGAATCCCTGCGCCAGGGTTTCCTCCACGGAGAAGTTGTTGTACTCCTTGAAGATGACGCTCTTCCTAGGGGGAGGGGAGAAGTCAGAGTCGGAATCATCATGGTTCTCCTCCTCCTCCTCCTCGATGTTGACCTCCTCGTCCTCTTCAGTAGTGGTCTTCTGCCCTCCGCTGCCGAGGGAGGACGACTTGGACTCTACTCCTACGCAGTCGTTGCTGAGGCCCTTTTTGCCTCCTTTGCCCTTCTTCGTCTTGCCTCCTTTGCCCTCCAGCGGAGGCGGTGGCGGGAAGAGTCCGCTCATGAGTACGTGGCTCTCCGGCCTCCGAGGTCGCCCTCCCCCTTCGAGGCTGGTGGCCGAGCTGAGGGACCTGAACGGCCTGCTGCTGTTGCTGTTGTTGGAGGCTGTGGGCGGAGGGCTGCGCTGCAGGAGGAAAAAGTTGTTGAGCGAGGGCTGCTGGCTGCTGCGGCCGGGTTGCTGCTGCTGTCGTATGGAGGAGGTTGGGGTTGACATGGGTGAGCAGCCGGGGAGCATCACCTCCTCCACGTCGCTGTCAACGCCATTAACGCCGTCGCCGTTCGCATTGGAGGTGACGAACAGGAGCTCGTCCTCCTCAAGTTCGCCTTCCTCAGCCGAACCGATCCTGTGAAAAGTTTGCCAAAAATTAAAAACTGGAAAGATATTTCTCGAGTGTTGCTACAAACCTTATTCCCACTACGGAGACAACCCCGCTGCTTCCGCTGCTGCCCTGCTCGCTCCTGTTCAAGGAGTTGTCGTTGGGGGCAGGTGCAGCCGATGTCAGCAGGTGCCCATGGTCCTGCTGCATGCTCTGATGCTGTTGTTGCTGCTGATACTGCTGGTTCTGCTGCTCTCCCGCGCTTGGCCTCTTCCGGTTCGAGATGAAGACCATCTCCTCGCTGTCGCTGTCGTCCAGGCCAAGGAACTTGTTCAGGTCCTTGCGATTCGTCCTGGAATATGGAAGCAAAACCATTTGAAATGAGCCCAAAAAGTATGGATTCTTATCCTACCGTGATGCCACTGACTTTCCTCCAAAGACGACCTCGCTTGCGCTTTTAAGCTGATGGAACTGCAGCAGGTCCAACGGGTCGTCGTCAGACGTCGCCAGGAAGGAGTCCTCGTTGGCGATGCTGCCTCCCCCTCCCCCTCCGCTGAAGTCGGCCGACCCCTTTGAGTCCTTCCACCGGATAGAGTGCTTCATGAGCTGGAGGAAGGAGCTCTTGCCACCCTCTGCGGAGGCGGCGGCGTTGGAGGACGACCGCTTGGACGAGGAGAATGACGAAGAGTTGATTGATTGCGAGTCCGCGGCAACGTCGACGCCAAGGAACTTTGCCAGGTTCTTCTTGTGGACGTTCTGGTTGCCCCTTGGCCCGAAGCTCTGGCTGAAGGAGGGCGGAGACAGGGATTCGCCCTCGTCCATGACAGCCTCCTCCTCCTCTCTCTTGAGCCTATCCTTCTCCTCCTTGTCCCTCCGCTGCTGCTGCTGCTGTTGTTGTATTGCCTGCACCAGATTGTCCAGGGCCACCTTCTGCGCCAGTCGCACGTCCTCAGGGCTGGTGGCGTCAGTGGCAACGTCGTACTCGATGAGACCCAGTAGCTTGCACAGGTCCTTTCTCCTTCTAGGCGGAGGGGGGCGACGGTCGGAGGAGGAGGACGAAGCCTCAGGAGCTGATTTGCTATCTTCTTCCGCCTCTTCCTCCTCCTCCTCTTCTTGCACTGTCCCGCACTGGCCTTGGCCGCTGACGGCGTCGATTTGCTGTCCTCCTCCATTTCCCTTGACCATCTCATATACTGCCACCGTCGTCGTCATCCTCCTC
>JAAUYB010016708.1_pt1 | contig 11538 bp, 17 predicted proteins | sample 7278071 | NCBI WGS metagenome assembly JAAUYB01 (sample SAMN14350121, study PRJNA611818) | marine sediment metagenome | isolation source: surface marine sediment (1.8m) | place: French Polynesia: Moorea | collected 2018-08 | reverse complement strand
TGATGAAGGATGAATAGGCCATGGGTCGTCCCTTCTTATGTTCCATTCACGGCTCCTCATTGCTTCAGGTCAATTAGGGTTCATGATCGTTTCGCTTCACGTCCTCGCCCAACGTGAGAAGTTTCCAACGCCAGCCAAACCAGCCGGGCTTGGGGCATTGGCCGGATATGTGGATCGTTCCATCGCCGTGTTTTGGGAAATCATGATAGGCCCGCAAACGGCCCATGGCAACTTTGACCCGTTGTTGTGCATGCTTGACGATCGGCAATAAACCGTTGGCCTCGGCAAACCGGGCGATGGTGGCCGGTGAATACAACGCGTCATCCTTGAGGCTTTCAATAATGTGCGCATATTTCATGGGGCGCCCGGCCGGTTTTCCCATTACGGACTGCTCCACGCTTTTTGGGCTTGGCTGAGATACCTACCTAACCCTTTGACGGGGTGCCTGGCCAACAACAGATGTTCTCCGTTGAAGGTTAGCACCGTGGCCGTACCCTCCGGCACAATGCGGAGAATGAACTTATCCCATTTCGGAGAAAGCAGGGGCCCCGAAACGATCCTCCCTTTGGTGTTGAAGAACCGCGACTGGTAATACCGGCCTTCTTCCTCCTCTCGTTGGTAGACACCGAGCAGGCCGTCCGCTCTCCAGTTCATCCAGGAAATCACCGGGAAGGTTTCCTGCGGTCGGAGAACAAAGGTTGCATCGATCTTTTGCTTGGGCTTCCACTGCTCGAATTTGGCGTTGGCCCATTGGGTGCTCATGGGTAGGATCGCAAACTCGGGATCAAGGGTGTTTTCCCTGCCGGTGGCAAATGCAACCAAGGTGACTTGATGTCCACCACGAGGCCGGTACGCCAGATGGGTGCGCGACCGATTGATCGTCCACAAGAAACGGTCCGGTACCGGGCTGTAGTGGATGTCTGCCTTGACCAGTGAGCGTGCGGAGGACGTTTCGTGGATGAATTCGGTGACGCGGAGTCGGCGGTCAAACTGTTTCCGCTCAATCAGCCAACCGGGTTCCACCTTATGGGGAATGCGTTGATGGGTGGTTGGTTTTCTATAGATGAAGGTACCCTGAAAATCAAAGACATGTAGCGCGTGCAAGGTCACCACATAGAGCCGTTTGCCAACGGCATAGAGCGAAAGGACGCCCTGCATTTCACCGGGGCCTTCGCCCTTGCCGCCGAAGGTTGACAGGATGACGCCGTTGGCATCGACAGCCGAAATGACACAGGTCGTTGGATCAATTACAAAACTGCGACCATCTTCGATGGTGAGCGCAAAACGATGGGTCAGCGGCCGGTAGATCTCCAGTGGGGTTTCCCACTGGGGGATGGTCTGGGTGATTAGCAACATAAAGATCATGCGATGACCTCACCTGGCACTAGCGGTGGGAAAGACAGTGCTTCGAAGACCACCCTGGAAACAAAGTTACCGATCACCTTTAGCAGGTGAGCGAGGGGTAACCCGACAAGGTTCCGTTTTACTGGTGTCGGACCCCTCGCTCCCATTTGGGATGATGGGATATATCCCCAACAAAAACCGGAGCACGAAAATGGTCGCGTCACAGGAGGAGGAATCGATAAAAAACCTTCCGCCCATGGAAACCAGAAGAACGAGGGGCCTTCAAACTTTGTATTGGTTCCCTGATTCAAGGTCCCCCCGCCCCCATGGGGCATGCAGGTAGAAAATACAGGCGCATTGGTGGTTGGGTCGATTGTCGTTTCCACCTGCATAACTATTTACCCTCCAATGGAGGCAACGTATCCTGGTTGAGGAACGCGGTTTGATTGGTCATCATGGCCAGGTCCCACTCCATGCCCAACCACCTAGTTTTGGCCGATGACAAATCCTTCGGATAAGTTTCGATCAGGTGATGAGCCACATCCAGTGCGGTTTTTAATTGCACGGGCGTGGGCGTTGACCATCGGTGCGCTGCAATGACTTGCGCGAATTCCTCGGCGTTCATCGCGCCTCTATTTACCAAGTTCAGGTCGTGGTAAAAGGCTTGGACTTCATTTACCCAATCGGTTTTAGTTGGCATAAGGCGCTCCTATATGGCCGTCCGAAGACTGTCCTTTCTTCCACCGTTCCCGGGGTGATGCGAAGATAAAGTATGTGCTGATGGGCCCCGCCCAAAACCAGCATTCGGATCTTGGTCAAACAATCCCTCTTTTTCTGCATGCCGGATGATGGTGGCCGTTGTGTATAGCGCTTCATTCTCCAGACAGATGATGAAGGGTGCATATCGCATGGACCTTTCACACATGGGGGCCACAGGGGCTGTCATTCCTTTGCGCTGACATGGTCACTCCTCAGTGTCTCTTGCAATCGTCGGGTTTAGATTGCCGGCCTCCATTTCTCGCTGGAGGAGGCCCTCTTTGACCATTGTGTTGATACGGTTGATGCCTCTTGGCAAGTTGACTTGCGGGAATTGGTAATAAACCACTTGAATCGTGTCGATCAGTTTCAGAATCAGTTGTGACCGGTTGTACCCATCCTCAGCCAATTGATCCAGAAATTTCTTGCTTTCCCAAGGAATGCTCAAGGTGATGGTCGTGTTGTTGTGCGATTTGGCTCGTGACATTAGCTGCTCCTAATTGAATGAACGATGCTTTCTCGGTCATGATTGGCGGCAACCAAACGGGCTAACTCAGCACGGTTACGCGCTTGGAACAACAATGGTAGTAGGATCGCCCGATGGGTCATGAGCACCTCAGGAAAATAGGAACGGCAGGCTTGGGAGAGAGGCACGACGTGCAGACAGCTCGACCGTTCCTATAAGGGTGTTGCGAAATATCCATCACCCTGCACCTCCCACGCGGATCTTGAACTGTGGGGTATTGTTGAAGCCAACAGTCCATTTCCGTTTCCTGGCGGGTCGCCAGTCTTGAATGGCGAGAAGGAACGGGTGGAGTTCATGAGGCTGGATGATTGTGTTTGGCAAGGTGGCCAATTTCGGACGAAGGGTTGGGCATAAGACAGCCAACTCCAATAGCGTCAACGGATGTGGGTACATTGGGAGCATGGGCCGGCTGTGAGATACTTCGGCCAGGTAACGCCAACCGGGGTGGCGGTCAGATGCGGGCCAGGCGCGGGTAAGCGGGAGACATTCCTTCAACGCGGCCTTGCGTCGTTTGATCTGCTGGGGCTTGGGGAAAAGACATCGTGCTAACTCAGCCGGTGAAATGATACAGAAGGGGTGTAGACCCTGCAAAGTTCCGGCGGTAATCAAGCGCACGGTGGCCTCCAACGTGCGACACCTGAGATAAAGAGACCCACCTGATCGTTGGGCACTACCTGCCGTTCAAGCATCAGACACTTTTGGGCAATCACGGGATGCGCTTTTTGAAGCATTCGGCCAATGATTTGCGTGTTCACAGCCACTTTGCTGACAGGCAACTCCAGTTCAGGCGCACCGACAGCAAGCCACCGATAGCCATAACACCCGCCAGGGTATCGGTCGGGTATTTCGGGGAAACTGGTGGACATGGTCCCAAGGGCCAGGCGTAGCGCTTTAAGTGTGCGGACTTTGTAGATGGGCACCCGTCGCACAAGATCCTCAACAGCATAGATCTTCATGGGGTTGATTGTTTGGATGATTTCGGCATCGTTCATCGGGTCATCACCTTGAATGTAGGCATAGAGAAGGTGGACGGGTTTGGCCAACCCGCCCACCGGGGGGTACCAGAAGACGGACCTCTGGTAACTGCATCCAGTCTTACGGAGGACAGGAATTGTGCGGTAGGAAAATGCCGCTTGAGCGCTAACCCCTCAACTACCATCCCAAGCGGCCGGTCTGGGTATGATGCTCCCGCCCGGCGAACCGGACGGGAGGGTCTTTGGAGAAAATCAAACAATCCAGGTCAATGGACCATCGATGTATCGAAGTCTCTGTAGTACGAAGCGATTTGCCTATCTATGGAATGTGCTCCACCACTGGAGCTACCTTTTCAAACCATAAGTTTGTAAGCCCCCCTGGCTTGAGATTCCAATTCGAGGTCGAGGCGGTTACCTGACCTCAGTTAAGTTACACTCAAGGCATGTGGGACATCAACTGCTACGGAATAATCACGCAAATGGGCTTGTTTGGCTGGAAACAGACTTAAAATGATAGAAATAGGTATAAAATTGAGTATAATATTCTTATAATATGCTTTGAAACTAGGTGATAGGATGAAATCAAAAAATCCCAAAATGCCTCCCAAGCTACGCGATGCGTTGGAAAGCTTGTTAGATTCCAGCGTTTTAGAGGCTGAACGGTACGATTTTCCGAGAGCAGATCCTTTATCTCGCTACACTTCAAGGATAAGCAAAATGCTACGCCGTTATGGTTCAGAGGGTTCCCGCACTGTCTTTGGCGTAAAGAGATATGGGCCTAAACTCTACCGAGTAGAAACCATGTGGAAATTACGTCGGGCGCTTCTCGCCCATTACCAAGGGCTCGAATTCGCAACCATCTTTGATTTCATCAAACACGCGAAGCCCGGTAGCTCCTACAAGCTCGCTGACCTGAGGAAAACACTTCCGATCCATTCTCTCGCCGAAGGCCGTCCTTTTGAATATCAAGCAGACACCGGCGCCCAATGGCTCCGAAAATTCAGTGGTAGCTGGTTCATTTTGGCTGCGAGTCCTAGCGGCTTTTGCAAGCCAGGGTGTGGCATTTATGGTTTGGTTACGGTTGAATATTGGCCGGATATTTATGCGGAGGACAGCCTAAAAGTCGATTGGTTGCAGGATCATCCGCTAAGCATTCTTTTTCATGAGGCGGCCAAGGACCAAAGGTTGATTTAATTTACCACCCAGCCATTCTCCCGCCGTCCTTCTAAATATCACATGCAGGTGTTACAATAACCCAGCAACACGATTGCCTGGCACTCGATGAGATCCATCAATTGACCCTCATTTGACAAGTAACACTCTGGGTATTGTCATGAAATCCTTCTTTGCTCTTCCGTGGCGGGCCGGGAAACCCCAACACGTAAAGCCTGAAAACCAGAATCTGAAGCGGGATTCCTCTCTCACAAGCACGGTACATACCGTGCCGGTCGATTTTGATGGTCTTGGTGATTTTAATGCGCGGCTTTGGGTGGCCCGTGATCTATACGGCCAGTATGTAAGGAACTGTGGCAATGTCGGCGTTTGCGTATCTCGTGAGAGTATTCTCATGAGGTACGGGCAATACTTCGAGCTTCAGGAAACCAGGAAATGGGACGCCAAGACCGGAAGTAGCCTTTACTCTCTACTGTGTGAGTTGCTCCCGGAAGTAAACCTCGATCCACATCAGATCGAGCGACAACTGATTCTAATTCAAGAAGAGCAAGACAAACCTGTACTGACGGCACATGGATACCAGGTACTTGGTAAGGAAAATGGTGTCGGCGTCTATAGGGTTAGAGATCAATTGGGACGTGTTCTTATCGCCAAAAAGCTTCGGTGGATTGGTGAATGGGGAAAAACCCCCTGGATCAAACATGAGAACATAGTGCGTATCTTTTCTCACGTCCCCGGCTTCCTGGTCATGGAGTTGGTAGAAGGTGACCCCTGGAACGATGAACAATTGCTGCAACTCCCCAAGAATTTACGCATAGAGGCATGTCGTCAACTCTTCCGGGGTCTCGCTGAGCTGCATGCCAACAGCACCATCCATGGAGATATCAAGCCGGCCAATGTTATCGTACGGGTTCAAACTCAAAATGAACAACCCGTTGGTGTTGACGTGGTTCTCATCGATATAACCGGGCATTCGGTACTAAACTGTATTCGGGCACCGGAGGAAAGTGAAGAGGCCCCTGCTAACGAGGCTCCTTTGGAGCGTTTCCATCGCCAGGCAGCAACCGATGTCTTCAAGGCCGCTACCATGTGTGATGCGATCTATGGTTTGCCAATCTTCAAAGATTGCGGCGCGGTCCCGCTTGATGAAGAGTCTGAGATTAGGCCCGAAGATCGACCTATGGCTGACTCCGTGGTCACAGCCATCAACAAAGCTGCACGTCCATCAAACATCACCTACCGCAGCCTTGTCGCTTTATTCTTTTTGGCTTCCAGCTTATGGGTGAGTCACTTACCAGCTACTCATTATGTTTATCACCAGACGATCGGATCAGAATTCATTGAAGCCCACGATATTCATGGTTTCAAGCTGTCCACAGATCAATTAGACACAGGGTCTGAGGTTGTCGGCGTCAATGACTATATTGAGATAAAACAAGCGGATGGGCTTACCGTCAATTACGTTCAGGGAGTGATCGTTAGGGTTGATTGTGTCGATGATTTTCCTATTGTTGTTGTATATGATGGTGTACAGGAAATCCCGGTCGATCTCCCCGCAACTAAATATTATGGAGACACCTACTATCCGACAGATGAGTACAACTACCCTGGGAAACCCAGTGTATTCAAAACGCCTCACGAGACCGTTTTCTATCCAGTCAGAATATCTGAACAGCACCTCTTTGGCTTGATTGAAGAACAGACAGGATGTCGCATCATTTCTGTTGCCCGTGATAAATTTCATGACAGCTTTGAGGGTCTGGCCGATTTGGGCCTAAGGCGATATGGCAAGGTAATAGGGGAAGATCTATGCTTATCACGATGATTATTTTGGGGCTGTGGCCTTCCGTAACGCTAGAACAAATGCCTGTTAACAGCGCTCATAGATTTGTTGTCAAGAGTGATGGGTTCTACACCATTTTCAATACAGAGTTTTGGCATCATGATTTTCAAGGCAGCCTCATTTATCACCACTCGGGAAAGAAAATGGTCCTCGCGGCGCAAGAGATTGATGGGAGCTACATCATATCGTTCTGGGATTGTGGATACTCGGTGCAAATTGTTGACAGTTCCGGCGTCATTGAACATGAAAGCGGCGCTAAGGTTTTTGGGATCATGCAGGTTCGTGATTCCCTCTTGGTGACATCCAATGAATTCAGACCAGGCAAGCGACTCCTACAAAGCTGTGAGGTGGCGGTGGACGGCCTGAAGCCGAAACGTGAACCTTATTTCGAGCCGAACATCGTTGACAGGAGCTTCAAAGGAATCTGGATTGTTCCTTCAGGTGACGATGATTTGATCATGACTCAGTTGGAGAACGTTGTTTACCGTTATCGGCTTAATCAGCAATTATCCAAGATCTCCCTTGTGACTGATTTCCAGCCCTATCCTGGAAGAATTGGAGACAGAAAAGCGGCTGAATGGCTTTCTTCCTTCACACGAGTGGTTGGTTTCGGTGCGCTGAAGGACGGCTTTGTCGTTGCCTATGAACGCTCCGGCTATACCGAGTTAGTGATTCTAGATTCGCATCTTGCCCCTACGGGTCAAGTCAATATATCTGCATACAGGACAAAGGGTCTGCTGCTGTACGGCGGAACAGATGGGTCCCAGGCATACGCTCTGGAACCCAGTCGATCAACAGTCCGCACTGTCATTGATTAATTTGAACGAAGCATTGCCGGAGGTGGGTCGTCGGGGCAGTCGCCGGCAATAAAAATGCAGCTATCTGCGGCGGTGGCGGCAAACTCTCTCCCAGGTCCATAGAATGACTGCGTGGTGGTAGCCGGCAGTGCAATCATCAAAATGATAGCGGCGTGCAGGATTTTCTTTCTTATCATTTGCTTGCCTCCAAGGGAAATCACCCTTGAGATCTTATCACGCTGGTTCTTACTGCCATAGAATGCGGAGTCGGCTATTGGTCGCGCGGTAAACCCACCGGCATCCTATTGTGAGAATGGTTAGGCTGTTCGTTGGCGTTGATCACGAGGTCACCTTGCCACCCAAGTCAAGTGCATCCCATAATTCAACGCACTGAAATCGGTTAGACCGACGAGACCAATCCTCATAATACAGGGAAAATTAACAAATACAAGATGCGCAGGCGAGCTCCGGCACGACCTGATGCGGAAGGGGTTGTGGAATCGCTTGGCAGCTCTTGGAGGCGGGCGGAGGCCACACCAAGCCGTTTCCTGGTCATGAGGGGCGATTTGTTGTCCGCTTGAGCAAGGATTTTTGACCTTGGCAGTTGTAATCCGAAAGGTGACAGGAATTGACTGTTTCCAAAAAAGGACCGAATTATATTGCAAGTGCTCATAAACAACCCTCGGTGACGGTGCTCATCCGCTGCACCCCTACCAGGATAATTTGCTACACTTGTGGCACTGATTCAAAGCGCTTAGAATTTTTATTCCTACGAAAATGTTGCATCATTTGTCAACAGCACTTCAGGCGGCTCACCGGTCTCATGGGCCATTTTTGGACATACCAATCCCACGTTCACCCTGAATGACCTTGGTTTTGCAGGAGCCGGTAGAAATTGAAGGCCACCACTTTAGCTGACGTGGAAAGGAACATTTCTCTTATTGTGGGACTAACTCGTACAAGGTGTCATCCTCATCAGCTACAATAATCCTTTTGCCATCTGGTGAGACCACGATTCTCAATACAGGAACGTCAATTCGAAAAGAGCGAACAATTTTTCCGGTATGATCTTGTTTTGCTATGATACGGCCGGAAAGATCTTTTTTTCCCGGTACATTGCTAACAATTGAGTAAAGGTTACCATTTGCATCTGCAACCATGTCCGTGATAGGTCTTGGTCGACCTGAATATTTGAGACGATATTCATTCCTTTTTTTGGCATCTTTAGGCAATTTCGTGGCTGCTGGATGAGGGATTGGAATTTTTCTGTGAATCTTTCCATTTAAATCCATAAGCTGAATATCAGGATACAAAAAATGGGGAAAACGATACAGCAAATCTTCGTCTTTACCCGCAAATAGCTCGACATTTGCCGCAAATTTTATGTCTTCTTGGAATTGCCCTGTGATATCTTCATCCAAAATGCCGCCAACTCCTTTCCAGGTCCCATCATCATTTATTTCAAAAATCAGCAAACTATTATTCGGAACATCAGTAGAAACCGGCGAAAAACCAACATTGATACAGACTGCAACATCGCCAACTTTGACGCATTCACTTACCGCTGCCCAGAGAGTTTCGTTAATCACAACATGCTTTTCTCCAGGCCTGAAAGCCTTTAACTTAAGCGATTGGTCTCGGTACACAATTTTATCGTCGAATACAAAGGCGGAAGCCATGTATTCTTTAATTTCATTTGGGCCGCCTCCGCGTCTTGCCAGATCCTGAATTGAATGGGTCTTTGTGTTGTAAAGCTTGATCTTTTTTTCGCTGAAAGAGAAGATCACAACGCCATAATCTGGAAGCCATCTCAGCCTGTTGATGTTACAACCGATATCATCATAGGTCGCCAGTTGCTTCATCTCCAGCTGAACGTTATCCTTAAACACTTGGTGCTCAGTGTTATTCTGAAAAAAACAAAGCATCAAAAAGAAAATCACGTCATGACCCTCACTTATTTAAATTTGAAAAATGACTGCTTAGGTGTTGGTGCAGCTAGCAAGGCAGGCGGTATACGCGCTGTTAGCGCTACTATAGCACAGTGCAAGCAGATAAGGAACGTATCGCCACTTATAACAGTCTGCCAAGGCTTTAGCATAGTCGCTATCGCATTTATCGAGACAAGGATCTCCACCGCCACCGGTTGGGCAGTCCGACACACCAAAGCACTCTTCTATTCCGGGGTCATCAGGTGGAACATCTGGTGAATCAACAAGACCATCCTGAGCGAAGGACAAGGACGCAAAAAGTAGTAATGTGACGAGAGTAAGTCGCATATTTAATCTCCATATTTTGTGTTAGCCAACATAACTTGGCACATCATTTATATCACACAGCGTCAAAAAAGACAAGATTAACAAATTTGTTAATTTTGAAAATTAACTTACAAAGGTTATTCTTTGCCCATCTAAATGCAGGTAAACTAGACGACAACGAAGCAGCAACAATAGAGTGTAAAAGCTTGTTTTAAATGCTTTGACCCGGCCTCTCCGGGCAAAAGCTCGGAAACCGGTGGGTGAGCATTGGCCAGACCAGCTATTTTTGAAGAATGTGGGAAAACGTCCGGGGAACCGACGGATTCCCATAGGCGCCGCCATCTGAGATCCTTGGTCCAGCAAGAGCAAGGAGGTATTGTTTACCGTTGTCGCTGAGCAGAAAGCGCTGAGGGCCCGCCCCGGAAGTGGCTCGGGGGACCATGCTGGAGATGACGACATAGATATTCTAATCACCCAAAGCGGTGGTTTTAAAGTAGCCTATAGGAACCAATGAAAACAACGGCTTGGGGCTGATCTTTTGGACATTCACCGCAAACAGCATGGAGCGGGTGAAATGGATCATGGTATAGTCTCCTCACTCTTTTTTGGGAGACGTGTATGGACCACGATCAGGCACTTGCGTTTTTAGCACAACATCAACCCCTACCCGATCAACACGAAGCATCCATGATGAATCAGTACCGGGAGGTATTGGCATATTTGGCCCAAAATCCAGACCCGCGTTGCTTACCCCTCATCTTGACCTCGGCCGGTTTATGGGAAGATGTGACCATCTATGACCTCATCAATAAGGTCCTCGACCGCTATGGTCCAGAAGAAGTCATCCCGCACATCAAAAACGCTTTTGGCTCGCCCTATCCATCCGTTCGCTTTGCTGCTGCGGATGTGGCCATGCACTTTCCCGATCCAACGTTGATCGAACCACTTACTGAACTGTTGGGTGAAGGCATCGCCATCATCCGGTTGGCCGCGGTTGCTGCTTTGGAACAGATCGGTGGGGATGAGGTCAAAGCGTTGATCGGCCCCTTGGCCTTGACCGAAAACGACGAGGAGATTTTGGAGATTATGGACAGCATTCTTAACTGATGAAGGTACGCCGCAATTCCTGAGCCGGTCAAGCCCCTTTCTTGGGACTGTCTCCATCAGTTGGACGGGCGGAGTTTGCCCTCTGCCCAGTTGAAGACATCTTCGATCTCAAAGGCCCCATCTCGGTCCAGTCCCACGATTCGGGCAATGGAATGCACCACCTTCCGTTTTTCCTTGGGCAACTTTTTCAACTGCACGACCACACCAAACGCCTCCGCGACCGCGGCCCGGAAGACCCGCTCCGCCGTGGGTCCGCTGAAGAAACAGTAATTGACGAACTTCTCCAGACTCTCCCGGCCACCGTTGGCGTGGATGGTGGTCATGCTGCATCGATGCCCCGAGTTCAGCGCCATCACGAAAGGAAAGGCCGGACTCCCCGCGGTTCCGTCGCGGGTTTGTTGCCCGGCTCGGATTTCCCCGAAGATGATATGGTCACCGGACTGTCGCATGCACAGGTCCAGCAATTCCAAGAAGCCGATTCCGCTGTTGGGATCGGTTCGGTACCGGGCCACGTTGGGTTTGTCGATTTGGAGTTCCGGCGTGTCTTCACAGATCAGGATACGGTTTTCCTCCGGTAAATACTGAGACAGCACATTTAAGAACGTGGTTTTGCCGCTATCGGTCGAACCGGAAATGAGGATGGACTGATCGTTGACCGCACCGGGTAGTAGGTGACCCACTTGACACCGGTTTTCTGACCCACCAAACCGGTGGCTCGAGACATGGCAAGCTCGGCTTTTTGACCCTCTAACTAAAGAGCATG
>JAAUYB010124725.1_pt1 | contig 11559 bp, 9 predicted proteins | sample 7278071 | NCBI WGS metagenome assembly JAAUYB01 (sample SAMN14350121, study PRJNA611818) | marine sediment metagenome | isolation source: surface marine sediment (1.8m) | place: French Polynesia: Moorea | collected 2018-08 | reverse complement strand
TTGAAGTGGTGTGTCGAGGACGCCCCTCAAAGCTGCATGATGCGGCTGGTCATATCGCCGTCTCCCCAAACGATTGAATTGCCGGTGGACTACAATTTTATATTTGGCCGGGGCACCGTGATTGCCGATGGACATGATGCCGTTCTACTCGCCTACGGGCCCGTTATGCTGAATGAAGCACTCAAAGCCGCCGACATACTCGCCCAGCAGAATCTGTCTCTGAAGGTCATCAACCAGCCCTGGCTGAACCACATTGACGAAACGTGGTTCGAGCAGCAAATTGCCGATTTCGGAACGGTTTTTGTGCTGGATAATCATTCACAATACGGCGGGCTGGGTGATCAGGTGCTGAATACGGCGCAGAAAATCGACCGCATGCGCAGCAAAAGATTCATTAAATTTGGGCTGGACGAGTTCCCGGCCTGCGGTACACCGCCGGAAGTACTGGCTTATCACCAGTTAGACGGCGATAGCTTGGCATCACGTATTGTTAATGCAATGTCATGAGAGTAATATCAATTTTCTCGATACTAATTCAGCCTGTTGCACCATTAGTTCTGAGAGCATTAGGTTGATGATTATACGAACACTATAACAAGGAAATCAAATGAAGGCTGATTCATCTAAGAATACACCGGCTATTGCAGTTATCGGTGCCGGCTATTGGGGCAAAAACTTGGTTCGAAATTTTCATGATCTCGGAGCCATTCGGCTTATTTGCGACAAAAATGAATCCATTCTTGCCGGTTTCAAAAGCCAATATAAAAATTTAGAAACGTGCGTGGCACTGGCCGATGTTCTAAGCCACGAGGACATCAGCGGTATTGTCATTGCAACGCCGGCTGAGACGCATTTTAATCTTGCCCGTGAAGCGCTTCTTGCTGGCAAACATGTTTTGGTTGAAAAGCCCCTGGTGCTGCGGGAAGAAGATGGGGAAGAACTCATTAATCTGGCACAAGAGAGAAAAAAGGTGCTTATGGTCGGACACCTGCTCCAACATCATCCTGTTTTTAAGTGTCTCAAGGAGTTGGTACAGGCGGGAGAGCTGGGTCGAATCAATTATATTTATTCTCATCGATTAAATCTCGGCAAGATTCGGCGGGAAGAAAACATCTTATGGTCTTTCGCGCCGCATGATATTTCCATGATTATGTCCCTTGCTGGAGATCATCCTGAAAGCATACTAACCACGGGTGGCAACTACCTGCATCAAAAAATTGCAGACGTGACAGTCACTCATCTCAATTTCCCCTCGGGGCTCCGGGCTCATATTTTTGTTTCCTGGCTTCATCCATTTAAAGACCAGAAACTCGTTATTGTCGGTGATCGCAAAATGGCCGTATTTGACGATACCCAACCGTGGGAAAACAAGCTTGTGTTGTATCCCCATTCAATAAAATGGCAGAATAACTTACCCGTCCCGGATAAGGCAACGGCTGAAAGCGTTGAAGTTGCGCAAGATGAACCGCTGCGCCTCGAATGTCGTCACTTTTTGGAATGTATCCAGAATGGCAGACAGCCGATAACTGACGGCCAAGAGGGGCTTGAAGTTTTAAAAATATTAAATGCGAGTCAGCGCTCTCTGGATGCTTGCGGCAAAAAAATTTTTCTAACTGAAAGCGGCACCCCGCTCGAAGACGATCGCGTACCAGAGGCAATCAGCCGCCAGGGCCGGGAACTGAAATCAAAGGATTTCTTCAGTCATCCCACGGCGTTAATTGATGAGGACACATATATTGGCAGAATGACCAAAATTTGGCATTTTTCTCATATTCTGTCCGGTTCAAAAATCGGCCAGGGCTGCAATATCGGGCAGAACGTTGTCATCGGCCCTGATGTGACGATTGGAAAGGGCTGTAAAATTCAAAACAATGTTTCCGTGTTTCAAGGTGTTACCCTTGAAGATGGCGTATTCTGCGGACCATCAATGGTATTCACCAATATCATCAATCCACGAGCTCAAATACGAAAGATGGATCAGGTACGTCCGACATTGGTTAAAAAAGGCGCCACGATCGGGGCCAATGCAACTATTATTTGTGGCATGACCCTGGGCCGTTACAGCTTTGTCGGTGCCGGAGCTGTGGTTAACAAAAATATACCCGATCATGCCCTGGTAGTTGGAAATCCCGCAAAACAGATCGGTTGGGCCTGCAAATGCGGCGAGAGACTCGATGATGATTTGCAGTGTCCGGAGTGTGAAACGAAATATAAAAAGACGAAACTTGGTCTCGCAATTGAAGATCCCGTTAACGAAACCTTATATTACCAGAGAAATTAAAGAGCGCGTCTGTGGAGTCCTTGACAGCGGGTACCTGACTGAAGGGCTTGTTACCCAACAGTTTGAAGATTCCGTCAAGAATTATATCGGCTGCAAATTTGCTCTGGCAGTATGCAATTGCACAGTTGGATTGGAGCTGGCACTTCGAGCCTTGGATATCGGACCAGGTGATGAAGTTATTGTGCCGGACTATACTTACCCGGCATCGGCCACAGTCGTGAATATTGTTGGAGCGACCATCGTTCTGGTGGATATAGATCCGCAAACCATGCTGCTCGATTACGCAAAGGTCGAAAAGGCTATCACCGAGCGAACCAAGGCAATTATGGCGGTATCTATTTTCGGAAACCCATTGGATTATAAACAATTGTACGAAATTAAAGAAAAATACAGGCTCTATCTAATCGAAGACGCCGCGTGCACCATTGGGGCAACCTATAATGAAATACCGGTTGGTAATCTGGCGGATATCTCGGTGTTCAGCTTTCACCCTCGCAAGTTTATAACCACCGGCGAGGGCGGTATGGTAGTGACGAACAATGCCCAATGGGCTGAGTGGATGAAATCGTACAAACAATTTGGCATGACTCCCTCCCACTTAAGACAGGGCATTCGCTTCGAACGAATCGGCACGAATTACAAATTGAGTAATATCCAATCAGCGATCGGACTGGTGCAGATGCAGCACATTGCAAGTCTATTGGAAAGACGTTCCCAATTAGCAGACAGGTACCATAAATTGTTAGCCGATAAACCCCATGTCTCTCTTTCAAAAGTAACGCCAAAGGGTAGTCATGCTTGGCAGTCCTTTTGTATTTTTGTTCCTAATCGAGATCAAATAATTGAATGCTTAAAAGGAAAAGATATTGAAACTCAAATCGGCACCTACGCCTTGCATATGCATAATGCGTTTAACAATAGCACCGGCTGCCGAATTTCCGGCGATGTATCCAAAAGTCGCTATGTCTTTGACCATTGTTTAACCTTACCCCTTTACCACGACATGACTGATGAAACACAGCAATATGTTGTGGATGAACTTGTGAAGTGTTTAGGTTGAAAAAAGACAGCGCCCATTCTAATTTGAATTCAAAGGAGTGAATTAAGTGATTGAAAATAAACGAATATTTATTACAGGCGGAGCTGGCTTCATAGGGTCAACATTGGCAGCAAAATTATGTAAACATAATGAGGTGGTTCTGTTTGATAATCTGGACAGGAACACCATAAAATTTACCAAATTATTAAAAAATGGGACAGTCAATTTGGTCCAAGGAGATGTATTGGATTTTCTGTCTGTCAAACGCGCGATGGCAGGTTCGGATATTGTCGTCCATGCAGCGGCAATTGCAGGCATTGACACCGTCATCAAGAGTCCCGTGAAAACTATGGAGGTTAATGTAATTGGGACAGCGAATATTTTGAAAGCAGCAAAGGAAACCGAAGTGAAAGATCGGATTCTAACCTTTTCGACTTCAGAAGTGTTTGGATCAATGGCTTTTCGTTCCAGCGAAACAGACAACACAGTTGCAGGCTCAGCAGGCGAAGCGCGATGGGTCTATTCGGTAAGCAAAATTGCCGGCGAACATTTAGCACAGTCTTATTATAAAGAATTGGGGCTGCCCGTTACAACAGTTAGACCGTTTAACATATATGGTCCAGGCCAGACTGGAGAAGGTGCGATTCAGATCTTTATTCGAAGAGCATTGAAAAATGAAGACATCTATATTTACGGAGATGGCACTCAAATAAGGGCGTGGTGCTATATTGATGATATGGTAGAAGGACTTTTGCGCTCAATTGAAAATACCAGGGCGATTGGAGAATCATTTAATATTGGAAACCCCAGGGCCACAACCACAATATACGGACTAGCAGAGACTATCTGCCGCGTACTCAAATCAAAAACTAAATTAGTCTTTAAAGATTCCTTGTCTGCGGATGTTGAACTAAGAATTCCGCAAACCCAAAAAGCATTTGAACTTCTTAACTTTAAAGCCAAAGTCGATTTGGAAGAAGGAATTCAAAAAACGGCAAAATGGTATACCGAAAATACAATTTGACGGATTATTTTCAATTGAAGGTTAAACCAATCGAAGGTTGTTTATTTGGCCACTGCTTAATTCTGAATGGTGGTTACACAAATTCGTGCCATAAGCTGGAATTAAATTCTTCTATTCAATCAAGTGTAATTTGGATTTGAAATTGTCATTTTCTATAATTACTCATTCGAAGCCCTGGATAACAGCTAACGATCGCAGAATTGTTGATCAAACAATCAAAAGCGGTCTGATTGCGCAAGGTAAGTTAGTGAAAGAATTTGAAGAAAATATGGCAACGTATTTAGGGATCAAAAATAGTGTTGCATTTTCGAGTGGAACAGCTGCACTCGTCGCGGCTTTAAGGTCCCTCGAAATTAAATCAAATCAAGAGGTGATTTTGCCATCTTATGTATGCAAAAGCGTACTTGAAGCAGTCCGGAGTTCCGGGGGAAAACCCGTTTTGTGCGATGTTGGAAATCATTGGAATATGACTGTTGACGCGGTTACACCGAAAATCACTAAAAACACCGCTGCAATTATAGTTGTTCATATATTTGGCATCCCTGCAAACACTCACGATTTCAAGCAGCTCGGTTTTCCAATTATTGAAGATTGCGCCCAAGCATTTGGAGCTAAGATTAATAGTTCTTATGTGGGAACATTGGGAACTATAGGCATATTTTCCTTCCATGCTACAAAATGCCTCACAACAGGTGAAGGCGGATTAGTAACATCCCCAGATCCATCCATCATTAGCAAAGTTCGAACATTACGCGATGGAAATAATAGTAAATTGAAATCAAGAATACCAGCACCAATGACTGATATTCAGGCTGCCTTAGGCATAAGCCAACTTGCCCGGTACGACGAGTTTTTAAAACGTCGAAAGCGGGTAGCCAATCAATATTTCAAAGGTCTTAAATCTTGCTCTATAATGCTTCCAGAGTCAATAAGTGAAAGTAGTATTTTTTTTCGTTTCCCGATCAGAGTCAAAGGTGATTTCGAGGAATTGCGAAAAAGTTTTAACAGATATGGGATACAAGTACGCCGTGGAGTAGATATGTTATTGCACCGGTATATTAACACTACTGATTCATATCCGATGGCTGAAAAATTATTTAATGAAACTCTTTCTCTTCCAATATATCCAGCTATTATTAAAGATGATTTGAAGAAAATCATTTCAGCTGCTCGGTTAATTTTGGGAACTTAAAGCAATGACAATAAAGATCAACTTGCTACAAAGTGACGATGAGGCTCTATATGAAGATTTTCTACATTCAGTGGGAAACTCGCTCATTTATTATTCTATAATTTACCGCGATTTTCTCAAACGGATTCTGACTAATTCTAAAGATTTCTACATGATTGCACATGAAAATAATCGTATAATTGGTGCTTTGCCGACATTTATCATTTTTAACGCGAAATATGGCAATGTTCTGAACTCTTTACCATTTTATGGTAGTCATGGAGGAATTATTTTATCCCAAAAACTTTCTAAAGAAGAGAAGTTAAATGTATCCCATATGCTAATCGATTCAATTGAATCTCTGATACATGAGAAAAATGTCGTTTCCTCTACTTTAATTTCAAGCCCTTTTCAATCTGATGATAACTTTTATGAAAAACATCTTGAATATTCATTTCAAGATTTTAGAATAGGGCAAATCACACCTCTACCAAATGAATGGGATAATGAGGATAAATTATCAGATGAACTTTTAAAAATTTTTCACCACAAAACAAGAAATTGCATACGGAAAGCACAAAAAGCAAATGTTATAGTGCAGCATTCTCGCTCTTTAGACATTTTCAATCTATTGGCCAATCACCATCAGCTAAGCATGGAGGCTATCGGCGGACCTCACAAGGATTGGAGTGTATTTAGTGCGGTCCGTAATATGTTTGAATATGATCGACATTATAGACTTTACTTCGCTATTAAGGATGATTTACCCAGTGCCTTCTTACTCGTTTTTTTTTACAATCGAACGGCTGAATATTATACACCTGTAACTCTGCCAGAATATAGGACCTACCACCCAATGAGTTTACTTATTTTTGAAGCCATGAAGGAGGCAGCTAGACGTGGTTGCGAATATTGGAACTGGGGAGGCACTTCGACCAGTCTGCAAGGCGTTTATAATTTCAAGAAGCGTTGGGGTACTCTGGATAAAGAGTACAAATATTATGTTCGCGAGGTTCATTCGCCAAGTGTTTTTAGAGGATTAACTAAAAGTGAGATTTTATCTCAATATCCAAATTATTATGTAATTCCTTTTGATACAATTGAATAGGATTTTATAAACCTATGGATAGATCAGCACTTATTAATAAACTGCTTTTTGAATTCGATATACTTTCAGAAAAACAGATGCGAAAAATGGCATTACAACTGCCAAAAAAAATCGTAAGGTGGTTGGGAATTATTCATCCTGATAACCGTACGCGAAAAATATTTTATCGCGCCACTGGAGTCCATGTCGGAGAAGGTACCGTTCTGAATGCGAACTTAATTATTGAAGATTCATATAATCATGTTGTTGAAATTGGAAAAAGAGTGTCCATCGCTCCAGGTGTAATGCTTATCGCCAATGCGGCGCCAAACAATTCAAATCTTCAGAATATACCTTACGTTAAAAACAACCTCATTGTATCAAAAAAAGTTAGCATCGAAGACGATGCATGGATAGGTGCTGGTGCAATTATCTTACCTGGAATAATAGTAGGAAAATCAGCGATTGTGGGTGCTGGTTCTGTAGTAACTCATAATGTCGAACAATTCACAGTCGTAGCTGGTTCGCCTGCACGTCGGATTCGGAAATTTAATTAAATAGGCGTATTCGTTGATCAATGATAGTAAAAAAAGCAGAAAAAATTCTGATTAAGATAGTAAGAGTTTTCGATTATCCTATATTGGTTTTAGTTGTTCCATTTTGCCTTGCTGGTTTTCTATTTGCGCGGCCTTGGATCTTAAAACAGAGGAAGATTTGGAATCAATCCGTTAAAGGAAGCCCCAAAGCGCTGATGCTCAGAGGATTTACAGTTGAAAAAGTAGATAAACGGGGATATGCACAGCTATTACCGTTTCGAAACCCGAGTTTGGAATGGATCGGCATATTGGATGCCTCAAATGTTCAACAGATAAACATTAAAATTGCAGATGATCTTTATCTTTTTACCTGGCGGTCGCCAAAATTTGTCAGAGTTATGGAAGAAATAGGATTCAGCGCAACCGCCATACTTTTTCGCGAAACAATCGCTGTCTTTAAAATTACAAGCTATTGTGTCAGAGAGAAAATTGGACTTCTTCGTGCCTACAAGCACGACTACCCCGCTTTACAAGCTTATCTGGTTTCGAGGTTTATCAAAATACCCTTCATCGTCGACATAATTGGCAATTTTGAGTTGATTCGCAAGCTTACTGGAAATGTATACTATTTTAGAAATCTAAATAGATTACCCTTTATTGAAAATTTTGCACGACCCGCGACAAACTGGCTTCTTGGCTTACCTTTGCGGCATGCAGCTCGTGTGCTGGGACGGGATAAAAGCACTTATGAACATGCATTTTCATTGGGAGCTCCGGTTGAAAAGCTTGCATTTATTAGACTAAGCAACTTTAATTCTGCGTTTAAGTCTTACAACCCTGAACGGCCGCCGGATAAACCGGCAAGCTACCCGTATTTTCTATTCGTTGGGCGTTTGGTCGAAATCAAATTTCCACTTGACGTCATTGCTGCCTTCGATCTGGCAGCAGCCCATCTTCCGGAATACCGTCTGGTTATTATTGGAGATGGGAGGCTTGGAAAAAAAGTAAGACAAAGAATAGAGCTCAGCAAATATAAAGACCGGATTGTGCTATTAGGCGCCTGCTCGAGTGATATCGTTTTAAATTGGACGGCCCATGCAAAAGCGGCGATTTGTCTTTTAGCAGGTTATACCGTAGTAGAAGCTATGTTTTGTGGAATACCGGTCATTGCATATTTTTTTGACGGTCTTCCTGAATTGGTCATTGATCGCTATACCGGCTATATTGTGCCTTTTCGAAATATAAATGCACTAGCGGAAAAAATGATTTATGTCAGTCGCAATTTTGAGGAAGCAAAAATTGTGGGAATGCGCGGCCATGAATTGGCACATATTTCATTTGACCAAGATAATGTTCGGGAAAAAGAAAGTATGTATTATAAACAGGCACTTACCGAGACCAGTAGTTAAAAGTTTAAATAATGCCTTTTGATCAGAGATAAAAATAAGGAGTTACACACAACGCGCATGTCCAATTTAAACCCATTATTACTGATTCCGGTAGAAAATCAGGTGCGGGAGCTTGATCCTAAACTGATGCTGGCCTGCGTGGCGGCGCGACGGGGATTTTCGTCGGTGATCGGATCACGCCGTGAGCTGGAGTTTCGGATTGATTCGTATCCCAAAAGCATATACCTGTCCAAAAGCATGACGGGTCGCAGCCTCATATTTTTTCGCATCGCCCGAAAATTCGGTCATGAAATCGTCACATGGGATGAAGAGGCCCTGGTGCATTTGCCCCCGCAGACCTATTTCTCTCGCCGACTGCATCCTGAAGCCGTCAAACACGTATCGCATTTATTTGCCTGGGGGGAGGATAATGTGGAGCTTTGGCGGCAATATCCCCATTTGCCCAAGAATATAGCGATCCACAACACCGGGAATCCGCGCAATGACATGTTACGCCCGGAGATGCACCCTTTTTATGAAGAAGAAGTAAAGGCCCTGCGAAGACGATACGGCGATTTTATTTTGGTCAACACCAATTTCAATCATGTCAATGCTTTTGGTCCGGACATGAATTTGTTTAAACCAGTGAAAAAACCGGGTGAACCTGCCAATTTCGGCCGTGCGGCCCGCGGGATGAGTCGCGAATATGCCCAGGGCTTATGGGATCACAAACAGGCCGTATTTAAGAGTTTTCAGCAGTTAATTCCAAGAATTGACGGTGCGTTTCCGGATCTCAACATCGTGATCCGCCCGCATCCGACAGAGCGGCATGATGTCTATCGAGACATTGCCGCTCACAGTTCTCGCGTACATGTCACCAACGAGGGCAATGTCGTACCCTGGATTCTGGCCACGAGAGTCGTGCTGCACAATGGATGTACAACCGGTGTTGAGGCTTTTGTCATGGGCGTGCCGGCTATCAGCTACCGCGAATCCGTGAGCGAGGACTATGACAACGGTTTTTATCGTCTGCCCAATGCAGTCAGCCACCAATGCTTTAATTTTGAAGAGTTACGGGATATGATCTATCAAATCCTGTCCGGGAAAATCGGCGTTGCCAACGGTGCTGACCGCAAACAAATGATCGAGCGCTACCTGGCATCCCGCAACGGTCCAATGGCCTCTGAAAAAATGGTGGAAGTGCTTGCTGCAGCCACATCCAATCAGGGGACTGAAGATAGCCCCTCGACTTGGGTCCGGCTGCAGCGCCGGGTGATTGCAGACGCATACCATCTCTACAAACGACTGAAGCCGATGCTGCCCGGATCACACAATCGGCCTGCGTTTCAAAAACACCGTTACCCGGGCATATCTATTGACGGATTGAATCAGAAAATCGAGCGCTTGCAAGAAGTACTCAATGACACAACCCGAATTAAAGTCGAGCAACTCAGTGATGTGCTCTTTAAGATATCCGTATGAAGTTAAACGAAAATAATAGCAAATCCTGGCTGATCGTTCCGGTGGAAAACCAGGTTCGGGAACTTGATCCAAAGTTGCTGTTGGCCTGCATTGCTGCCCGGCGCGGGTTTTCGGTGATCATCGGGTCACACCGCGAGATTGATCTGCGCATATCATCCCTGCCGCAAAGCTGCTATCTGAATAAGAGCATGACGGATCGCAATATCAAGATGTTTCGGATTATGGAAAAATTGGGCCACGAAATCCTAACATGGGATGAAGAAGCGCTGGTTCATCTTCCGGCCGCAACCTACTATTCCCGCCGGCTGTCACCCACGGCGATCCGATATAATTCACATTTGTTTGCCTGGGGTGAAGATAACGCCGAGCTTTGGCGGCAATACCCGGATCTCCCACCAGACATGCCGATTCATGTCACGGGCAATCCGCGCAGCGACATGCTGAGACCCGACCTACGCTCATTTTACGAGTCCGAAGCGCAAGAGCTCAAAGAAGAATACGGTAATTTTATCCTGGTCAATACCAATTTCAACCATGTCAATGCCTATTTCCCGGCCCAGAATCTATTTCGACCGGTAAAGGATACCGTTGAGACAGCGCAATTCGGCAAGGCGGCGGTCGGAATGAGCCGGGAATATGCTGAAGTGCTGCGAGATCACAAGCAGAATATATTTAGCGCCTTCAAGAAGATGATTCCGGATCTCGATCGGGCATTAGGGAATTACAATATCGTCGTCCGGCCGCATCCAACTGAAAATCAGCAGGTTTATAAAGACATCGCCAAAGCGTGCCGGAATGTTCATGTCACCAATGATGGCAACGTTGTCCCCTGGCTGATGGCTGCCAGGGCCGTGGTTCACAACGGCTGCACCACTGGTGTAGAAGCTTATGTATTGGGCATACCGGCAGTATCGTACCGGGCCACGATTGATGAAGAAATCGATATGGGGTTTTACCGTTTGCCGAATTTAATCAGTCATCAAGTCTATAATTTTGAAGAGCTGCAGGAGACGCTCAACAAGATATTGGCAGGCGAACTGGGGCCTGCCGACGGAGAGGAGCGTCGGGAGCTGATTGAGCAATATCTTGCCGCCCAGGACGGCCCCCTGGCGTGCGAACGAATCGCGGACGTCCTTGAAAATGTGCGGCAGGCAAAAACGGATATGGCCAGACCACCCCTGGGACAGAAAATGCTGGGCTGGAGCCAGGCCAACTGGCGTCGCATTAATCGATATGTGCGCCGATACCTGCCCGGCAGCCATGCACCGCAGTCGTTTCACCGTCATCGCTATCCCGGCATTACGCTTTTGGAGCTTAACGATAGAATCGCAAGATTGCAGCAAGCCATCGGAGACAGTACAGATTTAAAGACGACAAAAATTGCTAAACAAATTTTTTTAATTAGTCCATAATTACGGAAAGAAAATAAAATAATATAAAATAATACGGTTATCCACAAAGCTCCAGTGGGGAGTCAACGCCGGCCATTGGATATCGATCCGCAGACCGGCCAAAACTCGCAACTAAGGCCGTCTATGGGCCGTCGCTGAA
>JAAUYB010154368.1_pt1 | contig 11561 bp, 16 predicted proteins | sample 7278071 | NCBI WGS metagenome assembly JAAUYB01 (sample SAMN14350121, study PRJNA611818) | marine sediment metagenome | isolation source: surface marine sediment (1.8m) | place: French Polynesia: Moorea | collected 2018-08 | reverse complement strand
GGGACCGTCTCTGAGGCCCCTGTCGCCGACTTCACCGTCCTTGGCGAGAGGTTGGACGGGAAGCGCGCCAGGGTGCGAAGGGTGCTGCCGGAGTGGCTGGCGAATCCGGATGTCGTATCCACTGATCTCAAGGAGGGGAGGGTGTCAGTGGGAGATCTACCGGGGCTGGATCAAGAGACCAACCAGAAGCTGAAGAGCAAGGTGACACAGATAATATATATTTGTCTGATGGAATTAAGAAGCATTTCAATTTTATTTTATTTGCAGGGCATTACGCACTTCTTCCCTGTGCAGCGCCAGGTGATCCCCTACCTGCTGTCCTCGCCCTCCCACCGCCTCTTCCGCCCACCAGACGTGTGCGTCTCCGCCCCAACCGGCAGCGGCAAGACCCTGGCCTTCGTCGTGCCGGTGGTGCAGGAGCTCAAGGACCGCGTGGTGCCCAGGGTGCGCGCACTGGTGGTCCTCCCCGGACAGGACCTGGCGGTGCAGGTGCACAAGGTCTTCAGGTGGTTCTCGGAGGGGACAGGGCTGAGGGTGTGCCTCCTCTCCGCCTCCAGGCCATTTGCGCAGGAGCAGGCGGAGCTCGTTAGAAAGGGCGCCTGTGGGGACTGCCTCAGCTTGGCTGACATCGTTGTGGCCACGCCCGGGCGGCTGGTGGACCACCTGAGGAGGACGGAGGGGTTTTCGCTTGAGCACCTTATATACCTGGTAATCGACGAGGCTGACAGGGTGATGGAGGACCTCCAGGGAGACTGGCTGGCGGCAGTGGAGGCGGCGGTGTACGATGGGGTCGGGTGTCGTCAGAGGCCGCCGCCGCCATCCGGGCTCAACGTGGCATACCTCTCCCGCAGGGGAACGCCGCTGCAGAAGCTGCTCTTCTCTGCCACGCTCAGCAGGAACCCGGAGCAGCTGGAGCAGCTGCACCTGTTCGAGCCAAAGTTGTTCACCTCGGCCGTCAGGCCAAGTGACATTGCTGCAGAGATTGGCAAAGAAGAGGGAAGAAAAGAAACCAAGGGAGAAGAAGACCGTCTGGACCTAGTGGGTCATTACACGACTCCAGAGGAGCTCAAGGAGTACGTCATTTCCGGCGACAGCCTGAAGAAGCCGCACCTGCTATTGCACTTGCTGAGGACCCGCTTCCGCGCCAAGAAGGCTCTCGTCTTCACAAAGTCCCTGGAACATACCCATACCCTGTCCGTCCTGCTGAAAAAGTGCGGCCTATCCGTGGGGGAGATGTCCTCCCAGGTGGCCAAGGGAAGCCGGGGAAAGGTGCTCGGGCAGCTCTCGTCCGGGCGGCTGGAGGCGGTGGTGTGCACGGACGCCCTCGCCAGGGGAGTGGACGTGGGGGGAGGGGTGGACCTGGTGGTGTCCTACGACGCTCCCTCCTCGGCGCTCTCTCACGTGCACAGGGTGGGGCGGACGGCGAGGGCAGGAAGGGAGGGGAGCGCCGTCACACTCTGCGAGGGGCCGGCAGAGGAGAGGAGGTTCAGGGCGATGCTCAAGGAGGTGGGGAAGGGGAGAAATGTGGAGACTATGGAGGTGGAGGACGACGACTTGGAGGAGGTGGAGGAGGTGATCCAGAGGGCGTCCAGGGAGGCCAAGGAGGAGATGAGGGCGGAGAAGGAGAGGAAAAGGCCAAAAGCGAAGAAGAAGAAGGCGAGCGGGGAGAAGAACAAGTTCAAGACGAAGAAGGGACCCAAGGACATATCAAAAGTTAGTTGATAATCTACGGTATGAGTTGCCATATTGTATCTTGTGAGCTGTTGAGCGACACTATAAAAGAAAGGAGATTCTGTTAGATAGGACGAATTTGCGATGTATTCGTGAGTTCTGCTCTGTTTTTGCTTTTAAACAAAACGGGCTTGTGCGTGTACGCAATAATTGTACCTGAAGAAAGATTTGGTGGTTTTGACCAAATTTATTTTCGTTAAAAGTTCGGGTTGAGGTTTTGTGCAGAGGTTTCTCTTACTTCATTTTCCGTCTTCGAACCAAAACAAAAAGAAAGGGGAAAATTTCACAAAAAAATCCCTCTCCAGTGACCAGTGCTGCCAGATCTTGCGCAAATGCGCGAAAATGGCGCATCTGGCACCTCTTGTCGCGGATTTTGAAAGGGCCTTTGTGCATTGCGAGAATAGCAAAAAATATGGCACATTTTGAACATTGTCAAATTTTACTACATGAAATTTTAGCATTTTTCAAAAATATTTTTGAAGATTGATTTTTGTACCCCCATTTAAACGTCCAAAAATGCCTTAAAAATTTGACATTTAGTCTGCAGCATTTTTCAAAATTTTCTCGCGCATTTTGGCAAGAGCCAAAAAGCCATCTCCATCTGGCAGCACTGTCCCTCAAGGTCCGAGACCGAGCGAGGTCGGTCGTTGTTCTCGGACCTGGCCGATTTGTACCTGTCGTATTACATTACTGCACGTGATTGGAGACTGTAGAGTCGAGTCAGAACGATTGCCCAGGGCAGTTTGAGCAATAATTGATCAGTGCTACATAACAGCCCACCTACCTAGGAAGTGCCTTCTTCATTTCCCCGGCTGCGCGTGCAAGTGTGTGAACAAGATACACCTCGCCTGTCACGGGACATTGGGCATGTGTCGTCGGATCCGATGTCTTCCGGGATCATCTCACAAAGTCCAAGCTGAGCAGGTGCGACAAAGGATGGGGACTGAATGAATTCGACGTTTCGTAACTTTAAGAGAAGAGTGACGAGCACCTTTTATAGTGGGTGCATGCATGCCCCCGATTCTTTCCGAGGCCGAAACGTCTCTAGAACCAAGTGCTCCACGACGCAGGGACCATATGTTCCAGGAAGCGAAGCATTCCGGCAATAATGGATTCATTTTCCACACATTTTAAACCCATTTGACCGATGTTTCTCCTTAAGTAGGACTTTCTCCGCTTATTTTCAATTACAGGTGGTCACAGAACTGGTTGAACGGCGGCTGTGGCAGATGCAGTGCACATAACGACAGGGGTAAAAAAGGTTCAATGCAGCACATCTGGAACCTGGATTAGGCTTTCGGCCTTTCGGACGGCCTTCCTCCACATGCGCTTCCGTGGCCAAAAGGCGATGGGAAATCTCGTAAGATTAGTCGCTCTGGCGACGGCGGCGACGGCGGGCAAGGAGGACAACGGCCACGGGGCATTGATCTTCGGCGCCGTCGCCAGCTTCTCCTTCCTGCCAGAACGCCAACGCCGCCTCCATCATGGGCGCCGAAGTCGAGTTTGACCACAAGGCCAAGATCACCGCCGACGAACTGCTCCAAAAGGTAGATATTGCATGTCTGTTTCGGATGTGTTCAGGATCAGGAAATCGTATCCATTTCAGATCATGGCGCGGCCGTTATCAAAGAAGAAATCTTCCTCCTCCTCTATCTCCACGTCTTCTAAAGATCAAAAGCGACCGCCAACGTTCATGGGCTACGTTGGAAACATTGCCAACATGCCCAAGGGGAAAAAGTACAGCGCACTCACATTGGGTGAGCAAGTTCAATAGTTTTGTATTATGCTTCAAAGACCAATCATCCTTTTTATTACAGCTGTTGTTGCAGGCCTGATCCACTGGTGGCACGTGGGGTCATTGTTTGAGAACGACCGCCACTTCTCTCACCTCTCCACCTTGGAGCGTGAGATGACTTTCCGCACAGAAATGGGCATGTACTACTCCTACTTCAAGACAGTTGTGGAGGCACACAACTCAGTCAGGGGGGCCCTAAACCTGCTGTCCAACAATGCAACAGAGTACCCAACTTCCATCAACTGCCTCAAGAGATTTAACTTGGTAGTTACTACACTTACACTTCTTGTGGAAAATTATGTCAAGTTCAAGTTTTGTTGTTACTTCTTTCAGTATCCTGAGTTGATCCTGGGTTTGGTGTACCGTGTACTGAACACCGTGGGCATCCTTCCACACAAGTGCTTTGTTGTGAACCGTGGGGAAGGCCTTTCTCCTGTGGAGAGCTGTGAGGGATTAGGAGACCCCTCAATCTTTTACATAAATGCTGTGTGGGCAGTCTCCAGTTTCACCACAGCCTTCCTCTTCCTCATTGCCACTGAACTGAGTGACTCCATCCTTGGTGGGGTTGTTGCCACGGCCTTCTTCTTCTTCAACCACAGTGAGTGCACCAGGGTTCAGTGGACACCCCCACTCAGGGAGAGCTTTGCGTTCCCCATGGCCCTGGTGCAGATGTTCATGGTCATCCTGTACCTCAGAAGCAACGAGCCTAAGTCCAGGAGGAGACCTGGTGAAGATGAGCTGGAAGAGGTGGATTTGGAAGAAGGTCGAAGGGTTCAAGTAAGACATAAATATTTCTCGAGTTTTCTTTAAAGCACCTGCACTGTGTCTTCCCAATCCCAGGTTACCCCGCTGACTTTGTCAACAATTGCCTACGTTGCGCTCTGGCAGTTTGGGCAGTTCCCACTCTTCACCCAGCTTTGCTCACTCTATGTTCTCAAAGTTACAGGAGTGCTGTCTAGGAAGATATTTGGCACTTACGTCCACGACGCCATTGTGAGTTCATGCTCGTTGACTATTTGTGTTTCGTTGTTTTCCTTTTGTAACCATGTGTTTCTTGCAGTGCGGTGTCATCCTGGGAACAGGGCTGATGTTCTTCAACGAAATGCTGCTGATGTCTTGGTAAGAGCAATGGTACATGTCCTCCCTGGTGTTTTTTTCTCTTTTTACCTGCGGCGATAGCCGACAGGTCAAGTAATGGTCCGAGTTGTTGTTGTTGTTGTGTTGTTGTTGTTGTTGTTGTTGTTGTTGTTGTTGGTGGTGGTGGTGGTGAGAAAAAAATTTGTACGCCCCCTAGACGACCTTGTAGCTCAAAGTGGTATTAATAACTTAGGTAGATCAGATCTCAAAATTATAAGAATCCTGACCCAAAAAAGTTTCTTCCTGTGACCAACCCGTTCTGAGAATATCCCCCAAAAAGATTTAAACTGCAAAATTTAAGGTCCAAGGCGTGCTCCAACAGAAAATGTTATAAAATTGAAAATCTCGGGACCCCCCGACCCCCCCGAATTATGTTTGGCGGACCAGGTCAAATTTAAGTTTTGAGGTCATCTTGAGTCATAGGTCATAAAAGGGTCAAAAACGCAAAATCACTAAATTTTTGGTGATTTTTTGGGGAAGGAAAAAGTCTTTGAAAATTTTTGAAAACTCGTCAATTCTTTGAAAATCCTTGCCGCAGGTCGTCGAACTTAATCTGTTCTTGTTCAAACTAGCACCTTTTGCGTTTTGCTAAATATTTTGATTTATAAATCCAAACAATGAGTTCTTTACGCAGTTCTAAATATTTCAGGTTCGGCTCGGCCCTCCTTACGTGCATGCTCGTTCTCCGCCTGGCCAACCGTCCCTTCCGGCTCCTCCCCGCCGGGGTCGACATTGTCGTCAGGTGTGCCCTCCTTCCCCTTGGCACAGTGGCCACCAAGACCTTCCTGGGCAAGGCATTCAGGATGAAGGATGATGTGAGCCATAGCCAAAAAATCCTGTGCGTGAAATATTTTTGCTACTTCTCAATTCAGGCCCACATCATGGACATTCTTCGGGCGAAGTTCACCAACTTCAAGTCCTTCCACACCCTGCTGTACACCTGTGCAAAGGAGTTTGACTTCCTTGGATGGGAAATGCCGGAAAAGGCGACAAAGTAGGGAAATCACGGTCACGATCACGAGTCACCACCATTTTCTTTCATTTCCTTCAATTTGTTGAATCTATAGGACCCTGCTTTTCCCTGCTGCCTTTTTGGCAGGCTTGCTGGTTGCCTGGCAGCTTCTTAAGTACTTAGCCAATGAACTTGGATCTCCTACGGAACACCAGAAGGCTGTGGAACAGAATGGGTCAGGCAAAGTAAGGGATGGAAAAGTTTGTACAGGGCTGCTTAACATTCACTGTTATTTGCACATTTCAGCACAAGAAGGAGAAGGAATATGAGAAGGAGGGGTATGAGCTGGATGCCTCCATGTCCTACATGTTCCTGCAGACCACGGCCTACGGGGTGATGGCCGCCACCATCATGAGGCTAAAGCTATTCTGGACGCCAAACCTCTGCATCATGGCGGGAATGCTGGCGTCGAAAAAGTGAGGAGCTCAGCCAAAAAAAATCAGAGTTGGTAAAATGATTGTTGTCATCCTTTTCCAGACTGCTGAGCCCTGTGGTCAGTAGCCGTCAGTACCAGGTGGCGTTTGTGACGGCCCTCCTGGCGGCGGCCTCTTACCAGGGCGTGTCTAACATAAGAGAGCAGAGGAGCATCATGGGTGAGTGAGATAATTTTTACTCTGAGCTCTTGACATTGGCGGGGACCGGGGAGGGAACTTTAGGCACTGGGTTGGGGTCGAGGTGGGAGGTGTCATTCCTACAGACAGTGTACAGTGTGTACAGCAATAGTAATAAAACAGAGAATGGGGTACAGTAAACAGGTATGTTGCTCTTTTGGAAAGAAGCCACATGGGGGGGGGGCGAGAACGCACGGAACAGACACATATTCGCTTCTTTATTATAATAGATGATCTTGCATGTGAGGAAGGGGGAGGAGGGGCACATCTTGCCCGCAAATCTTATCCACACATTCCAGGCCAGGTATCCTACTCTGTGCTCTTCGTGGCCTCAACTCATGCTGCACATGTGTTGTGGGCGGTCATCTAATTAGTTTTTGCGCAAATGGTACCAATATACACGTATATTTTTTGCCTCTTTTCATTATTCTGCAGTCGTAAATACTGTATGTCCGGTATATAAGTAGCTGCCAAGCTGTAAGGGCCTTACGGTAGCTGTAGTATGCATACATGTTTCTCTCTCTGCTTATTGGAACTGTTACTCGTTTCAAGCCTACCGTACAGGTTCCTTGGGCGCAGGAGTGGTAGCTTGGAAAGTTTTCCATAAATCCTCTACATTATATCCCGGGAAATTGACATGAGACCGAAAGTGTCTTTTATCGATCCGTTATTCGCTTTCCCCCATCGTAACTTTCTTCTTTGCTTTCTTTGTCTTTCGTTCGCCGTTTACCGGGTGAGTGAGAGCAGGTAGGATCGGATCGAAAAGAAAGAAGGCCAGGAGAGTGCCACATGTACCCGTCACAGACTTAGTAGCTGTGGCCGAGAGGAGGCCTTCGCTCAGGCATGGGCAAGAAGGTTGGGGGCAAATGATTACTTCCAACTTACATGTAAGTGGAAATCTTTGCCTCAGATTTCGCCACGTTAACTAAACTGCTGAAATTGTTGTGGCAAATTGCTTCCGTTTGCCAGGCCAGAACCAGAATTGTACGTGTACTGTATGCCCATGATTGTTTCAAGGCGAAGAATAGTGCTGGGGCCTTTTATCAGCTGAGTTCTGGCAGGATAGGAAGACGTCGGTATCGCACTTTTACGTGTAGTGAGGTGGAGCGCGAATTTCCCCCCTTTTCTTCCCGTTTTCGTAAGTGTGTGTGCATGGTGCGTATCAAGTTTCATGCATCTATTCCACTAGTAAATTTTCTTTGTCGGAGGAGGAGGCTGTGGCAGGAAGAAGTGTCAGTGTCACGCGGAAAAATATTATGCGGGTGCAATAGCACGGTCGTCGTTGCTACAGGCGCGAATACACCCTCAGTCTATTCGGCAACGAACGCGAGGGCGTGAGAGAGGAATCACAAGTGTGCATTGTGATCATGTGACGACGATGTGCGTGGACCCACTCAAGACTCCCCCTTGCTGTCCTTTCCCTTAGTTGTGCAAGCCAAGTCGCAGGGTTGGACAAACGTCGCAAAACACTTTTGACTCTCCGACATCATGGGTCGCCCGCCGCGCACCAAGGCATCCGCCGCCACCACTCCCGCTAGGCCTCCAACCTTCCTCGGATTTGGAGGAAACATTGCCAACATGCCAACTTGGAAGAAATGGGGTGTCATAGTGATGGGTAAATAATATATATTTCTTTGTTTCATGTGCCTAGATAAATTTAATATCGCTTTGCAGCAATTTCTGTTGGTGTCCTGCACCGATGGCATACAGGGACCATGTTTGAGAATGACAGGCACTTCTCCCACCTCTCCACTCTTGAACGGGAGATGACCTTCCGCACAGAGATGGGCATGTACTACTCGTACTTCAAGACAGTGGTGGAGGCTCCCAGTGCCTTTGAAGGAGTACGCCAGCTGCTATCTAACAACATCACTGAACATCCCACCACAATCAACTGTCTGAAGAGATTCAATTTGGTAGCAATAAGTGCTTCTGAAGGAAAATACTGTTTTCCAAAATGTGACTTTTAATATTACGTTTCAGTACCCTGAGCTGCTCTTGGGTCTGTTGTACCGCTCAATGAACTCCATGGCTCTTCTTGCCAAACACTGCTTCATGGTAAACAGAGGTGAAGGGCTGTCCCCTGTCCAGAGCTGTGAAGGATTGGGAGACCTGCCCAATTTCTACGTCAATGGAGTATGGGCTTCAGCTGGCCTCACCACTGCATTCCTCTTTCTGATTGCTGTTGAGGCTAGTGGCTCTGCTCTGGGAGGAGTCATTGCTACAGCCTTCTTTTTCTTCAACCATGGAGAGTGCACAAGGGTTCAGTGGACACCCCCACTTAGGGAGAGCTTTGCCTTCCCAGCCTGCTTGCTGCAAATGCTCGTGGTCATTCTGCACCTAAGGAGCAACAAGCCAAGAAGGAGAAAAAGTGGAGAAGGTGAGGAGGAAGAAGAAACTGGAAAAAGGAAGCAAGTGAGGGCAAAAAGGTTTTTTCATTTATGTGCAGTCCAATTTAACAGTTTTCCAATCAGGTAACCCCAATGGCGTTAACCACAATGACCTACATAGCCCTGTGGCAGTTTGCTCAGTTTTCCCTCTTCACCCAACTCTGTGCTCTCTACGCCCTGCGAGTGTCTGGGATTCTGTCTAGGAAGACCTTTGGGACTTACATTCACGACACCATAGTAAGTTGGCCTTTTTTATCAGTTCTTAGCAAATAATATCTTTGCTTTTCCTTTTCTTCAGTGTGGTCTTTTGCTGGCCGTGGCTCTCATGTTTGGGAATGAGATGCTTCTGACATCCTGGTTAGTTGCAAAGTAATTCATATGAGACTTGTCAGAAGAACATTTTATTTCCAGGTTTGGCTCATCCCTCCTGGCATGCATGCTCCTGATGGCCATTCCAGAGAGGCTGTTCCTCATGGTTTTGCCTGCCAGCGCTGCCATAGCTGTCCGTGGTGCACTCCTACCCTTTGGCGCGGTGTTTATGAAGACCCTGCTGGGCAAGATATTCAACATGAAAGATGATGTGAGGCTGACAACAATCCCCTCTCATTGGCAAAATACTCTTTGCATTCTGACTCTTTAAACTCCAGACTCACATCTTGGACATCTTCAAGGCAAAGTTCTCAGACTTCAAGTCCTTCCACACCCTGCTCTACACATGTGCAAAGGAATTTGACTTCCTTGGATGGGAGATGCCTGAGAAGACGACCAAGTCAGTATTAAATTCTTGCCCCTACCTGTATGAGTGTAAGAAATTGTATCCCTGTCTGAGCAGGACCCTCCTGCTGCCTTCTGCAGCATTGGCATGCATTCTGGTGACCTGGCAGCTCCTGAAGCATGTGGTCAGGGAGGTGACCCCGCCACCTGAAAAGACCACAGAAGATAATGACGAAAAGAAGGTAGTATTGGCGGCCCTCTGCGGTGTTGTTTCACTTTATCAAAGATTTCTCTCATAAGGAGGAGGAGGAGGAGGAGCTGGATCCTGTCTCAGGCTATGTCTTCTTGCAAACTGTGGCCTACGGCCTAATGGCAGTCACCATCATGAGGCTCAAGCTCTTCTGGTCCCCTAATCTCTGCATCATGGCAGGGATGCTGGCATCACCAAAGTAAAAGATGAAATATATTGATGCTTCTTTCCCAGCTTTTAAGAGGACACATTGTTTTAGGCTGCTAAGTCCATTCACTAAGACAAGATCCTTCCAAGTGGCCTTTGTGGTAGCCCTCTTGGGCGCCGCCTCCTACCAGGGAAGATCTAACATTATCGAGCAGAGGAGCATCATGGGTGAGAGAATTAAACTGAATTGAGTCTCGGGGTAGAAAGATGCGCTAAACAAGGTTTTTTTTATTGCTGAGTTGGGATAATAAGTTAGACCAGCTCCGGTTTACGTGGGACTGAAATAAATACTGTTTCGTGGGGTTCTTCTGTAGTTTTCTTTAGATCACAACCAGTTGGGTGAGGGGTGGAGGCTCTTCATGGTACTTTCTTAGAAGGCGGGGGTGTAGGGGGCGGGGGCCGGCTTGTAGGCGGGGGGAGCGGGCTTGTAGGAGGGAGCGGGCTTGGGCTCGTAGGCGGGGTACTGGGCCTCTCCGGCGTAAGAGACATCGGCGACGTAGCCGGACTCTCCGTCAGTGACGGTGTAGGTGACGGTCTGGACGCGGCCGTCGGGGAGGGCAACCGAGTAGGAGCCGGCGGTGGCGTAGCCGTCGCGGTTCTCGTTCTGGTTGAAGTCAACGCCGGAGTAGTCGTCCTTCACGGCGTACTGGTACTAAAAAGCAAATGGAAAATTCAAAATTTAAAATATTTGTGAAATGACTTTTTTATCGAATCAATGTTTGTATGTCTTCGAAAATAATTATTCGTTCTTTCCTGTACGATGTATTGTCCTACCTCGTAGACGGGGGGAGCGTTGTACTCAGGCTGGTAGGGGGCGGGCTTGTAAGAGGGGGCGGGCTTGTAGGCCGGGGCGGGGGCATAGGTGGCGGGCTTGTAGGCGGGGGCGGGGGCATAGGTGGGGGCGGGCCTGTAGGGGGCGGGGGCGGGAGCGTAGGTGGGGGCAGGGGCGTAGCGGGCGGCAGCGGGGGCGGGGGCGGGAGCGGCCTCAGCGGCAGGGGCGGCCTCAGCGGCGGGGGCGGAGTCGGCCTGCTCAACGGTGGCGGACTAGGAGCAAAAAATAATAGGTGCCGTTTTAACTGCCGCCAAAGTTGTCGTTACTTTTTATTTTTTGCCAAAGTAGGTGCCGGAAAGGTAGTAGTGTTTCTGTCGTATTGCTTTTTTAAAAAAGAAATCTTTGTTACCTGTCCGTGGGGCTTGTTTATGGTGGTGGCTACGGCGGGTCCGTGTCCATGCCTGATGCTCTGGTGGTGACGCTGGTCCGGGGCGGCGCAGGCGGCGGCAGCAAGGAAAAGGACGGCAAAGAACTGGGGGGAAGAGAGAAGTGGGAATTTAGAGTATGTTGTGAAACGGTTTTCTCTTAGTGTTGGCTTAGACGGGGTACACTTTTTGTTTTGCTTCGCAGTAGAGCTCTCTAGCAAAGTTGAAAAGAATCCAGCTCGCCTTCCGCACTTTTTAAAAGTTGTATGTAGTGCATATCTGCAAAAGTACATTTGTCTCTCTTACCTTCATGGTTGTAGTTGTTGGTTGTTGGTGCAGTGTCGTTTCACTGATGCTTCTCCGCTCCGCCCCAAACCCCTTTTATACCTCGGACGAACAAAAACAAAATGGGCAACGACACTTCCTTACGCCCGACAGCCCAAAAAAATGACCCACTGTTGCCGCGCTAGGTGGAATCCTCGTTCAAGTTCTGAAGCTCTTACGCAACAACATTTTT
>JAAUYB010124939.1_pt1 | contig 11569 bp, 18 predicted proteins | sample 7278071 | NCBI WGS metagenome assembly JAAUYB01 (sample SAMN14350121, study PRJNA611818) | marine sediment metagenome | isolation source: surface marine sediment (1.8m) | place: French Polynesia: Moorea | collected 2018-08 | reverse complement strand
TGGGCGATATTTGGGCCTCGTCGACCTGGCCACCCTGCTGAGTCTCAGCCGCCGCCCTTACACACCGTCTCCTAGGAACGAGCCCCAAAGCCGATATTATATCAGAGGCCTTGCTCCACAAACGGAGTTTTCCTTTGTGCAGTTGTCTTTCTAGCTTTTTGGATGTGCAATATAACTAAAAAAAAGTATGTGGCCGACTGCCTCACTTTTGGTCCTCCTGCAAGGTACGCATGTTTTTGACACATGTTTCGAACCAATTAATAATAACTTATTGATGTTTTGAATTCCAGTGTCTATTAGCCTTGGCATCGAGTGTTATGTGGGAAAGGTAAAAATAGAAATTGATATTTTTAAAATAAAAACCTTGATAACTACTAAAATGTTGAAAATAACATCAAAAACACAAAAGCTTCGTTGCAAACAGCAGCCTCTTTTTCAAAATGAAAAAAAATTAATATGTTCTCAAAATTGGAAAAAATAATACCGATGTATTTTTAATAAAAATACTTTCTTTTTTGTGCGTCAGGAGGGGAGCGTGGGCACCTCCTCGTGTACGGGGGACGTTAATTGCGTCACAAGAGAGAACATGAGTATTTTGTTAAAAAAAACTCGATTTACCACAAATTTAAATTAAATAAATTTTTAGACACTCACGTAAAGGAAGCAAACTGCGGCAACGACAAGGTCAACCAGGTAATTAGGCAAATCTCAATTTCCCGATTTTATTTTCCTTTTTTGCATTTTCCCCTCTAAACTATCGCCCTTCCCTGGTAGCTCAGTCGGTAGCGTTCGCGCTTCCAAAAAATAACTGCTGGGAGGACCTGGATCGAATCCCCTTCAGGGAGGGGTATAACGAGATCGAGATGAAGGGTCTTGGGACATAAACCTGCAGTGGTAGGGTGAAGGCATAAGGATTAGTGAAATATCAGATCGGCCGTCCTTGGAAACAAGGCTCCCCAAAAAACCAAACCAAACCAAACCTCTAAACTATCATGTTGTGAGACCCTGCAGGCCCTGGATTGCACCGAGGACCTGGAGACTGACGTAATCACCTGCCACTGCAACCAGGACTTCTGCAACTACCCCAAAAAGACGGCCGTGAGGGTATCCGGCTATGACGCGAAAAAAGTCTTTTAAAAAAGTATTTTTTTCCCCACAGGTCTTCAGGTGCTACGACGGCACAGCCGACGGTGCCGTGGCGGTGGAGTGCCCAGGCGTCGATAACTGCAAGCTCAGGGAGGACCTGGGTGAGGTTGTGTTCTTCTTCTTCTTCTTCTTTGTGTTGTTGTTGATGATGCTGTTGTCATTGTTTGTGTCGTTGTTGTTGCTGGTACTGTTATTATTATTATTATTATTATCATTGATGTTGCTGCTGTTGCTGTTGCTGCTGCTGTTGTTCTTTTTGTTGTTGCTGCTGTTGTTGTTGTCGTTCTTTTTGTTGCTGTTGCTACTGTTGTAATTATTATTATTATTATTGATGTTGCTGCTGCTGCTCTGCTGCTGCTGTTGTTGTTTTTGTTGTTAATATTGTTGTTGTTGTTGTTGTTGTTGTTGCTGTTGCTGCTGCTGCTGCTGCTTCTGACGTTGCTGTAGATGATGTGGCTGCTGTTGTTGGTATTGATGCTGTTGCTGTTGTTGCCGTTATTGTCGCTGCCGCCACTGAAGTGGACTATAAGGGGTACTTTTCCGGCCTTTCCGAACAGAACAGAACTGACAAAAAATGTAACTGGGTGCAAAAAATATTTCTTCACTTTATTCCTGTTGTTCAGAGCACGGGGTCAAGGTCGGGCAGTGCGGAGACAGCGGAAAGGATCTCTCCTGCGCGGAGCAGGGAAACGCAAAGGTAATTATTGATACGACAACTGATATTTTCCAAAATAAAACGAACTTATAAAATTATTTATTCACTGAAACTGTGACTGAAACGTGTACTGCCTGAAATGCCTTCACAACCATCGGGGATTTCGCTCAAAGTTTTTTGCGCCTATTTAGCTACAGACAGTTAAAAAATAAAGAAAATTCATCGCTTGCTCTCTGGTTTAAGACTGTTCAAGCTGCTGTCCCCCCCCCCCTTGTTTTTGAAGGCCTTTTTTGTTCTCTTGAAGATTTGCTACTGCGGCACAGAGCTGTGCAACAACCCTGGCGAGAGCGCGGCCAACACATTCTTCTTCCCAGAAATAAAAATCATGGCAAGTATCAAAAAATTAATTTTTTATAGAAAAGTTGGGAAATGAAATTCAGCAAGAAAGAAAGTATTCAAAAGTTAGGCAAATGTCGGGCTCTCTTCCAAAATCATTTGCTGGCGACCCAGGACCTCTGGCTAAAAAAAATTCCCAAGAACAGCATCACAATCAAGCCTGCTCATGGTCTGCTGCTCAGTTTCATCTCCCAGCTAATAAGTACTCCAAGTCGCAAAGATGCGTCAAGCCGGGACCGTGGTTCATTCACTGCATTGCAGGACATCAGGAGATCAAACGCTGCACAAGCCATTTGAATCAAGCAGTTCAAGTGCAAGAATTGTTATGACTGAGAATGGCCCCTCAATAAACAACAACAACAACATGTGTTCTGATTTTTTTCCTGATAATGTGCAACATTTTTTGCAGGTACTCTGCGCATTCTCCTTTGTTCTCTGCATCTAAGGAAACAGACTTTGTTCCTACTGGATTTGAACATGAGGAAAAAAGGCCAAATCTTTTGCGTGATGTCAAATCAGTTGTCGTCCCTTTTCAAACATGATTGAAAATGTTTAATAAAAATGAATTTTCGAAGCACTTCGTCTGACACATCTGGGAATAAAAAAGACTAGAGCTATCCTCTCTCCTTCCTCCTCCTCCTCCTCCTCCTCCTCCTCCTCCTCCTCCCCCGCTACCTGTGAATATAAGCCAGGAATGTCCAAAGCACTTTTTCCTCCCGAACGAACGAGCAAAGCGGCTACCATGCAGTACGGTAAAAAAAAATTGCATAGATTTGACGAAAAAAAAACTAAAAACATGGCTGTCATATAGTTAGGTCTAGAGCGGTTTTTTTAATTAAAAAATAGGATGAAAATTGATTTTTTTCGTTTAGTTTCCCAGATCTATGATTTTTTTAAACGCGCTCCTTTCTCCGGCTCTTCCTTTCCTCCTCTTCCAAACTGTGCCAGGAGGAGGAGGGAGACTTCTTCAGTGGGTCAGTAGAGGCAAGAGGGAGGGAGGGATCTTCCGAAATTTGACGATACTTTTGAAAACTGTCATTAAAATTGACAAATGCTCGTCATTTTTTCATACATTGTGTGCAGAAGTGGAAAATAGTGAGAGAATAAAAAAGCTTGTAAAAAATAACACAAAAAGTACAAAAAGGTTCAAGCATGCACATTCAGCACAATTGAACAAAAAATAATCACAGTTTTGAGACTCAAGTTGAAAAAATAGTTTGACCATCGGGAAATCCCAGACTTACGGAAGACGGCAGAAGGAAGAAAGAAGGAAAGAGGGGGAGAAACCACCACCAACCACTGCCTGAACCATCCAGCCAACACCAACGTTGCCTGTGCAGTAGAAATGACAATGACATCAGCGCCGAAATACAAAAGGGAAGGAAAAATCAATATCAGGATCTCCGCCTCCCCTCCCTTCCTCACTCTTTCGCAACCGATCGATAATTTCCAAATTTCCTCTTTTTCTCCGCCCGCGCCTGCAAGTGCAAAGCGAAGGTGGAAAAAAAGTGGGACCGTAAAATGTATGAAGCATCTTCCGTCCGACCACCGAAATAGCGTGTATGCTAAATGTGGCACGATCTGCTACCATAGTCTCTTTTCCCGTTTTTGAGCCGGTCATTCATCCATCGACAATTTACCTCCTTTTTGGCAATAGAGGAGGAAGCATGCAATTTAGGAGGAAGGGAGGGAGAAAGAAAGAAAAAAATCCCTCCTCCTTCCGAATTTTGCCCGTCAACAACGGAAAAGAAAATCCTCTTTCTTTCATACCGTTATCTGCATTGAAATCGGGCGCGTGTAGAAGGAAGGAAGAAAGGAAGGAAAATGAAGTTGCCCGGAGGGTAGCAGCCGCCGTCCAGAAACCTGAGCCAATTAGCATTCATCCGAAAAAAATATCGTCGACCCTTCCTATCTGCTATTATATGTCACCTGCCGCGTCCAAATTCAGAGAGAGAGAGAGAGAGAGAGAGAGAGAGAGAGGGAGGGACGGAGGCAAAAAAAAGAGGAGAGTAAAAACCGCACGAGCGAAAAAGCCGATTCCAACGGAAAAACGAGGATCGCATAATTATGAGCAGATGCCACGGTTTTCTTTTATTTCCAAAATTTAGATAATGAGGAAGCAGATGCTTTATGTTTTTTCAATATTCCATACAGTTATCGCGGGCGGAGAAAAGTTGTCCCATTTTATTTCTAGGGGATGGCCTTTCGCGCAAAAGAGAAGGAAACAACAACATATTTTTCTACATATTTATTTTTTCCTCAAAACTCCTGGACAATCTGGAGTAACAAAAGCGTGCAAATCATTAATGTTGTCTTCTGGCTTCCATTCTCCAAGCACAGTGGAGCAGTGCACACACTCCACATGATCACTTCTGCCCATGTATTTAAAGGAGCATTTAGCAAACTCTTCCGGCTTCTGGGAGATGAGGGGGAACTGGACCATCCCCGAAAAAGTGTTCAATCTGAGCTGGTACGATTTCTGGAAGGAGGCATGAAAACTCCAAGAGTCAGGCACATCATAGCCTTGTTTCTCTTCTTCCTTGTACTTGCTCCAGTCAATGACAGCTCGAGGTCTCTGAATGATCCTCATGATACAGCAGAGGAAAGCAAACTGAGTCATAAAATGTTAAGAGCTAGAATTATATACTGTACTGGAAAATTTCTATTCTCTGTTTCTCCGAAAAAAAAAAAAATTGATATATTCTCTTCCTTTTCATCCCTTTGCATAATTTCCTTCGCCTTATTTCCTGCAACGTATTTCCCCCCGCTCCACTTTTCCTCCTCCTTGCATTTTCCGCGGCGAAATCGAGGGTTGGGTGAGGGCGAGGGGAAAGAAAGAGCGCCCGCCGCCGCCCAGCGAAGGGCGCAGTAAAGCGCAAGCAGAGACAGCTGAAAAATGACGGAGGCGAAAGAGCAAAGAAACTTGCACGACGTGATCAAGTCCAATCGCACGCGCTTGACACACGCCACACCGGCTCTCTGCGGTAGCCGCCGCACGCGCCCAAGACCTGCTGGGCTACACCACCGCGGCAATGCCGCAACAAAAAATGCTGGTGCTGCACCCGGGAACATCAGTCGCTTTCGACCCTGGCTCGAGCGAAGAACACTTCGACCGCCGTGATGAACCCCTTGATCCTCAAGTCCGGGATGACCCCCGACAGGAAGGGGCGCAGGTTTTTGGACCTTCCCGAGGCCCGCCCCATGCTGGTGTCTGCCATGAAGGCCCTCTACCCCATGACCAAGAACCGCGCCATCGGGGTCACAGTAAGTCCTATTTTGATTGACATTGTCGGAAAAATAGCTGCTACCACCTTTTTTCTTACTATTGTAATTTTCCGCCTCCTTTTTGTCCTGATCTAACAACATTTTCCTCTCCTCCACTTTTACTTTCAGGCGGAGCACATGATCTTCGGGATCCTGGAGGACAATCACGAACGATTCTCGAGGTATGCAAAAATCCTTCTGCACGACATCCAGGGGGTGGCCAAGGCCTTGAAGACTCTCGTCCTCACTGCCCACTGGGAGTCACTCAAGCGTGAGGACGGGGACTCCAGGATCTCCCTGGACAAGATCCAGAAGACGACGCAGCTGATCACCGCCATCAGCGTCAACTTCTTCCACAAGAAGGCCTACGTGCACATCAGGGAGGTGAGTTTGAAAAAGTGTCTAAAACTATTTTCTTCCGCCATTGTAGTAATAGTAGTATAGCTTTTGTCAATATATGTCTTTAAACAGACTTTTTCTTTTCCCAGTGCCGTCGCAACGAAAACCTGATCGGCGAGGTCACCTTGCGCTTCTTCACTGCCCTGGGCAACGGCATGTCCATGGAGGCGGAGGAGCTCGGGTCGGTCCTGGACGCCATGTTCACCCTCTACGCGGCCACCCTGAAGCCGGAGACCAAACCGCTTGTGGAACATCTCACCGGCGCCATAACGGGCTCCTTGGACGAGGACATCTCCCTGGATGAGCTGGAGCCCAACATCATCCAGATCCTGCGCCGACCAGAGGTCCAGACGTTCTTCGAGGAGGAAGGCGTCAGGAGGGGCGACGGCACGTCGGCGGTCATCGGGGACGTCGCCGACCATCTCACCAACATCGCTGACCTCTCCGCCATCAAACTGGTGGCCAACTTCAACAAGAAGGTGGAGCAGCACGTGGAGCAGGGAGGCGGCATTGAGCTCCCGGCTGCCAACCAGGCCCTTCTGGCCGAGGGCCGCTCCAGGTACGAGAAAAAAGTTTTTTCCATATTTGTATCGTACAGTATATTGTATCTAAAAGTTAAAGCATGTTAAAAATGATATGTTTTTGCTTAAAAAATATTTTCCCCTTTTCACAGGTTCCAGGAGCAGCAAAAGTATCGACTGAGGAGCCAGGAGTCAACAACACAGTCAGCCAAGAGGCAGCTCTTCTCCTCCCGCCAGTCAAATCTGCGCAGAGCCTTCCTTGAAGGCACCATGGTGTTCAACGCTTCCGAGCAGCAGGAGCAACAGCTGCAGCAGCAGCCACTGCAGACACAGGATCAGGAGGTATCTTCTACCTCTCCCGCCATCATTCTCATCAATGGAGGCGGCCTTCGCCCTCAGGAGCAACACCAAAAGGTCCATGTTCAGCACCCGCAAGTCGTGGTCCCCGCCGCCACCATGGGTCGCGCTCAGGAAGGACACCACCAGCCTCATGTGCAGCAGCAGCAGCAGCCACAAGCCCTGGCCCCCGCCGCGGCCGCAGGCAGCGCCCAGGAAGGACATCATCAGCCTCTCGTCCAGCAGCAGCAGCAGCAGCAGCAGCAGCAGCAGCAGCAGCTACAAGTCCTGGCCCCCGCCGCCGCCATGGGTCGCGCTCAGGAAGGACATCACCAGCCTCACGTCCAGCAGCAGCTGACAGCACCTGCACTGCCGCAGCAACTTATCCAGAAGACCAACCCAATGCTCGGAGCCGCCGCCGCCGCCGCCGCTCCCTCACCTCCTGCTCTGGTCCAGCCTGACCCGGACAACCTTACCTTCAACTTGGACGAGCTGTTGGAGGAGCATGCTGCGTTCTCCACCACTGAGGTGGGCATATGCTACTGATTTTTCTGTATTAACATTGCAGCTATGTTTTAACAGCAAAAAGAACAATGCAAATTAATGTCTAATATGTTTTGCACTATTTTCAGGAAATGGATCACCTGCAAGATGCTGGCGCCGCCCTGGACATGTCCGACGAGGAGAAGAAGGGTGAGAAAGAGAAGTCTGACGCCACTCAGACTCTCCCTTCTGCTCCGGCCCCGATCCCTGTCCGTGTTCAGCTGAGGCAGCTGCCTCCCCAGGCCTTGGAGGGACTGCAACAGCAGCAGGAGCAGCAGCAGCCACGAGTGCCGGCCAGGTCTGGAGGAGGAGGAGTCCGCGCGCGCACCATCAAGATGAAGAAAAAAGAAGCATTTGCCAACGCATTAGAATTGGCGAAGCAGAAGCGCCACAACATGCTGGACGAGGAGGGAGGAGAAGAGGGCGGGGAGAAGAAGGCAAAGAAGTGAATGCATGCCAAAGAAAAAAGACCCCAACTACCTCTAAGATGAAAAGAGATGATCTCGAAGTTCCTACACTTGCCCCCTCCCCATGATGAATCAATTTTGTAGTAGTAGTTCCCTGCAATAGACTGGCTGTACATTGTATTCAACATTCCTCCCTTATGATAGAAACAATGATTTTGTAGCAGTAGTTCCAGTGTGTCTCCTTCCCCATGATGATTCCCTCAATTGCCGATTTCGTCCCCCGCACCCCCTTCTCCATGATTATACCGTATTTAGTACTTTGCCGATCTCGTCCCCGCTCCCTCCCCACGATGTGTACGTAAAGCCGATCTTGGCTACCGCTCCTATCTCATGATGATTCCGTAAGTCACCGATTTTGTCCCCCTGTCCCCCGCTCCCAATGATGAAGATCTCGTCCCCCGCACCCCTCTCCCCATGATAAAAATGATCTCGTTCCCCACTCCCTCTCTGATAATAAAGGTTTTGTCTCCCGCTCGCTCTCCATGATTAAGATCTCGTCTCCCGCGCCCACCCCTCTCCTGCCCATGATGATATGTCCTATTTTAATTTTGTGGTATTAATGCCATATATTTTTGCAATAGTCCGGTTTGTACATAATAAAACAAGCACAAAAAAAATTCATTCATGTCCAGCGCCAAAGTATTCATTAGAAGGACAGGGAAGATATAATGGCAAACTCTTTACACTGTTTTGTGGTCACAGCCGCAATCTTTTTGAGCGTTCAGAGCAGTCCAAGCTGCACGCCAAAAGAAGTGTTTGGTTGGTGCAGAGGCGGATTCAACAAGGACTGTATTCAGTGGGTCTGTGATGATGAGATAGGCACCACTTCTATGCCTAAGAGGAGTGACAAAAGTCGGGCGAAAAATATTGTCAAAAATCCTCGTCCTCCACTATTCCAACTACAAACCAAAAAATGGAAAAACACTCCAAAATATATTGTAAAAGGAAATTATCCTCTACCGCCCTCAATAGTTGGAAAGTCGGAGTCATCTGGTTCAAAGTGGCCTTCTCCCTCCGCAACAATGGGCTCCTTCCCCTCCACTGCCACCAGCTGGCCAAAGATGACAAACGCCGCTTCACACAAGGCAAAAATGGAAAGTAAAAATAAGGGCAAAAGCTATCAGACGACCCAAAAGTTTGAGACAATAGCTTTCTTTCAAGTCACTTCTCCAACTCCCGAACCTAAAAAGGAGCACAAAAGTGTGCCCAAAAAGATAAAAAAATTGGCACGTCAAAGATATCAGCAAAAACGGCAAAAAAGAAGGAAATATTTTTCAAGACTCCAAAACAAACGACGCCAACGCCAGCACCGTACTCCTCCTCCCCTGCGGGAACAAATTCGCACTCTTCGCCACCGACATCCTCCTCGTCCTATTCGTCCCCATTATCTGCTGTTACAAGAATCACCAGTGCAGCGCAATATTACTAGTTCACAACCATCATCATCATCTTCCGCCACCAACACTTCTCTTGCGACCACGACCGCAACTTCTACTACTACTACTGCTGCTGCTGCTACTACTGCTGCTGCTGTTGCTACTACTACTACTACTTCTACCACCTCAATCCTCACGGAGTCTGCCACAATGGTGGTTGGAACCACAACTCCTGCAACAACAGCAACAACAACTATAAACTCTCACGGACTTTCAGCGCCCACCTACGCACCAGAAAAGAGGGAATCATCTCTCATTGCCACAAAAAAGTGTCAAAGGAAAAGTGTGATAAGACGGAAAAATTGGATCGAAAAGACAAGAGAACGGATGCGTCTTTTGCGGACTAGACATCACGAGACTCGGCCTATTCCTACTACAGTTTCCCAAAGTGACAATGTGAGAGAGACTGTGTCGCGCGAGAAAAAAGTGGAAAATGTGAACGTAACGGCAACCGCTGCAGTCAAGAACAGTCTAGGCATGAACATGTCATTCCTCGCCAATCTGAGCAACGTCACCTTGACAGTCGATTGTGGGGATTTTCTTATGGTTGAAACCTATTCCCAGCGGGAAGTCTGCTTTCACTACGACAGGAACAAGGAGAGTATGCTTAAAAGTAATTTATTTTAATAGATGCCAAAGTCAATTGGCAACTTTTTAATAGAAGGAGTAACATTCTTTTAACTATTGTGTTCCAGATATGCCAATATCCCAACGTATCCTACACCACCGAGGAGAATGTTTTGTGTGGAATCTGGAAAAAAGAATTTCCAGAGCCGGAGGCAGGCAGCAACATTCTACATATCTTGCTGGGGAGTTTCCTGTTCCTCCTGTGCGTGGTCTTGCCCATCGCCATTCTGGTCTTCCTCTTCCGCACGGACATCGTGCGTATCACACAGCACAACCTCGCCAGGTTCCAGCAGCAGCAGCAGCAGCAGCAAGTGGTGGAGGAAGGGGAGGAGGCGGATGAGAGGATTCCCCTCCACCCATTGGACCCCAAACCGACAGGTGAAAATGAAGCAAAATTTTGTAATTTTTGGAAAGTCATTTTAACATTTTAAAACATTATTAGGAGCGAGGAAGAAGCAGAGAGCTGTAGATATGGGGAGGAAGAAGAAGGACGTCCATTTAGTTGAAATCAGCCTGGATGACAAGGAAGAGGAGGAGGAAGACAAGAACCACTACAACCACTACAACTTGAGGTTCAGTCCTACCGTAGCCGCTGTGCACCGATCTGAGCCGGCCACTCTGCATGTAAGCAAAATTCACATGCTTCTTTTGTTTTAGGGGCAAATAAAAAATGTTTTTCTCTCAGACAATCAGTGAGGAATGGATCCCCTGCCTGAGCGGCCGGCAAACAAATCTTCCTTTTACGGATCTGAGGAAGAAAGAAGTTGGAGAGAGGCAACTACAGCTGGAACAAGGTCTGGACGCCATCAACAGGACCAGGAAGGGGAAAAAGAAATAATAAATATTGCGCAAGGGGATGAAGTACATTTGATGGTTTGATTACAACAGTTTTTGGTCTGATATTAGCACAATTTTCGCAGCAAAAGCAAGAAAAAGGACTAAAGCAAGCACCAAAGTTGGTGTGGAATGGTTATAATTGTCTGTGGAATACAATAAATTTTGACACAATAAATAACTAACACAAAATATCTAAAATTGCAGTCTGTCTGGCTCTTTCCTCACTCTTCCTGAGCGCCGAACATTTTCTTCTTTTTCGTCATCATTGCCCAAAATAATTAGAGAAGCTGGCGGTGCAGAAGGTTTCCAAGACCCACCCCCGCTGCCGCCACCGCCGAAGTCGTCATCGTCGTCCTCCTCCTCCTCCTCCAGCAAATTCTGCCCTCCTTTTCCCAATCCCTTCAGCCAGCGGCAGAAGGACCAGCGGTCCAAACGGTGGTGCCATTTCTTGGTCCGGCCCTGTTAAAAACAGCGAAAATTATTAAACAGTATTTTACACGTTCACAAAACACACTCACGTAATACAAGGCCAAGGCACCCACAACACCGAGGAAAAGGAGGAGGAGGATGAAGAGGGTTGTCATGAGCATGGTCTGGGTCTTGCTGTTTTCGCTGTTGTTGCTGCTGAAAGTGCTGCTGCTGTTCTGCTCCGCCGAAGCCGCAGGAGGTGGAGGGGAAGAAGGAGGGGGAAGAAACGCTGTTGTCCTCTTGAAGCAGGTGTTGACCAGCTTTCTAGAGCGCCAGGTGTAGCACTGCAAAAGAAAACCTGCATTAAGGACTACTGTACAAATAGTAATAAATTTATATATATATATTACATGTCTTGCAAAAACCGGTCTGTTGGCCCAGCGCCGCCTCCGTAACCTGCCGCCGCCGCCCAAGAACTGCTTGTTTATGTTCCGCTGTCCTCCCCGGCCGCCGCCGTTTGACTTGTTCATGTTG
>JAAUYB010065025.1_pt1 | contig 11571 bp, 7 predicted proteins | sample 7278071 | NCBI WGS metagenome assembly JAAUYB01 (sample SAMN14350121, study PRJNA611818) | marine sediment metagenome | isolation source: surface marine sediment (1.8m) | place: French Polynesia: Moorea | collected 2018-08 | reverse complement strand
GTGTGAGGGATTCCGTCAGTCGTGTCTCGTGCCAAAAAAGAAGGAGAGAGGAACTTTGTTGGGTTGGGGATCCGCCTGCCATTCATCCTTTCCTCTTTCTCCCTCGTGCGAGATGCATAAAAAGGCGCTTTTGGGCCTTGATGCATATTCTTTTGTGAATGAAGGATGCGTGCCCTCCCGCCCGTTTTTCACTTCCGCATGGGGGTGCCCAAAAAATGCAGCCAGATATACTGCTGCTGGCTCTCCTCTTGCTTCATCATTGCATCAATTAAGCAAATATTTTGGACTGACGAATTGGCAAAAAAAAAAGAATTGAACTGGGTCGTCGTTTCCCACACGTCATTCGAAATTTTTTTCAACTTATTTTTTTTTGCGATTTCCAAGTGGGAAGTGTAAGTCAGTTGGGGAGAAATTGGCGGCGTCGGAGTGAGCCCGTATAAGGAGAACAACACTTTTACGAGGCCTCCTATTTTTCAGCGACCGTTGAGATCACTCGGAGAAAAAAAACGATGAATTCGGCTTTTTCCTTTAAAAGGCCGCGAGGTCCGTTGGAAGAAGTGTTGGGATGGAGATGGATAGCCGCCAATTTCACGCAACGGTTTCTTTCCCACCTATCTTTTATCTCGACACCTTTTCAACGGAAACTCACACTGTTTTAAAAAAGAACATTTGAATATTTTTTCGTAAAAATTGTAGGGAAACAGAGGAGAGGGGGGCGTTTCCCGCAGTAACTCACTCTGGGGCCCAATTGCCAAATTGACCCGCCCTCTCCCTTTTCCTCTCCCCCCTCCCATACTCATAATTAACAGAGATCTGCTTTTTCTGGGGGAGGAGGACAGTTGTTGTCGCCCTTCCCAAGGATGAAAGGAGGCGGAAGAGGAAAGAGGCCGATTTAATTCTTGTTTTCCCTTTCCATCCAGGGCGTGGCCGGGGAAAGAAAGATCGCAGATTTTTTAGCCCATTTCGCCAAGTCTGCAAAATAGCGCAAAAAAATTGCGGCGCGTGGTGGAAAATGGAAGAAGGAGAATTGCCAATTTCCTAATGTAAGAGTCTGAAAGTAAAAGTTAGCAAGAAGCCTGTGTGCTGTTCTGTTCCAGATTTTTCTTTATTTCGTGGTTGACGAATCCTGTACCTTCGGGCCTCATTATTTCACCCTCTTGCTCGTCGTATATACTTCCCAAAACCCACCTCGCGTGTTTCCAGACTGCGTGATGCCAGCAGACATGTGCGCTAGTCCGACGCCGCTCGGGGAAAAAGAGCGTTCTTCCAACTGCTACGCCCTGATTTTTTTTTCTCGGGAAAACCACCCACGCAAGAGACGGGCCCATGGGCCTCAACTATGCGCCTAGGGAGAAGGCCACAAGATTTTGCTTATTTTCTCTCTCTCTCCCAAGATATTCATGAGGACGGGAGAAGAAATTCGATCAGAGGAGAGGAAGGAAATTTGCAATTCGATCCCCTTGATCGCTTTCTTTTTCGTTCTGTAGATGAATAGTGCTAGTCCCCTCGACGACGCCCGCCCTGGTCTTCCGGAGCGAAAACCGAAGCATGTTATTTCCCACAAAAAATTGGCCTCCCGAAATTTTTTTCCGTGCCGCTTTAGAGTTTCAGCAGGGAGTCAGGGACTGTTCAAGTCTTCAACTTGAATTGATTGCCAAATGTCCCCGTCCCCCTCTACCCCTTTTTCCTTTTCCTGCCCCTGGTATCTGATTTCCCATAAAAATCCGCCCTTCCCCTTTCCTCCTCCCCCACCTTGCAATTTCCCATTTCGCCGCGTGGGCGGGTAATTCGCAAACTTTTCCCCCTTCCTGCTTTGACAGCGCGCACTGCACGCGCGGCGGCGGCGGAGGCCTTAACCTTCGAAGTCCCAAAACTCGCTCTTGAGATGGATTATTATTTTTATTCTCTCTCTCCCCCCCCCCCCTCCGGCGGCGTTCGCGAAATTGTGAGGCAGCAGAGACGCAAAAAATATTTCGCAAAATTATCCCCTCGCGAATCTGCGCGTAGTATGCACCCACGTGTTCAACGTTCGTAAGGCTACGACTACCTTCTTGAGGGAGTTGTATTTGTACAAACAAAAAAGCAAGATTTGTCGGTTGAAATGTTATAGAATAGTTTTTTTCCGTTGGCTGATACCGCACTCGGAACAGCTCCAATCGCCAAAAAACCTCAACACCAAAACTCTGTCGAAGCATCTCCATCAACAGTCTCTCGACCGTTGGCGGTGAAAGATAAATAGATAAAACGGGGGGGAAGGAATAAACCTTTTTTTTCTCGTGGGCGACTTTTTTCGTTGTTTCCCCAACGATTTTCCTCTTAGGATCGATTTCGAGTGGGCGGTGGGCAGGTCAGCAAAAAATGAAAAGAGAGCTTGTGTGTGTGTCTATATAATTTACGAGCCAAAACGAGGCACGCATGCGATTGTTTCCCTCTTGAAAAAGTTTTCAAAGTTTTTCAAAAAAAAAATCTAAATAGTTCATTTATGTACGGTGATTCTGGGAAAGCACGGTGAGTCCGTATAAATTCTGCTACCAGCACCTTTTTATGCTTTGGAGGTGCAGAATGGCGAGGCCCTGTCTCCTGTTTCCGTATGCGGAGTCTCTCGACCGTTTGTGTGAGGGAAACCCGGCGTGGGAGGGACAATTAAGATCCCCCCCCTCTCCCTCTCCCTCTGCTCGCTAAATTGGAGGCCCGAAAGTTCGTTGTCAGGTCAGGTGCCAAGAAAAAGTCCACACAACTGTTTTCGGATATCAGACCACGGCCCACTCAAGCTTTCCCCATTTCTCCTTATAGTTATTATTTTGGCAAGACTTTTTTCGCTTTTCATTATGTGTTAAAATGACCGGAGCGCGATATTTAAGTCGCAAAAGGTTTTTCGCTTAGTAGTAGAGGCAGCAACTAGAGGTATTACAGTAGAAACAAGTTTTGATTTTTTTGCTTCTCAGTTTGCATGCCGTTAATTAGGCCTCCTTCCTCAGTTGTGCTCTCGCGAAAAAAGTGGGAAATTATGGCCCCCGAAGAATTCGAAGCCAATTATTACTACGGCGTAATGCCTCCTTTTGCTATGGGCTCCAAAGAAAAAAAAAGTTTCCTTTTTCGGAACCGGCAAATATCCACGCGCTTATCGTGAATTCTCGAGAAGCCGCGAACTGAGTGACCATCAAAATTTGAGCGAGGGACAAAAACATACAAGGAAGGAGGAACCGTCCAGAATGGGAAATTTTAGCTCTGCATGTGGCGGCGGTGTCATCGCGCAAGAAACAAAAAAAGCGATTCGTTGGTTTCTTTTTTGCTTCTTCTTCATACCATCCTTGCCTCTCTCACGGCTGATCAGAGAGGAGGGGGCTTCGTATCCTTTTTTGCCGTTTTTTCTCTCCCTCCTCCACTGCTCTTCCGAGGCCTTGTCCTTCCTCCTTTTCCCCACCCCTTGGTTTTTGGGGGCTAAAAAAACCTCCCTCCCCTCCTTCCTCTTTTTCCCATTCTCCATCTTCCAAACCGCCGCCGCCGACGGTTTCTCGTAAGGCCTTCCTTTCCCAGTGTTTCGGTTTTTTCCCCTTCCCATCCGCCGCCGCCCACGCATTTTCCTCCGAAGGCGATTATTGGACCTGGGGGGAGATGCGAAACGGACGTCATCTCCCATCATCATTTCCCTCTCCTCGAAGGATTATAAAAGCACGTTGTCATTCATTTCCCACTTTTTATCTACAAAAAAAGCTTATTCTGCAATTTTAATTTCGTGTTTGTAAGTTGAAAACTTGCGAAAACGTCGTAGCGCGCAGTTTTGCCTTGAATTTGGCAAGACAGAATTTACGAATTAGAGCAAGAAAAGTTGGGAAAGGCCACCTAAACGTGTCAACCTCGTCGGGCACGATTCTCGCGGGACCCTTTTTCGGACAAAGATGCTGGAAAACGTGTGCATGCCTAGTCATAACAGCCTCTTCCGTCTGCATTTGGTATTGGACGCCGTACCGTATGGGGCACGAGAATGAAATTAGGCTGGAATGGAAAACTCGCTCACCCGGTGCAGAATTAAAAAAAACCCTGAAGAGACGGTCGGGCATCCATCCTCCCACGCCTTTGGAAACCCCCATTCCGTCCTCCGCACGGGAAAGTGATTTCTTCCCGACAAGATTTCCCATTCTCGACTTTGACGGAGCCGCCGTTAAAATTCGAAGATCGCTGGTCAGAATTTTGCAAGACAGCTAGCTCTACACGTTTTAGTTCTAAGACGACAAAAAGAGCGACGGCTCGCCTACTTCCCCTTTCTTGTTCCCCCGAGCCGATCCTTTTTTGGCCCTCCAACCTCCGACAGTGGAGCTTTTTGCCATTTCCCTCCCCTCCCTCGTGGGCATCACCGCTTTTTATTTCACTTCACCCTCTCGCCTGTCACCCTTTCCTCTTGCTCAATCGGCTTCCCAGTCTTGGTCCAGCATTTCTTTCCCTAAGTTGGCCGCCCCAGCATTTGCGTATACGGGGGAGGAAAAATCAGTGCACTGAAGATTTTTTTGGCTTCCTATAGAAAAATGAAGATTTTTGACCCACTGCATATAGAAACAAAGATGCCCTCTGCGTCTACTGATTGCGAACCAGTTCCCGCAAATCCCTCCCGAATTGTGCTAAATTGAGTACTTCATGCACCATTCCTCCTCCCCCCATATTCGTTCCCACCTCGTTTTAGCGCGAAACGAAATCCGGTTTCCAAAAGAGGGGGGGGGGATGAGGAGGATTTTTGGTCTCTAATTTTGGGCCAAAACGGCACCGCGGGCGAAATGACCACCATTCCCCGCTTCTATTTTTGGACGGATTTTTTTACTGCGTGGTGGGAAGAACAGGAGTTGCTGCTTGCTTCGAAGTTTGCACATCGTTTCGTTCTTGATTGGAAGGTGTGATGCTCTTCTTTTTATTATCCTAGATTTTCATACGTGCATTTTTTTCTTTAGAATAAAGACATTCTGCTGCAGTATATAGTCATGGAAGTCCTTGTCCGTCGCTGCCGACATTATCCAGGGAGTTTCAACGTCAAATCAGCTCTCTCTAGCTCACCCTCCAAACAGCCTTTCGGCCCTCAAGTCCCTGAAGAAAGAAAGCTTCAAATGTATAATTTCCCATTTTATATATTTTTGCTACTCGTCCTCACCTCCCGTCCGCCCTGTCTGTGGTGTATGTCCTCCCCCTCCAGTCGAAGGTCTCCCCCGCGCCCTTGTTCATGTGGGCGCGAGAGAAGGCCTGCGAGAAGCTGAGGCCGTCGTGGACAGAGTGCGAGCTCGGGTCGAAGTGCAAGTCAAAGCTGCATGAGCAAGCAAGCAAGGATAGAGTTTTTACTCTTCTTGAACCGCACTCTGTAGGCCCTCACCCTCCTCCTCCTCACCCTCCGCCCCGGTTGCCACCGAAGCCTCCCATCTGAATCCCGAATCCGCCGCTCGTCGAGTCGTAGCTGATTTTCGCGTTGGAGAGCAGCTGGCAGAGGAAGCCGCAGCCTGCGGGTGCATGTCCATCGACAAGTGCAGTGATGACATTTATGGACAAGCTCCGGGATCTTTTTGGCAGATATTCTATATAATAATGATAATTATCGCTACTTAAGCCACGCTACTTTTTATTTCCATTCAATCATTTTGAGGCTTCCTCATGCTGCAAGACGAAGTTTTTAGCGAGGCCTCCTCTTTCCACCTTATCCTCCGCAGGAGATGCCCAGCCCCTTGTCGCCGGAGCCGTAGGTTATCTTGCACTTGGATAGGATCTTGCAGAAGAGGCCGCACTCTGTACAGCGGGAAGGAAAGATACACGATTTTTGTGAAGACATGCAATAAAAAACCGCGCTGCCAAATGAGTACGGGAATTTTTGCCCGCACGATTGGGATCTTTTTCTTTATTTAGAAGCAAGCTCCTTTGGGGTATGTCTACTGTAAAGCCCATAATTGATCTTGTCTTCTTCTGGTTCCTTGTATCCTATGCATCATCCAATGGCGGCACCACCGGTGATGGCTGCCCCGGCAATCACAATCCACCATGGGAATTCTAATGATAGCAAAAAGTAGTTTGATTTTAATTTTCTGTTTTCCCCGTTTTTTAAAAATTAAGTAAGCAAATGTCCAAGCAAAGCTCTACTGTATGTACTGTTTTAGTGCTCCTTTCATTTTCCCAGGGCGGCCAGTCCCCCTAGAAGAACGGCCCCTCCGAGGTAATCTTTCCACTTCTCTAGATGTAATTTGAAGCAGGAGGTTCAGAGAGGAATGCTTTTATTATCTTTCTGTTTATGCGGCGGATCATGCACTAGCGGAATCAAATTTCTATGGCAAGACAACGGTCCCCCTCGCGGCGGCGTTCTCATGCTTCTCCCTATCCGAAGATCCTCTTGTACCACTTCTCTACATGCGTGCATAAAAAAAGCGCCGCTGTGGTCAACGGGTTCCGCCGAAAAAAAAAAGAACCAAATCAGATACTCACTCTTCTTGGGACACCTCCCCAGGTGGCATGCCTGCGTGTGCGTCCCGTCCGCCGCGTTGCAGGCCCTGCCGCCGTTGCGGGGAGGGGTCGACTGGCGGTAGCGGTGCTGGACGCCTGAGAACAAACAAATACCGGTATATAATTCGTAGGTTCGCCATTTCTTGGGAGATGAGAGTGCTTGAGCTCACCAGTCCCACAACTTCCTCCTCCGCACCGCCCCCACCCTCCCCAGCCGCTCCACTGGCAGTCCGAGACGGAGAGGACCTGGACGGTGGCCTTGCCCACCTCGTTCTCGCACTCGTAGGTGCCCTCGTGCTGGGTGTGCCTCATGGCGGAGGAGGAGAGAGCGTAGTTGAAGCCGAAGCCGAACTCCAGCTGGGACTCGGTCAGGGAGAAGCGGGGGTCCACGGAGTCCACGGCGCCGCCGCCAAAGCGCCAGCCGACGTTGTTGGAAGCGTCGCGGTTGAACTGGGTCACTACCTGGAAAAAAGAGGCGGGATTTTTTCTCTCGTTCATTTCGTCGAGTTGGTAAAAAATTATTACGTTGTTTTTACCTGGCAGACGAGTTGGAACGGCTCCCCCTCGGGGATGCGCAGCACTTCCTCGGTCCTAAATTGGGGAATGAAATCGTGTGTCAAATTCGTACGTCGCCCCAGCCTCCCACTCACCCCGGCAGCCAGGGCGCCCCGAAGTAGACCCCGTCCGGCGCGCTGCACCTTCCCGTGCAGTTGTACCTGGGCCTGTTGTTGGCCAGCCTGAGCAGCGTCTCCGTGTAGCGCTCGAAGGCCTCCACCTCTCGCTCCTCGATGACGGCGCGGTCGTCCTCGTCCAGGCTGAATATTGGCAGCACAGGGTCGATGAAGAGGGTGGGCACAGTCAGGTCGGACGGGATGGACAGGTTGTTGTGGTACGCCTCGTTCCACGCCAGATGGCTGAAAAAAGTGAAAGTTAACAGAAGTTTTTATAGAAAGGAGCGCTATTTTTATAGGAAAACTAGCAGTAATGGCCCGCTCCGCTGGGCCCGTGAAACAGCATTTCCCTCCTCACACCTTGATTTCCCAATGTTGTTTATTTCCAATCCTTTGAATTCAAATTCAAATGATTTCCATCCCCTCACCTTGATTTCCAAAATTTTGAGTTTTTCCAAAATTACACCCCCCTGGTGGGGGTACCCCCAAAAAAGTATGTGGAGGACATTCCCATGGTCCAGGGGGAGATCCATGCCAAGTTTGGTCTGGATCCGTCCAGTAGTTTGGGAGGAGAATAGATACAAACAAACAAACAAACAAACAGACAGACAGACACACCTTTCTGTTTTATATATATAGATAGCTAGTGTTGCTACATGATATAGTTGCAGCTACAACAACAACTTCTGCGGCGAAAGTAGCATCAATGTTTTGAAGACTCCTTGCTTACAGCCTCTCCTCTGCCGGCATCGAATGGTCGCAGTCGTCGTTCCTCTTGCAGTTCTTCTCCCTGAACCAGCTCTCCCTCTTGCTGTGGCCCCAGAAGGTGATCTCGTTGGCGGCGTTCCTCCAAAAGTCGCGACCGAAGATGGACTGGTAGATCTCTAGCTGGGTCTGGATGTTGAGCGAGATACGGTTCGCGTTCTTGAAGAGCAGCAGGAAGGCGGAGACCTGGACATGGAGAATGCAAGAACTTTTCTTTTTCTTTCCTTTGCTCGTCCGGATGTGATTTACCTGTCCGTCCATCTCCTCCATGACGAACCTGGCAATGTTCCTCATGTGAGTACCGTCGGACCCGTCTGAGTCGCTGAATCCCGGAGTGTCGATGAGGGTGACGCACTGCCCGGATCCGAGGTAGGCGCCAACCACGAAGTTGACGTCCTTGGTCTTGGACTTGATAGTGTGTCCGACGCCGAAGGGGCCGGAGGACTCCACTTCGCATCCGGAGGAAGTCCAGGAGAGGAGGTCCGGCGTCTCCGAGGTGAAAGGGGAGGCGCCCAGCAGCTGGTTGCCCAGGGTGGACTTGCCTACGCCGGTGCCGCCCAGAAGCATGATGCGAGGGTAGGGCATAGGTTCCTCTCCCGAGTAGACCTTGGCCGCCAGACTGGTATGCATGCGAATAAATTTAATGAAAATAATTGCAATAATCTATTCCTACAATCGCTTTCAACACCTGCAGCACTCTTGTCGCCCGCTGACCGGCTCGGCCCCCTCTCCCAGGTCCGCCAGGCTAAGGGCCAGCGCCAGAAGCGCGGCCGAGACACCAGACATCGCAGCCAAGTCGGGGTTTCGTCGGCCTCTTGCTGCTCCTGGCGAGACGCTGACTTTGGGGCCTCCGGAAGCGATACGTGCCCTTTTATACCTTCGTCCCCTTAGCACCATTTCAGACGGCCCCATTCGATGCATATTCTCCCGCGGCGGCGACCTCGCCAATCACGGATAACGGAGGGAGCGAAAGCGGTTTCCGGTTTTGGAACGATTTCGCGAGAAGTATTTTCCCTGCTTCTTGGCAACAACATGCAAAGTTTCTATTCCGACAGACAATTTATCCGACGGGACGGTTTTTTACCCCTTGCGTGCTTCCCCACTTCCTAGCATATTCTTCCTTATCGGCTTCCAAAAAGGGCAGAAGCAAAGCAATGAGGAAACTATGCTACTCCAGGCCAGGGTGAGGGGGAAAATGCCTAACTACGTCATGTCACATTCGATTGCGGCTCGTTTGAGCATTCTACGTATGTCTTCTCATGGGAGGGAAATAGCGAGACCAAAAGTAAGACTATAATTTTCGTTTTTATTGGAAAAAAGTTAGTTGCAGAATATGCACGGTAGTATGTCACAGTATAATGGGGCTGTCAAAATGATGTATTGAAAATCGAAGCTAACAAGTCTACTGTTTATTTCTCGAAATCGATTAAGATACATACTGGAAGCAGATCATAATTTCACTGGAAGGATACTCCAAACCAAAGTCTGTTTTTGGAAAACTCGTGAGTTTAGCTGAATCGGAGAATCGAACGGTATAAGAACGCATTGTTGAGGACTAGGAAACGGGATGGCGGCTCCTTTGGCCCCGGCCACTCTCATTGCACGATCCCTTCGTAGTTGATCCTTCCGATGACCTCCCTGACCTTCTCCAGCAACTGTGCGTCCTCGGCCGACGCCGCCTTCCCCTTCCCCTTGTTCCCGCCTCCCTGCTGCTGCTGCTGTTCCTCCTGCTCCAGCTTTGCGTGCACCGCCCTGAGCAGTTCGTCGACGTTTTCCATGGTGACCGCCTCCGCCGACCACCTGGCCCCTGGCAGCCGCACCCCCTGCATCTCCCGCACCACCGTGCGACGAAGCGAGTCCAGATGGGCCGACAGCGCCGCGCTGTTCTCCTGCTGCTGCGCCGTCTCCGCCTCCAGCTTGCCGATGGCGGACTGCATGTTCTGCACGTGCCTCTCCAGCACCGCGTTCTGCTCCTCCATCTCGGCCACCTGCTTCCGGAGGCGCTTCAGCTCAGACTCCCGGCCCTTGTTAAACTCGAGGAACTCCTCAGTGAAGAGGGGGAAGTCGGTCCCGGCGCCGGAGAAGGAGTGGTCAGAGGCCTCGCCCTCCTCCTCCGCGGGCTCCTTCTTCACCTGCTGCTGCTGCTGCTGCCCAGATCCCTTCTTGGCCTTCTTCTTTGGCGGCGGTGGATCCTTGGCCTCCTGCTTCTTCTGCTTCTTTTCCTGCTCGTCCATGTAGTTCTTGTAGTTGTCCGTCTTTTGGTACTCAGCGAACTCCTTGGCGTACCTCTCCTTGTCCTGCTCGGCCCTGACCACGTACTTCTGCTTGGTGTCCGCGTCCAGGTTTGACCACTCCACCGCCAGCTTCTTGCTGATGTCGGCGAAGGAGATGTCGGGGCACTCCTTGCGCACGTCCTCGCGGCGGTCGTTGAGGAAGTGGACGTATCCGGAGAGCGGCTGCTTGGGCGCACCAGGCATCTTGGGGTAGCGCTTCTTGCCCTTGGGCCAACCGCGGCTCTTCACGTCGTCGGCGGAGGCAGAGGCGGAGGAGGACTGCTGGGAGGAGGCGTTGGAAGAGGAGGGGGCGCCCTCGTTGGAGGAGGCGTTGGCGTTGCTTGCGCCGCCGCCGTCAGAGGTGGGAGCTGCAGAGACCGAGGGAGGCTGGAGGCAAGAAAAAAAAAGGGAAAGAGATGTTACTCTCGTCCTGTGAAGTTGTTGTCAAAGAAATTAATTAGCGAACAGTCGAAAGTCCAAAACTGACAACTGAGGTTGCTATCACATTATTCCCACATAGTTTGAGTATCTAAATTAGAGAAAAATACATTTGTGTTGTTCATCCACTCTTTCTCACCTGTTCCCGCGGCTCTTTCTTGACTGGTTTCGTTTCCTTGCCTGCATCGTCCTCCGCCTTGACGGTCTTGCTCTCCATCTTGCAGGGGCTGGACGAGGACGGAGATCAGGACGAGAAGATAGGAGAAACGACCTGGAAGGGCACAAGAGTCAAGGGGCCACTTCCTCCCGTGCCACTTATTTTCTCGACGTCGACGGGCGATCGATATAATGCGAAAATGCCAGGAGCGCTCTTCTTCTATCCTAGAGGAGCGCCGGACGCCGGTCCCCATAATAAACTTTTGCCAGAAGAAATCGGAGAAGAGAACCAAAAAATGGGTAAAAATCGATAAGTTTTTGATTTTTACATTTTATGGCGTTTTCTCACAATTTATATTAGCGTTTAGCAAAAAGTACTATAAAATTCATTCGTGTTTTATCGTCCAACAAATTCTCAATTTACAATATGAAATATTTATTTTTGCTTCCCAGTAAGTAAAATCATTGCCAGAGATATCGCCTTTGGACTTTTGGAGGCATCGTATGAAAATCCTTGTTGATCAGCTGTTCCCCTGTTGTGCTGTTGTTGGCTGTTGCTGTGCTGTTGCTGTTGCTGGCTGGGTGTGGACCTGTGGCCGTGTTTCTGTTTCGTGGAGTTCGTGCTCCGTGACCTCTTGGTCGTGCTCCTCCTCCTCCTCGCCAGGCATTGTCAGCGAGCACCAAGGACGCGCGCTCTGTGCCATCCTCTTCCGAAATAACCACCATGACGTCCTCTGCCAACAAGATCGTGGACATCAGCGGCGGGCTGGGCCAGTTCAAGTCGCTCTTGTCCTCCCACACCG
>JAAUYB010156627.1_pt1 | contig 11581 bp, 13 predicted proteins | sample 7278071 | NCBI WGS metagenome assembly JAAUYB01 (sample SAMN14350121, study PRJNA611818) | marine sediment metagenome | isolation source: surface marine sediment (1.8m) | place: French Polynesia: Moorea | collected 2018-08 | reverse complement strand
GAAGTTTCATGTCAATAGATACTATTTGTTCATTTAATTTTTCAGTTAAGGGATTATCTAGAGTCAGGGCAATACTATAATTTTGAGTACCAATATCAAAATCCACAACTCCATAGGGTAGTTGGGGATTTTGATATAAATAATATTCTAAAGCTAAACGAGAATAGAGAATACCATCTACTTGATTTGATTCTAATTGCCTAATACCCTCCGATAAACTATCAACCTCAATTATTCTCCCTTGATAATATTGACCCCATTCAACTGCTTTGGAACCAGAAATAGTGGCTAAACGGACTCCTTTTAAATCACTAGGACTTTGTAAGTTTTGATAGGTTTGGGAAGAAAAAGCTAGGGCTAAAGTTGTGGCAATACCTGCAGTTAAAGTGGTTACAGCAACCAGGGAAATAAGCATCCAACTTCCGGCAACAAACCTGCCCAAATTAGTAACAGGATAGCGATCGCCGTATCCTACTGTACTAAAGGTTGTCAAAGCACACCATACCCCTTCTCTGACTCCTCTAAAATAATTTTTGGGGAATTGTTCACTGTTATAACGATGTTCAGCTAACCATAATAGATTACCCACAATAAATAAGCATAGCCCAATTAAAATGATAGAGGATAAAAAAGCCCATCCAAAAAAAGGTTGAATAATTGTCCACAAAGTAGGAGATTGAAGCGGAACAAGAACACTAATCTTATCTTCATGAACAGGTTGGGTAAAATCAAAGCGACGAATATTATTCTTTGTTACGGTAATACCGCCCATGGCAATATCTATCTCTTGATTGGCTAATTTTTCCAGTGTTTGGGTAACAGAATCATTATAGATTAGTTCGTATTTAAGGTTTAAAGCAGTTGCTAATTCATCCCATAATTCAATAGATATTCCTGTTAGTCTTTTTCTTAGATTTGAACTATCTTCTGATACAATGACCGCAGGAGGCTCTCCTGTTATACCAACGCGCCACTTTTTGGCTTTGAATGGTTTATTTTCTTCTATTGTTTCTTCTATATTAGATGCTTGAGTCGATAATTGCGCTTTACTGGAATTCGGTGTTAACGTAACATTAACTAAAAATAAACTCATTAATAATAGATAAAAATTTTTCAAATAAATCTTATTTTGTTGTTTTTTCAATTTTTATCTCCTTATAAATTTATGTTAGAACTTTTTTGTTGTAGTCTCTTATTAGCTGGTATGGAAAGCTTCATACCAAGTAATCAAAATATCGAACAGTATAGCACAAACAAATTAAATAGATGGGATGAATCTTATCAGATAGCACAAATTTCTAGGCTTGATCAAACTTTAGAAATGATCAATGAAATAGATAGCTCACAAGCTAAAGTCATGTAAGTAACCGATGATCTTTAAATAATCGTATATTTTTTCGCTATCGGAATGAGGTTTCTCTTGAACAAAATCCTAACTTAGAATTTTTATTTACCACCGGAGTTAACTATCGATTTTAGAGACATTTGAATGATAATTGAGTTATTATAGCAGTTCCCATACTTGTGAGACTTCGTCGTGAGCGCGACTCCGAATGGTATAAAGGTTATCACTTTGAGGTAGTAGGCAGGAAAAAGGTTTACCTCATGAATCCGAGAAATGCTATATAATTTATAAATCTTTTTAAAATCAAGTAACTTTAAATCTGTCATACGATTTAACTTCAATGAAAAAAATATACATTTTCTCCAATTTTAAAAGATAAAATGAAAATCATTAAATCAACTACTAACAACAAAATAATTCAACAATTTTCAAAAAAAATGATTAAATGGCTCACCATTTTTAGTTTAAGTCTTACCTTAACTTTAACATGGATACCAATAAGCTTAGGGCAAATTCCTCTGTTTACTCCTCCTGCTGATCCTAACCCAACTCAAACACCTCCTTGGGATCTAAATCAAGCTTATGCTTGTGGTCGATTTTGGTGTAGTAATGTTTATATTTACGATGATAATAGAAGAATTCAACGAGCCTTATTAAGAATTGAAAGGGCTTTATTAAGCCCTGAACTTACTTTAGCAACCTTTAAAGAACTGGATCAAACTAATACTGAAGTCGCTCAAATTTTAGAGCAAAGAGCAAGATTAGTTCAACAAGTATTTAATAAAATTGTTCGTAGGATCATTGAGAGTCGACGCACTTTTGATATTTCATATATTCCCAATTGGAAATTTTGGATACCAACGTCCTTAAAAGATATATGGGGTTCGACAACAATGAAACCCCTTCATCCGGGAACCCCTAAGATAGAAATTGGTCCCAAAAATCAACAAACAGTAATTTTTATTCCCGACCAATTTGACTTAGGTATTGCCTCGCAATCTATTGTAACAGTAACAGATGTAGATGCGAGAGCCAATGGAGCAACAGTAGAAGAATTAGCTAAAGTCTGGCGAGAAACGATTATAATCTCCTTGAGTAATGCTCTTTGGGGTCATGAATTTGATCGACAATATCCTCTTGGAAGATGGATAATTTCTGTTGTTGTAATGTTCATAGGATTAATTCTGGTTTGGATCATAGAAAAAGTTCGTAATTACCAAAAGAAATGTAATGACCAATTAAGAAAAAAACTTCAGGATTTAACTGAGGATTTAACCGTTGATCCTGAAGCCAAAACAAGTTCAAAAACTGAAAAATATATTAGTGAAGATGCAAATAAATCAACGCCTTTAGATGAAAAAGGATTGTTCAATAATAATGAGTCTGAGAAGGATAGTAAGAAAAAAAATACTATTCTTTTATGGGTTAAAAAATGTTTTGTTTTTGTTAAAAAAAGAATCAAAAAGAATAAATGGCTTTATTCTAAACTACATGATTCCCAACAAAAACTTTATTTACAACAACAAGGAATCATTAAACAAGAAATAAATATTTATCAATTATTATTAAGAATTGAGTTTATTTTACAATTAGTGACTGTGTTATTCGTTTTAGTTATTATTACTTTTACGTTTCGTCATACTCGTTTTTTCTCAGTTTATTTACTAACAGAAACCCTACGTTTAATATTAGTTTGGATCGGGTTAATTCTTGTGGATAAAATAGGTGATTTTGTGATTGATTATTATCTCAATCGTTGGGCAAAGCAAGGACAAATTAAAGATCCTACCTCTAATCGTTATCCTCTTAGAGTTAATACTTATTCAATTATTTTAAAACAAGCTACTACAGTTTTGTTTATTATATTGGGTATTTATTTAAGTATTTGGATCGTTGGTCTTAACATTTCAATTTTAGCAGGAGCCGGTGTTTTTGCCATTGCTATTGCTTTTCTTTCCCGCAGTTTACTCGAAGATATGCTCAATGGTATTTTAATTTTATCCACCGATCGCTATGCTATTGGGGATGTGATTGATGTGGGCAATGGAATGGCAGGATTTGTCGAAGATATTAACTTATTTGTCACCTCTTTACGCAATTTGGATGGACAGGTTATCGCTATTCCTAATAGTAAAATTTCTACGGTTATTAATAACACAAAAAATTGGTCAAGAGTTAACTTTTCTATCAAAATTGGGTGGAATGAAGATATTGATAAAGCCATTGATATTATGATTCAAGTCGCTAATCAAATGCAAAGTGAACCGGAATGGGGTGATAAATTTTTAGATCCGGTAGAAATTTTAGGGGTTGATGAAGTTTCTAATCAGGGGATTTTAATTCGTCTTCTCATTAGAACAAAACCAATGGAACAATGGCCCATAGGGCGCGAATTTCGATTGAGAGTCAAGAAAGCATTTGATCAAGCAGGAATTTCTTTAGGCATTCCCTATCAAAAAATTATGGTAATTAATTCGACTAATAATGATGATCCATCCTCATTTTATGTTACCCCTGAGCAAGATGAATAGAAAAATTTGTTTATTTATTTGTTTTTATTTTATTTTAGTCTTTATGTACTGTCGCAAGATATCAGTTTAAGCTAAATTTCTATTAGAATAAGAAAAGAAATAAACAAATTATTATCAGCGATCGCAGGGGAACTGTCTCTTATTTTTCCTTAGCAAACAACACTGTTCAAAAAGTCAACTTAAATCAACAAGAAATCAAGTCTTTAACCTTTAGTCCTGATGGTCGATATTTAGTGTCTGCTAGTGTTGATCAAACCTTAAACTTATGGACAGTTGAGGGGGAAAGAATCAAAACTTTGAGTGGACATACCCAAGTTATTAATCAAGTTGTTTTTAACCCCAACAGTTCAATGATGGCGTCGGGAGATGCAGCCGGAGTGATTAAGTTGTGGGATAACGAAGGGACACCTTTAATCACCTTTAAAGCGTCTGAAACAGCCATTAATAGTCTTCGTTTTACTGAGGATGGATTCAACCTTATTTCAGGGGATAATGAGGGTGTTGTTACAGTTTGGCCCTTACAAATACAAACATTATTGAATCAAGGTTGTCGCTGGTTAAAGGACTATTGGTTAACCCATCCCCAACAACTCAAAGAAGACTATTCTCGTTGTGCTTCTGTCATACCTTAATCTACCCCTGTAAGGTAGGCATTACCCACCCTACAATTCTTATTTAATCGTTAATTTATAATCTCCAGTTTCTCCGGGTTCAAAGGTATTAGAGATGATTGTATATTGACCATCTTCTGGTAATCTAGCTCGAATTTTGGCATTAAAGTTATGGGGTGAAATATCATCATTTTGAGCGACAATTTTTTCTTGTTCAGGAAACACCAAAAATAAGTTACCATCGATACGATTACTATTCATTTCAATGGTGACTTCTTGACCGGCACGACCAAAAAATTGATAGGTATGAAAATAACTATTATTCCCTAAAGTATCGTCTCCTGGTTTAAAACTAGCGGTGATAACAGCACCTTCTGGGGGTAATTCTGGGACTTGAGAGTTTCGGGGATTATTCCGTCGGCGACGCTGAGCAATTTGTGGAGCATTTCCTTGTTCAATAGCCACTAAAAAGGGTTGTAAATGTTTAACTGATAAGGCTAAACTAATGCCAATAAATCTCCCGGTGTCTGTAAAAATTTCTGTGTTAACCCCTATCACTTCTCCTTTTGAGTTCAATAATGGTCCACCAGAATTACCACCATTAATGGCTGCATCGTGTTGAATCATTCCTCCTCCTTCATGAAGACGACTAACAACTCCGTAAGTAAAAGTATTTTGAAAATCTGGATGTAAAGGAGTACCAATGGCATAAACAGATTGACCCACTTTAACTGAATTAGCAGAAGCTAAGGGAACAAAAGGTAAATTAGTTTGATTGCGAATTTTTACAGCAGCTAAATCGATTCCATTGGGCTCAAAAGCGACAATGTCAGCTATGGCTTTTGTTCCATCTGCTAATGTAATAGCAACAGGAGAATTACTACCTTCAACGACATGAGAATTGGTTATTACTAATCCATCAGAACTGATAATAAAACCACTTCCCATACTTCCTTTATCAGTCAGAATAAGTACCACACTAGGACTGGCTTTTTCATAAACACGAATACGGGTTTGTTCTTCTGCGGTTTGGGCCGATACTGAAGCAGAAGGAATGATACTATTTCCCTTTAAATCAAAGCCACTGGTCATCATATATCCGCCTACACTAATTAATCCCGTTAGTAGGCCACTAATACCGATTTTTAATAGTTGTTTGTTCATTGATTCATCTCCTCATCATTGATTACTTAAGAGAATAATTTAACTCACCAAACTTGTGAGAATAGGTGTTGAAAAGTTCTCCTTATGTTGATTGGTGAATATTTTGGTGAAGAAAACATCACCGTCGTCTCAGTCCAGTAAATTGAGTTAAAATTGTAGTAGTTTTTCTAGATCAATTAAATTAAAGGTTCTCTATCGTGAATTTGATGAGATTTAAGGACATAGGTAGTCGGATAGGTACGGTTATTTTCTCGTCCAGAAGCACAGATAAACCGTAACTTTTCCTGAGCATTTACTTGAGGCGTTAGATGCCAGAAACTGCTAGTTATTAGTAAACCCAAAACCGTCGAAAATCTTATTGATGGTAGTTTCATTTGTTCTTTTTTTATTATTAATTAATAGGAGAAAGCTTTTCCTGATTATCTTTTTGCTTTCTCCTTTCTTCTTATTCAACGGGGGCAACTTCAAGAAATTTATCAAAGTCAATCTCAAAGTATTGTTGAGACTGTTCTGTTGCACTATGTCTAATAACTCCCGTTGCTCTTCCCCTTAGTAAATTAACCATATTTCGTGTCATTTTAATGGGGTCATCTTCGGGACGCAGTGTCATCAAAGTGGTTACGCAGTCGCCTCCTTTTTGTTGGGTTGTACAAATAACGGGTTGATTATTTTCCCAACCATTCATGATGTATTGCAGACTACCATTATTATAGGCTTCTTGAAACTTTGAAGACACCACTTCACAGCGTTTTTCTGGTGTCCATTCGCTATTTTTATGCCAATCTTTCACCCAACGAACCACTGCTTGTTTCCCTTTAGAAGTCCAAGCATAAGTCGTGTATTGTTCTTGGTTCGTTTGTTTATCGTATCCTTGTCGACAAATAAAGCTGACTTCTGGATTATTATTTTGAGTTAGTAATAAATGATTCTTATTTTTACCAATCTCTTGATCAATCAGAGCAAGAGTTGAGGGAATAGGGTTGGATTGAATGGGGTTAACACAAGTAACTGCGGTTAATAAACCTAAAACTGAAGTCGTTAACGCTTTGTATTGCATGGGTTAAATTCCTCACGGAGTTTTGATTGATTTGATTCTCTTAGAGTATAAAGGATTTCACCATAGGTACAACCATTGGTGAAGTTTTCCTCACCACCTGGCAAACAAAGGTGAATTTATGTATATTATTGATGTTAAACCAGGGATGAGTGGGGGAGCATTATTAAATGAAAAAGGGGAATTAATCGGCATTAATGGATTACGTAAAGCCCCAATTTTAAATGAAACTTATAATTATTTAGATGGTTCCCAACCCTACCAATAACAAATAGAAACCTATCGTCAGTTAAGCTTTGCAGTTCCTATCGAAACTTTAATGGAAGTTGACCCCAACTTAGCTTTAATTCCTGATGAGTGGAAAACGGGGTTAAATATAGCTGAAAATGTGGATAATATTGCTCAACAAATTACTGTCAGAATTGATAATAAAGATGGAGTAATCAGTTCAGATGCGATCGTGGGAAAAGATGGGGATACTTATTATGTCTTCACTGCTTGTCATGTGCTTTCTGATGCTTATTGTCAGACAGGAAAAATTAAAGGTAATTATACGTTAGTGACTCCTGATGGTGAGAAGTATTCCTTGAATGCAAACGATATAATTTTGCCGAAAGGAATGGATGCAGCCATCATTAAATTTGAAAGTAAAAAAGCCTATCAAGTAGCAACCATTGGTAAATATAATATTCCAGCTAATCGTAAACAATTAATTTTTGTTTCTGGGTTTCCTGGTGAATTAAACGGAGTCAGAAAATTGACGGCTGGGGGTCGATTTCAAAAGGATAGAGGATTAAATTTAAGCTTTGATAATGTCAATTTGAATATTAATCTTTCAGGATATGAATTACTGTACAGTAACCCAACTAAACCAGGAATGAGTGGGGGACCGGTTTTAGATATTAATGGTCATGTAATTGGTATTAATACAGGACAAGAAGGGGAACAAGTTAGTCAAAAAGAAGTCCGTCAATTAGGCTTGGCCTTTGGAGTTCCTACCAGTAACTTAGTAACTTTTGCTAGTCAAAAACAGGTTAATTTAAACCATTTTAAAATTTCTCAGCAATCTCCTGAAAAGATCAGTGATAGAGATTGGAAAACTGTGAAACAACATCCCACTTTTGTCATAGAAAAACCCCCCAAAGATAGTAATGAAACCACATGGTTAAATTATGGTAATGAACTATTTCGAATAGAGCGAAAGGAAGAAGCTATTACTGCCTACCAAAAAGCCCTTGAAATTAATCCTAATTTTGCTACAAATAAAAGAGTGAGAAGAAAAATTGTATTAAAAAATATAAAATTACTAAAATTGCATACAGAAACTGCACCATACTTTTACTATAGCACAAAAAATAAAAAAATTGTAGTACGTTTCTGGAACCCGCATTCTTTCGTAGCACGCTTGGCTCAATTGTCATCATATCTTGACATTAAGGTTAGTTTTTAGTATTGAATTATACAATTTTTGCAGTAAAAAAACACCTCAAAAGATAATAATTACAAATATATTACTGTAAAGTCTGCTTGTTTAATTAATGAGAGTCCTTTTTTCTGGGAATGACAACTCAAGACACAAAAAATGTCCTAGTTAATTTTTGTGTTGCTATCTTTCCAAAGATGAGTTTATTCTTCCAAAAAGCGTCTCTCACAAGTAAAGGTTAAACATTGATTAGTAATGGGATGAGCAAAAGAAAGTTGATAAGCATGGAGAAAATAACCACAATCTCCAGGTACATTGATTGTATCATTTTGCTCTTTATTATTAGTTTTAGGAATTCCTCCAATGGTATATAAAGGATCACCCAATAAAGGATAACCAATAGTTGCTAAATGAATTCTAATTTGATGAGGACGACCGGTTAATATAGTAACTTCCACTAAAGTTTTATCTGAATATCTTTCTAAAATACGACCCTCACTATGAGCATATTTTCCATCAGCTTTTGCTCCATAAATATAACCTAAAATGGGATCAGAAATTTTACCAATGGGATGATCAATAATAAAGTAATCAGGAAGATTATTGTCTCCAATTAAAGCGTGATAGATTTTGCTAATTTTATGTTCTCGCATTTGTTGGGTTAAAAGAGAACGAGCGATCGCAGTTTTTCCTATTAACATTAATCCTGATGTCCCTCTCCCTAACCGATGAATAGGAAACACTTGATCTTGAGGATATTGTTGCTTTAACTGCCATAATAAAGTATGTTCTAAAAATCCTCCTCCTGGCAAAACAGGAAGACCAGAAGGTTTATTAATAATTAATAGATGATCATCCTCATAAATAGTATCAAAATTTAGAGGAACATCTGGTTCTTTCCAAGGAGGACGATGATAACTTAACCTTTGTCCGCTTTGTAAAATGGTGTCAGGGGTAACGGTTTTATCCTCAAGAAAAATTTGACCCGATAGAATTCGTTCTAACCATTGTTGAGGAGTTGAGTGATAATAGTTTTGAGTATAATATTCTAATACAGTTAATCCAGCATGGTTAGGCTTAATTTTTTCTAGATAAATCCAGCCATTATTCATAATTTTCAGAACATTTTGTGATAATTTGAATCATATTTTTGGAGATTTTAGCTTATCATTTGATGTAAACAATAATTACTCTGCTCTACGGTTTCCAGTTGCTATGACTTACTCATTCGTATTATTGTACTCTAAGGGAGCAAAAATAAATAACTTGTATTCCAAAAATCAAACATACAAACATGAATAAGCAGAAAAAAAGCGGTTTCCTGAAGCTAATTTTTAATAACAGTTTTTTGCGTAAACTTTTGGTTTTTTGGAAAGCAATCTCATCGAGTTGGCGCGTTTATCTGGAAAAACCCCTAACCCTTGAAGAAGTGAGACTAAACCGTGAAGCTGCATCCATTCCTTCTTTTGGTTTCTTTTTCCTATTAATTTGTGCTACAGTAATCGCCAGTTTCGGGCTGATCAGCGATAGTACAGCAGTTATTATTGGGGCGATGATTGTTGCGCCTTTGATGAACCCAATTCTCAGTATGGCTTTTGGCATTATTACACGGGATTGGACTTTGTATAAGCGATCGATGATCACTGTTGCCTTGGGTGCTAGTTGTACTATCTTAATTGCATTTATTCTTGGCTCACTGATTCCCGTGGATGTGGTTGGGAAAGAGATTATGGCAAGAACACAGCCCAATTTAATTGATTTGGGAATTGCCATTGCTGCTGGTGCTGCGGGTTCCTTTTCTCTAACTCGTCAAAGTATTGCCAGTTCTATTGCCGGGGTTGCCATCGCCGTTGCCCTTGTTCCTCCTTTATGCGTCACTGGTTTAGGGTTAGGCATTGGCGACAAAATAGTAATTCAACACATTGGTTCACTGATAATTAGTAGTTGGGACGTATCGATAGGCTCTTTTTTACTCTTTATTGTGAACTTAGCGGGGATTACTTTTACCGCTTGTCTGGTGTTTCTCTCTCAATCCTATGGCAGTTTTCGCAAAGTATTTCAACCTCTCTTAATTTGGTTATTAATTATTGCTTTGGTGTGCGGTCCCTTAACGGGTTCTATGAAAGAATTTATTGTTTCTAGTCGTGTTCAATTAGAAATACGCAAAGTTCGAGAAGAATACCCTAATATTTCCCTACAAACTCAAGTTAATCATATTGATGTCCAGCTAGAAGGAAGCACCGCTTATGTCATGATTTTGACTAATGCACCAGAGGGATTGATCACAGATGAATATTTAAAAGCTACTGAAGAACGCGTTTTTGACGCTCTCACCGAAATGGGAGTTAACTCCATCGATTTAGTAATTAGAATCATTCCTGTTCGTATTGAAGAGTATAAAAACATTAAGAGGTAAGGTTTTTTTAGTTAGTTGTATTGAAAGAATAACATATAAACAAACATGAGGTTCCTAGAGAAGTTATTTAGGATTGATGAATATGAATATCTTGCTGAGGAAAAGGAATATTAATTCCTGCTTCATCAAACTTCTCTTTTACGGTTTCTTGTAAACTAAAAAAAACGTCCCAATAATCTGCTTGTTTTACCCAAGGTCGAACGGCAAAGTTAACACTACTATCAGCTAATTCTAATAGACCAATGGTGGGGGCAGGATCTTTTAGAATGCGAGCATCTGCTGCCAAAATATCAGTTAACAATTGCTTGGCTTGTTTGATCTCATCCTTCTTTTTTAGAAGCGGTAACTGTGCTTGGACAATCGTTGGTGCTAGATTAAAAATAATTAACCATAAAACTGTTAATAACTTATCAATCTTCATTTTTCTTTTGATAAAATCACCCCAAACTAAGAAAAAAAATGCCAACGATCATAGCTAAGGGCGATAGTGAGGTTAACGAAGTCAGAAGTCCTCACTATTTATTCTGTTCGTAAGGCTTTCTGGGCTGTTTTAATACGAGTTGCGATTTCTGTCGTTGACTCTTCAAATAAAGGAAAAACAGACTCTAAAACAACTTTAACACTGCCGTCAGTTTGTAATTCTAAATGAGTTTTAAGATAGCCTTCTGTGGTTTCCTCTAGACAAGTTGATTCGTTGGTTGCCTCAGAATTAGCTACCATCCCAATCTGATCAAGAATTTCTGTAAATTTTCCTTCCATTATCTTTCTCCTGAAATTTTTTCTAAATTATGAATGTCTGCGGGAGGGGATACCCCATCGTCTTACGTTGGGGTACTTCACCTTACCGAAAAATTAGGGGTTTAAAGCCCCGCCGTTTACGGCGTATAGTTAGGGAAATTTATGTTATAATGTCGTTGGTTGAAATACCCGACCCCCTACTGCGTAGGCTAGAAAATTCTAGAGGCAAAGCGTTCCGAGAAGGTCGAAACTAAGAACCTGTGGTGGCGAAAACACAGCAAAAACAGCTAGGGAAACGG
>JAAUYB010097965.1_pt1 | contig 11581 bp, 9 predicted proteins | sample 7278071 | NCBI WGS metagenome assembly JAAUYB01 (sample SAMN14350121, study PRJNA611818) | marine sediment metagenome | isolation source: surface marine sediment (1.8m) | place: French Polynesia: Moorea | collected 2018-08 | reverse complement strand
GCAAGACAATGGTTCGCTCCGAGCCAGGAAACCGCAACCGGACCTGCAATGCAGCCGATGGAGGAATAAGTATGTCCAGTTTTCGTAACATCATTGCGCGGCGCCGGCCTGCGCCATCGGCTGATCAACCTGAAAGCGCCCCGCAGCAGGCAACGCCCCAAGACGTAGCAAAGGTGGAAACGCTGCTGGAAGAGATCAGCGAGCAAAGCCCGTCGCGGCTGGTAGACGTACCACCTGCGCCCCCCGAAGTGCCTCGTTGGGAGCTTGAGCCGCCGATGCGGACCATGGGCGAAGAGCTGCTGACGCCGGTTGCAGAAGAAGGGGCAGAGGAAGAAGTCGCCGAGACACCAGAAGCTGACCCCGCGCCCATTACCGAACGCCGCAAGATTTGGGATTTGGATGCGAAAAGCGATGCCGTCGCGCCCGCCGAGCCTGAAATCCACACAGACACGCCCGAGGAACCGCCCGCCGCAAACGTTCTGCCAGAGGTGACCAAGCCTGCCCTTTCAAGCCCAGCCCCAACGCCGTCCCGCGGCGGACGTGTCAAAACCCGGCTCTTGGGGTTTCACACCGACGACGCCGTTGCCGATGCGTTTGCGCAGAAAAGCGCCCCCGCCGCGGCGCAATCCGTCAAGTTCCCGGTCGGATGGGTGGTCATTGTCGAGGGGCCGGGCCAAGGCACCAGCTTTGCCCTGTCACCGGGTCTCTCGACCCTGGGGCGTGGCGCGGATCAGACCATTCCGATCGACTTTGGTGACGATTGCATCTCCCGCGATACCCACGCGTCGATTGCTTATGACGACGAAGAAAACAAGATCCTGATCGGGCATGGCGGCAAATCCAACCTGGTCCGGCTAAACGATAAACCCTTGGTGTCCGCCACAGAATTGCACAGCGGCGATCAATTCCGGATCGGCAAAACCACCCTACGTTTCATCGCACTTTGCGGCGGCGATTTTCGGTGGCCGGGACAGGCCGACAATGTCTGACCCGCTGGCGGATGTTGCCACGGCGATCGCCCTTGGCCGCCGCTCTCGGCAAGAGGACGCGGTGGTCGCGCAGTTCTCCGACGGCGCCGATACTGGCTTTGCCGTGCTTTCAGATGGTATGGGCGGGCATGATGACGGCGATCTGGCATCGCGCATCATCGTGTCGGAAGTCTTCGCGTCGATCTGCCTGTCGGACCGTTCCGAGACCCAAGGCCACGGCGAGGTCCGCGACCGCCTGCAACAGGCGATCCTGGCCGCCAATCAGGGCCTGCGCGACCAGATCACCGCCGGTCTGGGGCAAGAAGGTATGGGCGGAACCGTCATCACAACCGTCCTGCAAAACGGCGCCCTGAGCTGGATTTCTATAGGCGATTCAGCGCTTTACCTCTTTCGGGACAATCAGTTGTTCCGGCTCAACGAAATTCACTCCCTGGCGCCGCAGATTGACCTGATGGTGCGTCAGGGCGAACTCAGCGAAGAAGACGGGCGGCTTCATCCGCAGCGCAATTGCCTGACATCGGCCTTGGTCGGGGCTGACATCAACAAGATCGACTGCCCGACCGAACCGATCGACCTGCTGCCAGGGGACATCGTTCTCATGGCAAGTGACGGCCTGGAGGCGCTGGAAACAGATCTGACCTGCGCGATCCTGCAACGGTATTGTGAGTCCCCCAGCCAGCAGATCAGCCACGCCCTGTTGCATGCCGTGGCGCATCAAAACGCGCCTGACCAAGACAATGTCTCGATCATCGTGATCAAACCGCGGTTTGCCGAAGCGGACCACCCCGACCTAGCCGCCGAACACACCTCACACCCGTGGCGCATCTCTGCGCTACGCCGCGGATTCGCGCATCTGCGCCAAAGCGCGGCGGCGCTTCTCATCGGGCGCTCCGCGCTATGACCGACGCGGCTGCCACCATATTGCGCCTTCAGGCCACGCTGGATCAGCCCGGCCTGTCACCCCGCGCCGCCGCGCGGTGCCAGCGCATGATCGAACGCCTGCAAACGCCGGTCTGTGTGGCGGTCTTTGGCTTGCCGCGGGCCGGCAAGGCGGCGGTGATCAATGCACTTGCCGAAGAGGCAGTCTTGCGCCCCGGCGCGCAAATCGCCCCCGTTCTGATCCGCTATGCCCCCCAGGCCAGCCTCACTTTGACCGACAACAATGGCGACACAAGCGCGGCCCACGCCGACCTGCCTTTTGCGCCTTCTCCGACTGTGGCCATGGCTGAGCTCGGCTTGCCGCTGGCCACGCTGACCGAGACCAGCCTGATGGACGTGGTCGCCGATCCATCGCCGCAGGATATGGCCGCCGCCCTCGCTTGGGCCGCACCACGTTGCGACATCGCGATTTGGTGCACACAGCATTGGACGGCCGAGGAACAGGCCATGTGGCGCGACGGGCCGGAAACGTTGAAGAACCACGCCTTGATGATTGCGTCCTCAATTGAGGGCACATCGGTGCCGTCGAACGCCCCGGCTCCCGCGCTTGAACCGAACTGGTGTACCGTGACGCTCGATCAGACTGGCCTGGCACCGGCCTCAGCAGCGTTGCTGCGGCAGCGGCTGGCGCGGATGATCGATGAAGCCCGCGCGGCGGACCTCGACATCGCCAGCTTTTTCATCGAACAACACGCCCCCGAACCCTCTGCAACAGCTGCCCCGCAAAGCAACACCGCCACCGTTGTCACCGTCAAACCAGGCGCCGAAACGCCACCCCCCGAAGCGCGCGCTGTGCTGTCGCGCCTGATCCTGCATCTGCGCCAGACCGCGCGGGAGGCCTCAGCCGCGCTCACAAAAAACGATACCGACAGCTTGATCCCCCGGTTTCAGGACGCGCTTCAACAGATGCTCGAACTCGCCGAGGCCGAGCACGCCTTTGGCGCCACCTGGCCCGCCCTGCAGGACACGCTGCGCGAGGCTGACGATCTGATCCTGCTGCTTGGACTGGAAGGCAGCGACACCCAAACCACCGAGGCCGCTCTGCTCTTGGCGCAAGTGCGCCAGGACATGGAGTTTGCGCTGGCCGCCTAGCGCCAGCGCCCGGCGCGACCAAGGGCAAAAGACCCGCAGGAGCAACACAATGAAGACCCCCAACGCGATCCCAATGCCGCTGCTGGAAAAGAGCTTTGCCGGGTTCCGCCCTCTGGCAGACAAACTGGCTGCGTTTGACACCCGCCTGCAAGAGGCCTGCCAGTCGTCGAACGCCTCAATTGCCGAACGCGCCCGACACTTGCGCAGCAAGCTGCGCGCGTTTGAGCCCAGCGTCACGATGATCGGCCAGGTCAAGGCGGGCAAGACTACGCTGGTCAACGCCATGACCGGCTGGAACGACCTGTTGCCCGCCGATGTGAATCCCTGGACCTCGGTTGTCACCTCCCTGCACCTCAGGCCTGCCGTACGACGCGAAAGCCAGAACGCCTCATTCAAATTCTTCACCGAAGACGAATGGACCCATCTTGTGCAGCGTGGCGGCCGCATGGGCGAGCTGGCCAATCGCGCCGGGGCGGATGACGAACTGGAAAAGGTGCGCGCCCAGCTGGAACAGATGCGGGAAAAGTCGCGCGAACGGCTCGGCCGGCGCTTTGAGCTCTTGCTGGGTCAATCGCATGACTATGACAATTTCGATGCCGGCCTCATCGAACGCTATGTCTGTATCGGCGATGACTTCTGGGAAGAGGCCAGCAGCGACCGCGAGAAAGGGCGCTTTGCCGACATCACGCGCAGCGCCGATCTTTGGTTGACGCAGCCGGAATTGCCCATCGGGCTCTGCGTGCGCGACACCCCCGGCGTCAACGATACCTTCATGATCCGCGAACAGATCACCATCAATGCCCTGCGCGGCAGCCGGCTCTGCGTCATGGTGCTGTCGGCCACGCAGGCGCTCACCTCGGTTGACCTGGCCTTGATCCGGATGATTTCGAACGTCGCCTCGCGCGATGTGGTGATCTTCGTCAACCGGATCGACGAGTTGGCCAACCCGGCGCGCGAAGTACCGGAGATCCGCGCCAGCATTCTTGAAACCCTGGGCAAACATGGCGGGCCGAAAGACGTCGAGGTGATCTTTGGTTGTGGCGTCTGGGCCAGTCACGCCATGGCCGGCACGGTCGATGCCCTGCCGCGGGACAGCGCCGAGGCGCTGCTGAGCTGGGCCGAAGAAAACCACGTGGCCGACAACCCGTTCGATACGCTCGAAGACCTGGTCTGGCATCTGTCGGGCATGGAGGCGCTGGGCCAGACCATCGCCGCCCGGATCGATGCGGGTGCCGGCGCCAAGATGCTGGACGAGCTTGAAATCAAGATCGGCAACCTCGAACAAAGCCTGTCCGCAGCCAGCGCGATCCAGGCGCAGGCCACACAGCCGGACGGGGGCTGCCGGCTAAGCCTTGATGAGCTGGAAAAAGCGCTGGACGAGGTGGAATTCAACGCCCGGTCCCGGCTGATGACCGGATTGGCGCCGCTGCAGCACGGGCTGGTCGAGCGGATCGAGAAATCCCGCCAGGTCTTTGTCCAGCGGGCCACCGCGGAGGTTATCAAACATCTGGAAACCTATGGTGAGCTTGAGGCCTGGACTTACGATCCCTGCGGTCTTCGCGTCCTGCTGCGCTCGGGGTTCCAGCGCCACGTGCAGGCGGCGTCGCGCCACGGCAGCGAAAGCCTGGCCGCGGCAGCGGCCGATCTCAGCGCGCTTTACCAGAAGGCCTTCGATCTTGGCTCCGAGACCCCGACCATCGACCCGCCACCCCTGCCGCAACCCGATCCCCCGGTGGTGCTGGGCCAGACCATCGCGCTGGACCTGCAAGGTAGCTGGTGGTCCCGCTTCTGGCGGCGGCGAAAAGGCTATCAGGCCTGCGCAGACGATTTTGCCAACCTGATCCAGCAAGAAACGCAGCCCATGCTGCAAACACTGCTGTCGGACAATGTCGAACGCTTTGAGGAAGCCATTGTTGCGACCCTGGCCGAGTTCCTGGCCGCCAACCGCAAGATCATCCTCGGCATGGCAGATCCCGAGACCGGACAGCAGCCGCCGGTCTCGCAGGCCAAGTCCGCCGATGTGGCGGCCCAGACCGGACGTGACCCATGGCACAATCTGGAGGCAACCCAATGATCGAAGACCACCTGTCACCGCTCGACAGCCCCGAACCCGCCGCCCGCAAGCCCAGGATCGCGTTGATGGGCGAATTCAGCGCCGGCAAAAGCACGCTGGCCAATCTGCTGCTCGGGCATGACGTGTCACCGGTCAAGGTCACGGCGACGCAGCTGCCACCGGTGTGGTACAGCTACGGCGCACCATCGCTGCACCGGATCGACAATACCGGTGCCGAGGTCCCGATCTCCTCCCAAGACCTCGGCACCGTCTCGCACAAAGAAACCCAGGCGGTCCGAATTCTTCTGGAAACCGACGTGCTTGAGTTCTGCGACTTGATCGACATGCCGGGCACCTCTGATCCCAACATGCCGCAAGACGTGTGGGAAAGGGTGTTGACCCGCGCCGATGGCGTCATCTGGTGCACCCCGGCAACCCAAGCCTGGCGGCAATCCGAGGCCGCCCTGTGGGAACGGCTGCCCGAGCGTCTGCGCGCCAGCAGCCTGCTGCTAGTCACCCGCATGGACAAGCTGCAGACCCAGACGGATCGAGACCGCGTCATCGCCCGCGTACAGCGCGAGGCCGACGGGCTCTTTAAGAAGGTTTTACCGATTTCGCTGACGTCCGCCCTGTCAAACCCCGACGATCCCGATGCGTTGGAGAGCTCTGGCGCAGACCTGTTTGTCGAAAGCCTGATCGAGATTGTCGAAACGCCCGGCACGCTCAGCGCCGATCCGTCGCCGGCTGTATTTGGCGCCATCCAAGCAGCCGCCCCAAAACCCGCGCCGATGCCCGCACCTCAGGTCGCCCCCGCGGATGTCGTCGTACCCCGCCGCGTCGCCCTGAAACGGGCACGCCCGCGCACCCGTCCGATCAAAAAGGCCGAGGTCTGCCCCATCCTAACGCCGCGTTAAAACCCGCCATGCCATAGATCAGTCTGGCAACGCAGTGACGCTTATGACCATCGGACCGCTCGAGGCATTCAGGAAAGACTTCGCAGGGTGCGAAATGGTCGTCTTTGCGGATATCGCGGCAAAGACGGTTCTGGCTTGGGACGGCGCGCTGAAATGGCCGCAAGAGCATCTGGACGATCTCTGCGCCCTCGCCGCGCAAGTTCTGGCAATCGGCGTGGGTGTCGACCCTGCGGCAGAGCCTCAAACCGCCATCCTCGCCCGCGCAACAGGCTGTTTCGTGTTCGTCAGGGCGGCCCCCGGCGCCAACGAGGCCCTGTGCTGCGTCTTCGCCCCCTATTGTGACATCGACAACACCTTTGCCGCCGGCAAGGCGCTTTGCAGCGACCTTCTGGGCGGAGACCAGCGGATGAAGGCCTGACATGCAAGACGCCCCGCACAACAAAGCACTCCGAGCCGCGCTCGACCAAACCGCCGCCTATGGCATCCAGCCGACGCGCTCCTGTCACCTGCGGTCACCAGAGGACGGCGCCCGCTTTGTGCAAAGGCAGATCGCAGGAACCCTTCTGGCGCGCCGCCTGGTCTTTCACATCGACGGCTCAAAGCGATTGGAATGCGACGCCGCGGGCGGACGGCTCTTGCGGTTTTGCACGTACGATCCGCAGGGCAAAGTCGTATTCTCCGGCGACTTTGAAGACTTGAGCGCAGCGCAAGGCGCGGACGCTCCGCTTCGGGTCTTCTCCGACAGCCTACCGCGCTCCTTCTTGGATGCCAAAACGGTCTCGCTACACACCCTGCCCATGCATGACGCCCCAAGAACCGGAGGGATCTCTGCACATCACCTGGCCAAAGCACTCGGGCTTGCCACACCCCCCGTGACCCCGCCGCAATGGTTCAGAACGTTTATCGAAGACGCCAAAGGCGCAATCCTCGCCGCCGCCTATCTCGAAGACGATCTGCTCTACCCCCTCGCCGGCACAGATCAAGACATCGACCAGCTCGCCGAAAACGTCGCCCACCTGGTCCCCGACATCGAAACCCTCACCAGCCGCGCCACCATCCCCGAAGACGCCCTGATCGTCTTGGGCACAAACAACAACGCGACCCCCAACATCCTCTTTGCCGCCCACAACACATCAACCCTCATCGCCCTCATCTCCCCGAACACCCACACGGCCTTGACCCGCAAATGGTACGCCCTCCGCCGCGCAGACTGACCACATGCGACAAGTTTGGTTGATTGAGCGATGGGCCTGTCCTGAATCAGGACGGAATCCCCCGATCGCTCGCGGTATCAGGTAGAAAGAAACTCGCTCCAATCCCTAAGGGAACGACCGGCGAATTGAGCAGCAAGCGGCCGGTTCGAATAGAAGAGATTCGCGTTAAATGCATTGGTGGCGAAAAGAAAACCTGTATGCCCAAACGCGAGCTAAGTAGCAGTGTACAGGGACAAACAGGCAGTTCTTGCTGCTTTTGAGTTTGAACGACTTGGTTCGCAAAACTATCAAAAACGCCCCAGGCTGATGCGCTCTCGCACGAACGGTTCCTTTCACGTTTTGCATCGCAACGTAGAAGCCTTTCATGCGTGTTTTCTGCCTCGAGTTAAAAGGGGCAAGCGGTTCGCTATAGGCAAACCGCGATGCTGAACGCGGCGTTTCGTTGCCATGGGTGAAGCCCTTGGGTAGAGTTATTGTGAAACAGGGTATTACGTCACGAGTTGTTGCGAATGCCGGCGAAGTTGTTCTTCGTACTGGTTTCCGTTCGAACACACGCATACAGCCTTCTTATCAGGGAAAGCGAGGTGTCAAATGCAACTGCTTGGCGTTGTAACCATGCTTTTCTCTATCCTGGTAACGCTTCCACTCGCGGCCCAGCATTCTTCACTGCCAGCAATGGGCTCGCCGGTTTTGCTGGCAGATCGCCAACCCGCTGCTGTGGCAAACCATCAATTGGCGCTCGCGGAGCACCTCCATTGCGCCTTGCTAGCAAGGGCGTTCCCTGGTGATCCGCTAAGAAGTTGTGACCACTCTGATCTCTCGGATTGCGGTGCACGATCCGAAAGTCTTGCTTGGTCGATTGGTGGTCACTCTGTTTACGATAGCCGCAAGCTCAGCAACCCGCCGTCATGGCCGGAGGGTGTCCGCGCAACAGCAAGTCCTCCGATGCCGGAAAACCGGTTCTATCCATTCTCGACCGCCGAATGGGAATGGAATCCGATTTTCTACGCGCTAGACAGCATGCACGACGTAACCGAGGTAAACGTCTATGGGAGAAATGACGGTGGCGACTTCGTCATCTATTACCTCATCGAGATCGCGGATGCGGCTTGCGGCCTCGAGCTGAAGGCAGGCTTGGACACCAGCGGGATCGTCGATATTGGCCAGGCAGAGGGGCGAGGCCCCTATGTCAGTGCGAAGTTGGACATTTTTGTTCGCCAATTTCGTGACCTTGGAGCCCCAGCGGACACGATCAATCTACGCGAAGCCAGCGTATATAGGTCTTGGAGCGCGTTCCCTCCAGCCGATTTTGATATTGGAAACCCAAGTATTTCCGAGTTCTTCAAACCGGGCCTTCATTCTTTCCCTGAATTCTCGGCTAATCTATTGATTGAAACCAAAGATATCCAGGATGGCGACGCATTTCTGGTTATGTATTTCGGCCAAGGGTACGCGTCGCATAGTTCAATGGACTTTAGATTTCGCTTGTACCGGCCAAAGCTGTTCAGACGTTTTTATCAGAGCACTGATTTCTGAGACGACACACACATCGTCTTGTTCCAAACTGACTAGAGCCCGGACGTCGCAGGTGCTTGGCCGCCAAAAAGAAGCCGGCGCAATATGAGCCCTTATCACGACTTGTGCACCGTTTGCACCGCATTGGCGACGGCATTGTCCGAAGGCGGTGCATTACTCAATGCAGTGCACCACGGTCTCCTGCCACTTTATCCACTCCGCGAAGCGCGGTCCCCATCATCAAAGTGACGACGGCAAATCCTGATTGCCCATAAGCTTGGACGGCGTGGTACTCAGTTGCCCGCTGAGGCTAGTCATAAACCTTGCAGCGTGGACAAGATGTGCTGTCGGAAACGGGCCAGTTTACCATCAGGTATTCGATGGCCAGGCATGACGGTGCTTTTCAACAGTTTTGGCATCAACCTTTTCCAAGCGGTGCCCAAATAGATGATGATCACCAAGCCCCGCGCAGCGGTTTGTTTGCAACCTAATCCTGGCGAATGTGCCAGAGGTGATAGTTAGGAAGCTGTTGAAGTAACACGCCACCAACGTTTTCCAACAAAGATTCGCGAACCAGTGCCACAAGCTCTAACCTGCCATCAGAATTGGAAGCCACGCGAAGATGTACGACCTCTCGGTACCAATTAGCCGCACCAGTGGCAGTCGTGGCCGCCACATGTTCAGCAGGCGGGTGACCGAGAGACTTCCAGCGTTGAAACGCGCCATTCGCCGCCGTCTGAAGCGCATAGTACACCTTGCGATCCATGAATGCGTATTCACCTAGGAATATGCCTGCGCGACCATCCCCGGTCATGCCGGTTGCGAAGGGAGGTGAGAAACTGTGGTCGTGGTTTATGACGAAGTTTCTTTCAACAAACTCCTCCCAAGGCAGCCACGCCCCGGTAGCGTCTTGGCTGCGCATAAAAAGCGTGACCTCGTCGAACTCCGGGAAAGGTCGCCGCAGGAACGGATTTGGCTTTTGGGCCGTGGCAAACAGCGTGAGCCGTCCGTCCGCCTGGGACAAAACGGGAAGAGGTGGCCAGCGTAGACCTGGTTGGGCAATGTTGGGAGGTAGGTTTCCGAAGTCCAACCACGGACCCCAGGTACCGTTTGGACCCTTTTGTTCGCGCGTACGAATGGACCCGACATAGTATTTGTAGGCTCCGGCCTTTCGGCCGACATGAGCAAGCGCGATCAGACTACCATCCGCCTGCCGGCGCACGACAATTTCTACCGGCTTTTCAGGCAGGGTTCCAGGCTGGCCCATCGAGTTCCAACCAAGCCATGACCCATTGGGAGCCGATTGATCTAGCCGCCAGACTTCGCCATCGGTGTCTATACCAAAGACGGCGAGCCGCCCGTCATCGTGTTTGGCAAGCTTGAAAGCGCTGTCGAAAATCGCAGTACCGCCTGTCGTTTTTGTCGGCGCGGCGACCGAAACCCAAGCGCCCCAGGAACCAGACGAGACGCTTTGTTCCATCCGCCAAACCTGTTGCAGGTTCGCTGCAAGTGCGAATACCGTCAGCCTCCCATTGGCCGCCTTTTCCACGGAGAAATCGGTGAAAACTACCGGCACACCGCCGCCGGGGCGTTGCCATCCGGTCCAGATCCGTTCAAATCTGGAAACGCACTGTGTGGTGTAACGGGGCTCATTGCCGTATTCCTCGTCGCAGATAGCCGGCATCGTTGGCTTGGGCCCGGGGATCGGGTCATCTTCGTAGACACCCGAAATATCTCCTTCGTACACTTGGCCGGGTCGGCAGAGAAACCGTTTCATCGCTTCGAAAACAGCTTGTGAGAGAGGTTCTTTGGCGCAGGAATAGTCGATTTCGGTGCCTGTGCTGGTCACCCAGATCGCGCCATTTTGGTCCAGAGCAAACAGAACCGGTTCGCCGTCAGACCCGGTCAACATTTCTGCCTGCAGCACGCCACTGGCACCCTTCGGTAGGGCAAGTCGCTTCCATTCGCCCCAACTCTCTGCAGTGGCCGAGCCCACCAGAAAGTGCCAAATCAGAAAGCAAAAGATCGAAGTTCGAAATGCACTGGCAGTTCTCATGAATACCTCCCGGATTTGGCCGGCGGCCGCTGACTGATTGGCTTTATTGATAGTACATCACTAGCGCGTGGTCCATCTGGTCGGCGGTTTTGCGAGCAGGAAGCCATTATCCTATTTCGATCGTATTTCGTTCTTCATTGTAATTCCTCTTCAGTCTTCGATTGATCTGGACCTCTCATAATGAGTTTAAGAATTCTCGGTGCAGTTATTTATTCACTGACCGCCAACCGATTTCGAAGCAACCTTCAAGAGGGCTGAACAAGGCGTTAGGGTTTAAGCAAGGGCGTTTTCCCAGGATCTGCTTGGCTCGATATAAGCGGCCCTTGCGCCGACAATTGCCCGGCAATTAAATTGCGTTGTCTTTTACCGATGGGGCTAGCAACCCGATCCAGAACTTCCTGCGCAACGAACTGACGTGCGTCGCCCATTGGGCTCGAACCAATTGGGTCTTCAAAGCGCAACTCCGACTGGTTAAAGGTGGGTGCAGCACACAGGACGAACAGGCTCGTTAACGCATTGATCACGTCTGTCGAATTCAGCTTTCGCTTCACTTGTTCGCATTCGCCACTGCGCTTGAACCTATGGCGCAAGTTCGGCTCAAAATTTCCGGCTGAACACATCCAAGATACTCAATCCCCGGAACGAGGAGACTTTTCCCGCCATCGGTTTGAGGCTCATTGCGGACGCCGTTCCACCCAGCCATCGCTCACTTGCCACCCGGTATCCCTCGGCAGAGCGGCAGCTCGATGATTTCCGTAGCCGCCGTATTGCCGAGCCGGTTCGATCATGTCGGCCACAAGTCGTTCTTC
>JAAUYB010062196.1_pt1 | contig 11581 bp, 9 predicted proteins | sample 7278071 | NCBI WGS metagenome assembly JAAUYB01 (sample SAMN14350121, study PRJNA611818) | marine sediment metagenome | isolation source: surface marine sediment (1.8m) | place: French Polynesia: Moorea | collected 2018-08 | reverse complement strand
CCCTCCACACCAAGCTGAAATCCTACCCCTCCTACAGCAAAGGGCCCCTTACCCCCCACACACCGCTGAGACCCCGTGCACATGTATGGTCGGGAAACTGCCCCACTTGTAAAACTTTCGGGTAAATGCCTCCTAGTTCTTTTCGGCCAAGTGACTTCTCTAGAAAAATTATTCATTTTTGGGAAAGTGCCATCGCCCCCACCTCTTTTGAGCATCCATAGATGGGAACGAGCACACATGGACAAGCAACAAAACAATAGGAGGGGGGTCAACTTTTCTCCTGTCAGAAGAAGGGGGGGGTAGGGTAAGAGTAAGATTTTGTTCATAGGGGGTTGGTAGGATATGGGGAAAAAAAACAAAAAGGCAGATTTTTGTTTCAAAAAGGATGATTCCACTTACAATCTCATACTCCAAAAAAAGGCCTCTATGAACTAAGGAATTCATGCAAGACAAACCTTTTTTATGCCCCCACAGGCAACAAAGGATTTTAAAAATAGCTGTAAAAGCTTAAAAATTTCAAATTTAGGGCGAGGGTAGCCTGGAAATTTTAAAATTGTCCCTAATGGGGGTCTATGTGGAAGGATTAGGAGGGGGGTCACTTTTTGAGAGGTCAGGGTACAGTTAGCCCACCCCTACCCACCCCCCTTGCCCATATGGGTGTGACTGGTCGGGAGGGTAGAAACCTTTGGCCAGGAGGAGTGAGCTTTTAAAAATACAGTTCACCTTGGATGATCTGAGAAAAAAGCAAAAAAATTGGCCTTCAATTCATAAGTAAGTGATCCCACCCCAAAGAAATAAAACAAACTTTGTTCAATGACCTGCGGCAGGTCTTTAGGTGTTTATTTCACGCATGATTTGACGGGACAGTTAAATGACCTGCGGCAAGATATTGCAATAACAAAAGAAAATTATATTTACTTAATTGAACTTGATGATAAGGAGGTGACCTTGTAAATTAAAAAGGGACATGGACCACCCTCTATTTACTCCCTCTTCCCAAAAGGGTGACTAAAAACAAAGTGTTTCATCTCCCACAATGATGTCAGACTGCTGTGTGACCCCCTTCATTAACAGGGTGGTTCAAAAATTACAAGGTGTTCATCTCCTACTATGATGTCAGAATGGTGTGTGACCGAGGCGCATTCGATACCCATAAATATCCCCCAATTCTGGTACACTTCGATCCTCATAACAAGGACCAGTCGATACGCATAAATGAATTTAGCTAACCCTTTGATGCTCATAAATGACAACCCTCCCCCTAAATTTTTGAATTTTTGAATTTTTGTTTCTTTTTTTCAAAAAAAATTCCCTGTCGCAGTATAAAAAGGTTTTTAGTGTAAGCATTCTCATGTTTTTTAGGGTTTCTTGGGTGGATGGGTCTGAAAGAGAAATAATCCCTTCTTTAAAAATTTGCCTTTTTTGTTACTGTAGTTTCTCCCCTACCCTACCACCCCTCTGTGAACAAAACCTAACCCTTACCCTACCTCCCAAAAAATGTTTTTTCAACATTCTAAAAATTGACCCTTTAGTCTAAAGTCTAAACCCACAATCCCCTGCCACCCACGTACAGGACACCTCCATCTCATCTCCCCGTTATTATGGGAATCGAAGGCTCTTGTTTATGAGCATAGAAGGGTAGAAGAAATCTTTATGGGTATCGACTTTATGTGGATGGACGTATGAGTATCGAAGCGGTCCCGTGTGACCCCCCTTCTGCAACAGGGTGGTTCTTCTCCTACTATAATGTCAGAATAGAGTGTGACCCCCTTTTGCAACAGGGTGGTACAAATAAAAAGTTTATTCTATGAAAATCCTCAACACTAACAACAACACCAACAACATGAACCAGGATCACTACTTGACCTGTCAGCTAACGCCGCAGGTAAAAATAGGTTTTGTAGTGATGGATCCTACCTCAAAGAAAAATCTCACGCTCAGGTAGGAGTGATGGATCTTAATCCAAAAAAGAAGAGATGTATCTAACAACAAAGAAAATTGAAGGTTACTGGAGACAAATCCCCAATGGACAAAGGTGAACACTTAATGGAAATAAGATATAGACTGGCCATGTATAAATCTTATTCCATTTAATTCTCAGGATTGGACCTCCTCCAAACAAACCCTACTACACCAACTACTACAATAAAAAATTAACATGACCAACTGCAACAAATATAATAACAATACCAAAAAGATAAGAACAAGTACAAGTACAAGTACAAGAACGAAAGAACAAAATTGAGAACAAAAACAAGAACAACAAAACTGAGTAAATTCATATCTATATCCGCAAGTATTCATTCCAATTTAAACCTATGAAGCCACAGCACAAAAATATTTTTTGTGCCTAGAAACTTTTAATTGAAATTAGCAAAACAATAGTAATACAGCATTTTGAATTTCAAGCAAAAATCAATATTTCCCATCAATAATAACTTTTTGAGCAGTATCATCATTATACCCCTCCCCCCATGTTTTTTCTCCAGGTAGATGAATTTCCTATTGCAGTATTTGTTCTCACTTTTAGTGTTTTCAAAAGTCACATAATTACAGCCATCTTCAGAGTCTGTTCTGTTTGGCCAAACAACAATAAATTATTTAATGTTTTGCTTTAGATCATTTTCATCTCATCCCTTTGCTTTCACTGATAAAAAAATTCTGCAAAGCAAAGAAGTAATTGGGTTATAGGTTTAAGCCCAATCAAATTATCTACCTATTTTGTGCTAGAAGTGTACAGTACTGATGAAATTTTAAGTGTGGTTTACTGTAATATAATATTTTTATAAGTATAAGCTTCCTCATGACAAAAATATACAAAACAAAATTGCAGAATGGAAACTGCATGTTCACTTGTCCTTGAGTCTGTATTTCCTTCAGAAGAATAATTTCTCTACCAAAGAATATTTTTATACCAAAGAACAATTTTTCTACCAATGAATTTTTTTTCTATGAAGGAATATTTTTTCTACAATCGGAATTTTTGTAGCCTATTACTGCCTGATGAGTCATATTAAAAAAAATTTGGTGCTTTTCAAATCAGCTGAAAAAACAAAATCAACAGCTGAAATTGATGAGTTATCTTTTGCCAAAGAAAAAGTCGTTTTTGATTCCAGTCTAATATCTGCATTGCAAATAAAAATGAGAACAACAAGAACAGACTCTGTTTGAAGACCTGCGGCATGGATATGAATGCAGAAAGACAGAAAATCTGGAAAAGGATGAAAACTCCAAGAGAAAGGTGATCAAGAGCGCAAAAAGGCCTGAGAATATATTCAAAATGAAATTTTGAGGCATACAGAGCGCCCTGGCAATAAAAATCATGAAGACAAAAAGATTGGGCACCCCCAGATTTTGTTGGGCGGATCAGGCCAAATTTGAATTTGAAGGTCATTTTGGAGGTCAAAAACCCAAAAAACGTAAAAACGTTAAACCGAAAAATCATTTTTGGCCATTTTTTGCAAAACTGTTGGTCACAAGGGGCTCAAATTTGGCACAATCTTTTCTCACTAGGATCTACAACTTTTTTATAAAGATTTTTATAAGAGGTCATCTTGACAATAATAGAAAAATGTCCACTAACATACCAACAACAACAACAAGAATGTCACAAAGCATTCCTAGACCTGCTCGACTACGCCACAGGTAAAAACAACAAGAACTAGAACATCAAAAAACATTACTGTGAACAACAAGAACAAGAATCTATCATGTCTGTCCCATACTAAAGTGCAATTACAATGACATTTTTAATTAAAACACACTGAAGTAGAGAACATAAACTTTTTCATTTTCATACAAGACCCAGCCCTGCAAACTACTTATTGTACTATCACTTGGCCTCCAGAAAACTATTGGTGTACTTCACTGAAGAATCTCGTTATTTATACGGTTTTGTGATTAATTTAAGCCAATTTCCTTTATACACAGCATGGGCTTGTAAGGAATTACAAAAACAAAACAGTGCCCTTCATCCAGGATTCAGTGTTTGGTAAGATTATGTCATTCAGGCTAACCTAGAAATATTAAAGCTACCACCTACAAATTCAAAGAATAGATACATATAACTGCCCAGTACAAAAAAATCTCTAGGTGAATGAAGGAAAACTTGTCAGGTTAAAATCTACATTGATGGAGAAAGAAAATGTCTATATTCTTGGCAGCGTAGATGTTTAGTTTCAGTTGACAGTGTCAACTCAGGGGTACAACGGGCCAAACATTAACTTGGCATGAGTTTGACCAAGGGAATTGTCTGCCTCCTGGCATTCATTAGCAGAGAGGTGTGGGAGGAGGCCTACCTGTGCCACTGACAACATCCCTACACATTGTGAAAAGGCCCACATTGGGTCCTTTCTTTCAGCTGGTCGATATTTTAAAAAGCTTTGACAAAAAATGATAGCTGTAGACCTTTGCTGCCTTGGAAGTCTCTGAAAAATGGAGGAAAGTGGCCTAGTTCCAGCAACAGCTAAGGATGGACGATCTCCAGGCCGTACATTCAGCCCCAAGTCATGCTCATAGCTTGCACTCCAGGAGCCAATAACACGAGTTAGGTATGTAAGGACAATCTTAGCATAGTTTTCTCCAACTTGCTGCTCCTCCGGCTCAAAAATATTGGTGCCCAACAACATATATGCAAAAATGCATGCTGCACTGAAGCAATCGCTAGCAGGAGTTATAGTGGGTACTTTAAAAGCTTGCTCTGGAGAATGATAAAATTCAGCACCACTTACAGTAATTGGTTGGGGAAAAGTTTGACCTGCTTGTATGCTCCTTTTGAAGTCTGAAATGACTAGTCTGTCATTGTTCACTAAGCATACATGTGGTGAGAGAGCAACATGGATAAGTCCACTGCGCTTCAATGCGCACAAACCCCTAAATATTTGAGAGGCATAAAAGCATGCTTCCGACAAAGACACAGGAGCCAAATTGCACAAAGAATGCAAGTTTGTTGGAAAGTAGGGAAAAACTGAGGCCCACTTTCCTCCATCCGTTTCCATTACTGTGTAAAGGGGAATAATGTTTGTGTGGGGAACCATCCTCAGGCGTTCTGCCTCGCGCCTTATAGCGCGGCTCCAGACATCCGTTATGCCTTCTTTTATGGCCACATCAATTTGTGGTCCACGGCCATCTTCTGGCGTGGCAGTTGCCCTAAACACTTTTGCTAACATACCAACACCAAGTAGTCTGTCAGGTGCTTCCTTTGCTGCAGAATAGTTGGCTTGTGATATGGTGTAGGAAGCATTCGATACTGGGAAACTAAACACTACCATAATGTATAAAAAAGTTGACAACAGTGGCTCTTACAAGACAATCACTCTACAGCACAACCAAAATGTATTCAATCATTTGTCACAAAATTCACGCAACTTTGAATTGTTTCCCTTATATCTAGCTCTAATTTAAAATTTGAACGCTTAAACAGGCCCATTCCAAACAGGTATTATTGACCCCTGCTTTTCTGAGGGCCAGGGGAACTACTTGCAAGATTGGTGCCTCCATCAGTACATTTGTGTATTATTTGCATGTGATTTTATTTATCCGCCTAAAAATCAGATACTCATACTCACACCTATACTGAATTGCCAGAAAATCCTATAACATGTTGCTGAAGGGGGCCATTTTAAGTTTTGGTATCATCTGAAAGGTAATAAACTTATCTGTTCTTATCAAGAAAAAATTGGCCACTTTTCCCGTGTCCTATTGAGAAAATTGAGAAAAACCAAATTCTCAAATTTAAGGGAGTAAATAAGCATTTTTGTTTATGGCCTCAGCTCAACATGACAATAAAATTTCCTGTGAAGAAGGTAGGAAGGTAGGGAAACACGAACAGACTCTGTTCGAAGACCTGCTGCAAGGAAATAAATACACCGCGAGAAAAAAAAAAGAAAAAATTGAAAAATTAAACAGAAAGGTGCCAAAAGAGAGGAAAAAATTGGAATTAATTTAAATCCAAATTCTAAGGCATAAGGAATGGCCTGACGAAAAAATTCATAAAATAGAAAAGATTGGGCACCCCCAAATTATGTTAGGCGGATCAGGTCAAATTAGAATTTGGAGGTCATTTTGGAGGTCAAAAAGGCCGAAAATGTGAAATTGCAAAAAAACCAATAAAAAGTTTTTTGGAAATTTTTGGCAAAACTATTGTTCACAAGGGGCTCAAATTTGGCGCAGGATCTTTTGTCACTAGGATCTACAACTTTGTTTTTATAAAGATTTTTATAAGAGGTCATCTTGACAATAATAGAAAAATGTTGACTAACATAACAACAACAACAACAACAAGAAGAAGAAGAAGAAGAAGAAGAACATCATGAAGCAGTCCTAGACCTGCTCAGCTACGCCGCATGTAAAAATCTGGATTTAGTTTTTAGGATTTGCCCTATAAGATTTTACAGCAAGTGAGAAAGTACGTTTTTGCCAAATTTAGGTACTAATAAAAATTCTTTCTCTTTGATAATTTTTTATACAGTTTAGGAATACAAGTTGTTCAGAAGACCTTCTTTAAGGGCTTGAAGAAAAAATCTGGCTTGAGTTTTTCACTTTGTCATCCTGGTGGACTTATGACTGCCCTTTCTTTTTATGAAAACTGTAGGATTCCCTTGAGGTTACCAAATTGCCAAATTGAAAAATTAAAGCCAGATTTTTTCTTAAAGCCAACCTTCAGAACAACTTGTGTTCCTACACTGTCTAGAAATTAATCTAGACTCAGCAATTGGGGGTGTCGAATTTGTTTTTTGACCAACCATTGCTACTGTTTGTACATAAACATAAAACACAATGCTCTTCTTCTTGCAAAGCTTTGCCCTTCCCTGGCCAAGAAATGGGGAAAACACCACTCATCAAAATCTTGACACATCTCACAACTCTTTCGCCACAATAATTGTGGGTAATACAAAAACATCCGTGAATTGGGGGAGGGATCCTCCTCCTCCTTTTATTTTCTCCTTCTGCCCCATCACTTCATGGCCCTTCCTCTTGGAACTGCTCATGTTGCCAGAGAGGGAAAGAGAGAGTGGGGTGATGGGGATCAGACTTTGTTTCTTCTTCTCTTCATCTGCAGTTTCTTCATCTTGCCACCGCCTCCACCATCGAGGGGAGTATGTGTCCTCCAACTGCAGGTGGGAGGAGGGAGGGAGGGAGGAGAGTGGGAATTGGGAACTGGTACAACAATTCATGGAGTATGCTTCTTTTTACAAATGATTGGGGGAGAATTGCTCGTCCGCACCTTCTCCTTCTCCACACTTTTGTACCGAATTGCCACTACTTGTTCTCCTTCTCCCGGGATTTATATGCCACAAGGTGTGAGGGGAGAGGGGCAAAAGGGGAATACCTCATCACGACACAAAAAGGGTGACCTCTGTACAACACTAAATAGTAAAAAATACTCTTTCTTTTACCTCTTTCTTCTTCCTCTTCCAATCCGCTTTTTGCTCTTGTCTGCCGCAACAGCCTCCCTACCCCCTTGGACTGGGTGTGTATGTCCATTTGTCACAAAGAAAGGGAGAAGAAGGGGGAAGGGGAAAAGGGATTTCTTCTTTTCTTCTCAACTTCCTTCTTCCATCTCAACACAAAACATCAATAAAAAGAAAAATGAAGAAATGAAGAAAAAATGGACTTGAAAATGGTAGCAACCTTGTTAATTTTTAAACCTTTTTTAAAAAAGAAGATATCTATGTTGTGAACCAAAGTTTTGCATAAAATAAGATTTTTGGTTTGAAAACTTCTGTCAATGGGTACCCAGAGATCACAGTAGGCAGGTAGTTCTTTCCTGAACAAGAACTTTAGAGAGAGAGATCCCAGTAAACCAATCTGACCAGAATACTGTGCCCTTTAAATGGCAGAAGTATAAAATCACCAATTGTAGTATTTTGGAAGACATTGTTGATTTTCTGTTTTCCATTTGGCTGTTGCGCAGCCGCCTATAGAGAACACAACTTTTGTCAGGGACATAAAAATGAAGAAGATCACAAAAAAACTCTTGAATTATGTCAATTTTTGCCTAATTGACGCAAATGTCATGTTTGGGCCCGCTTACAGATCATATTAAACTATAAACTGATCTCTGATCCTCTTTTCCTCCTGCGCATTCTTTCACTGATACACATGGTACAATACATGGGTGCTGGGGAAACACATGTATAAAAGTTTTTTACCAACAACAACAACATCATCAAAAACAAATCCCACAACTACAACAACCACGTTGATCGCTCTATGACTTGTTGGCCTTTGGCAGCATGATTTAACCAAGAGATAACTACATATTTTCCAAACCTCCTTTCTCTTTGGTCTTTTTTGCGTTTATTTGTTTGCGTAGTTTGTTTGTGTGTATTTCTTGCCTTCTTGGGTTGGTATCCCTTGGACTTCCACACTCAAGAACCCTTCTTATGCCATAGTTAGTTTCCTCGCAAACAAGAGCAGACTCTGTTCTAAAGGTCTGCGGCGGAATTTGGCATAGTTTTGTTCACTTGACAAAGTTTTGAAATATTTTAAAAGCTATTTTTGAGGCAGAAAGAGTGCCTAGATAAAAAAGTTCGTAAAAAGGAAAAGTTCGGGCACCCCCAAATTATGCTAGGCGGATCACGTCAAATTTGGATTTTGAGGTCATTTGGTAGGTGAAACTAGCAAAAAATGGTGAAAATGTGAAAATGTCAAATTGTTTTTGGCAGTTTCTGCAAAAAATTACTGTTTACAGTTGCACAGTTCATCACATCAATATTTTCTTTAAAAAATATTTCATATAGTTTTTCTATCTAAAAAAAATTGAATTGAAAGTAGTCCCAACAACAACAACAACAACAAGAAGAAGAACATCGAGTATTCCTTGGTCAGGGCTTCGCCGCAGACAAAAAATAGTGACGGGGCCCAACACGCCTATTGGGCTCTTTATGGCCCAAAAAGGCTCTTTGGCCGTTTTGGGGGGAAGAATGCCTCATAGGGCAAAATGTCGTAGCAATGACCCCCTAAAGGACCCCCCTGAACCCCTAGGCAGGTGACCTCAAAAGTGGTACTAGAGCACACGTGGGCGAGGTCAAAATCCTAGATGGGGGCTGAAATTTTTGCTTCAGAGAAGGGGGTAGTAAAAAATCGCGTAGGGAGGGGGCCTCTTACATTGTGGCAGGGAGGGGGAAGGGGGGGGGATTTTCTCCTTTTTGCGTCATCAGGTGTTTCGGGGTTTCTTTTAGGTTACTTCTCGGAAATTGGTTTCGTAAGGAGTTATTTGCAACTGCAACGGGCTAAAAGGATTGCAGCTGTCTTCTCTCTCTACAAGTAAGTTTGCGGACGAGAGGGGGAGGGACCGCTTCTATACTCATACGTCGATCCACATAAATTTGATACTCATAAATATTCCTGTTACCATTCTATCCTCATAAACAACAGCCTTCAATTCCCATAAATATGGAAAGAAGAAAAAACTCAAGTTAGGGTGGGGGCGAGGGTGAGGGGGGTTGAGCTTTTAGGGGTGTGAGTGACTGACTAACAGATAAATTTCTACTGATTGCCTAACAGAGGATTACTTTCTTTATGGAAAGAACTTTCCTACCTTTCTGCTTTCCAAAAACAAATATTTCCTTCAGAGGACTTACTTTTATATTCTAACTTCATTTTTTACAGGATGCAGCAAAAAAAGCAATATTTTGTGGCCGGGTTTGGGTGTGGGGCGGGATAGGGTTTTTTTGGGGGGGTCCCTGCTGGGTCAAAAGTTGCTCCCCCGCCAGCTGAGAGCCGCTGTTCCCCCCTATGCCGCCCAAACCCACGCCCACGTATGCACAGCACCATTATCTTACTTGACCATATCTGCCAGACTTTTTTATGAGCATGGAAGGGTAAGCTAAATTCCTTTATGAGCATCGACTGGTCCTTGTTATGAGGATCGAAGTGAGCTTGATTTTGGGGGAATTTATGGGTATCGAATGCGCCTCGAGGGGGAAAGGAACGGAAGCAGCGGAAGACAAAAAATGAATTCTGCCTCGCTCTGGCTTCCAACGACGTTTTCCTCCTCCTCTTCCTCCTCCTCCTCTATCCCGCCACCAACTCCGTCTTCCAGGAGGAGGAGGAGGAAGAGGCCCCCCTCAACTGTTCCTCTTCCACCTAGCTCCTCCCTCATTATCTTGGCCTGGAATCTTGGAAAACGGCCGCCGCCGTTGCCCAGATTTGAGTCAGCCAACTGACGCTTTCCTGTAAAAGAGTCCCTCTCACTTTTTTGCCCCCATTTTTGGGAAGGGGGGGAAAGTATAAAAAGCACTCTACGTTGTTTTCTCTTTTGGACTGTTGTCCTGCGAAGGGGTGCCGCCGACGGAGGGAGGAGGAAGTTTATTCGCTTCACGGCAAATGACGAGTTTCTCCTTTTTGCGTCGTCAGGTGTCTCGGGGTTTCTTTTTGCTTATTTCTCGGAAATCAGTTTCGTAAGGAATTATTAGCAACTGCAACGGGCTAAAAAGACCGCATTTTATCCGCCTTTCTCCCTCCATCATACAACTATAAGTTTGCGGACGAGAGGGGGGGAGGGGGGCGGAAGCAGCGGGGGACAAAAATTGAATTTCTGCCTCGCTCTGGCCTCCAACGACGTTTTCCTCCTCCTCTTCCTCCTCTTCCTTTTCCTCCTCCCTCCCGCCGCCAACTCCATCTTCTCGGGAGGGAGGACACAAACTTTTTCCTCAAAAAGTAAGGTCCTCTCCTACTCCGCCCTCCTCCTCCAGACCTCTCTCTCTCTCTCTCCAAACACTCTTGCCAATCCGCCTCTTCCTCCGCCTCTTTGCGAATTGACTTTATATCCGCCCCCCTTTGCCCTCCTGTTCCTTTTCGGGGGGTTTGTCTTGCCAAGAAGGAGAGGAGAGAAAGAGAGAGGCTTGGGAAAAGGGGGGGGAAACAAAAGTTTTTGTACTCTATCTAAACTAGCCAAAGCCGAAAAGAGCGGGAAAGAGTCTCTGTGCTTTTGTACACTTGCACGAATCTACCTTTATCTCTCTGCCACAACGTAGACACGCAAGCGTCTCGCCCGGAATCGCCAGCACCTCCTCCTCCTCCTCCTCCTCGCCTTGTTTGACATTTTCTAGAGCAGAACCGCCGCCGCCTTTGCCTCATCAACCGAGAAACCACCACCGCTGCTCCTGGCTGGAGGAGGAGGAGAGGCGACAATGACGCGGTGCCCTCCTTCAAACCCTCCTGACAATAAGCAGAGATCCAAACCTTTTTGTTTCTTTTTTTTTTTTGCGTCATTTTCTCTAGATGAAATTTTGGGACAGGGGGATGTTGGCGCGGAAAGTAACTTCCGGAAGCCTCGCGGAGATGCGGAGGAGGAAGAGGAATTAAGCCATAGGGAGCCATCTCCAGTTTTATGGACGGCGACTCGGACCTTGAATAATTGAGCGTTTCAGCGCGGGTGGAGGGGCGTGAGACGGCTGGCAGGTGGGCGTGATGGCGAGATGATGATGATGGAAGCGAGCGGAGAAGGAGGAGGCCGGAGGTTCGAAATTGAATATGTGCGGTAAGTGTAAAAAGTACACGCTCTTTACGCACTGGGGCCTCCCACAAAATTGGGTTATTTGAGGTCCGCAGGCATGAGGGAAACTGTAGATGG
>JAAUYB010003892.1_pt1 | contig 11581 bp, 14 predicted proteins | sample 7278071 | NCBI WGS metagenome assembly JAAUYB01 (sample SAMN14350121, study PRJNA611818) | marine sediment metagenome | isolation source: surface marine sediment (1.8m) | place: French Polynesia: Moorea | collected 2018-08 | reverse complement strand
ATGAACCTATTATCACCCTTGTCAAATAAAATCAACATGATTGATGAGTGTCCATTTTTGCAAGTTGACGGCGATGACTTGCGACTTAACCCAAGTCTCTTTTTCTCCATACTTATGTTTTCCCCGTAAGTTCAATTAATACTTTTGGGCCTTTTGCGTGACCCCGAGCGTGTGTACCATTTATTTCCTGGCATTGCCTCCTCCCCTGTCCTCGTATCTCGCGAAAGAGAAAGGCCTCCCTCTGCAACCATCCGCGGTTGCGGGCGGAGGCCACCGTATCTGGGATCCTTCCCTCCCCTCCTCCACATTGCACAACACACACACACAATGACCAACCCTGGAAATGGGAGGAGGAGGAGGAGATAAACTCTTCCTCCTCCTCTTCTTCCAAGAAAGGGATGAGGAGAGTCCCTCATCCAAAGTTCTCTTTCTCACTCGTTGAGGGTGGATGGGGAGCTGGAAGAGGAGTTAGGAAGAAGAGGAAGAGGAACTGCATTTGAATGAAGTTTCTCCTCCTACTCCTCCTCTTCCTCCTCCGCTTCGTTCTCCTCCTGACAACGGTGCGAAATTTAGGACCTGGAGGATCCGTCATCTCTTGCAGACACGGTCGAACCTAGCCCACACACCCATCTTACGTAGGAGCTAAAAACACTCAGACAAAGAGACGCTGTAACTGTTTTGTAACTTTGTAAAGGCCAGCTGGATAATGCTGCTCCAAATGCTAAAAAAATACTGATGAGATGAGCATAACAGTAACACTTTCTCACAAAAATTACTATTCGATCATAGGTTCATTTTTGCACACGTATGGCGTGACCGTCCGCCCACCGCTATCTTGTCCTTCCTCTACCGGAACGGAAAACAAACTCCTCCACTCACGCGGCTCCTTTCCCCAAGGCTGCATGCAGGAGAGCCGCCACCACATTCGCATATGAACCGCCGCCCGGCCATGGGAGAAGGAAGGAAGGAAGGATTAGGAGGACAGAGTGGGGAACCACAAGTTTCCATCAAAGGAGGAGGAGGAGGCTCAGCCAAAGTCCGTCCGACGAGAGAAGAGAGGGAAGAGTAAGAATAGGAGGGGGAGGGGGAGCAGACACAAAAGGGCCTCTTCCTCTTCCTCCCTTTTTTTCCCGACGGTGCCAAAAATCGCACTTCCACAAAAAAATGAACTTTGAGCTCTTTAGACCCCAGTTGTCGATCCTTTTTCAAAACACTTGTTGCAATGTACATTCCATTTTGGTCTAGCCGGGAAAGTTCACAAGAGCATCGGAGCGGCTTTTGCATGTCCGCTTCCTCTCAACGCCGCCGGATCCTCCCCTTCCTCTTTCCCTGCGTAAAAAAACTTTTCCGTTTTCCCCACTCTTCTTTCCCCAAATTGTGTTTAGTCACCGGCCGAAATGGGGAAAGGGAGAAGGAGGGAAAAAGGTAGAAGAGGAGTGTTGTCAGTGTGGGGTTCTCCCTTTTCCCACCACCCTTAACCAACAGACAAGACCCAGCCACCCACCCACACATCCAACAGCTAAGGACTCTCTCACTCCAATCATGGTTGCCACAGAACTCTGACTTAAAATTTATAGATTTTTTTTCTTTAAAAAACTTTCCCCCCGTCTTTCAAGTAAAATAAGAGAAAACTACTTTTGCCCCACACACCTCCGAAATGCAAATCGTGACAACCCCTCCTCTGTATATCTCCAACCAAGACCATGCTGCAATACCTCTGTCCGTTTCGTTGGGCCTTCCTTCCTTCCTTCGTCGCCGGTTTCGGACATCAGCAAACACGCAAAAGGGGAGGAGGAGGAGGAAAAGTTTATAGCGGAAATTGGCACTGATAGACGAAGAAAGGGAGAGGAGGGAAGGGAAAGGGGGGGGGGAGGTAAGGCGAACCTAATCAAATATTTGGTCCGCCCACCCGCCCGCCACGCAGGAAGGACCCTCCCTCCCTCCCTTTGGCCCTACCCAGTTTCTTACGGCCGCGAAAGCAAGGGAAGAGGTCTTGGACAAGACGTGCCATTCTTGTTGAATTCTCCTCGGTATTCCAAAAAAGTAATAACACAGACTTAAAAAATATTAAAGCTGTGAATCCCCTTCCTCTTTATTCCAAGTATTCACTACTATTCTTATTGCCTTCTCCCCCCATCCCCACTCGTTGGGCTGAAAGGAAAGGAGGTCGGGCGGGGGGCGGTCCCTCACGTCTGGCCTCCCCCCTTCCCCCGCTCCTCCGACTTGACTTTGTTCGAGTAACGTGACTACGCGCCATACATTTTATTCAGGAACTTTAAGTTTTTCTCAGTTAAATACGGTCTTTTTTCCTTTTCTCTGTTGTTGTACCTTTCTTGAAATAAGGGCTAAGGAGGATTTGTGAGTAGGTGCAGATTCCCCCATTTCTCCTTCTTCCCTCTCTGTTGCGCATGACCACTGTAAGCTGAATCCCCGCTCTCCTCGCAAGGTACACACTACCAGACAGGGTCCGATCCTCCTCGGCCTCCATCCACCAGATCCGACCTTGCACCGCTGCCAGCGGCCGAAGAGTGGGATCGGGATGGGCCTAGAAGAGGAGGAAAAGGGAAGAGGGGCAAGTCAGAAACACACCACCCTCCCTTTCTCCCTTTCCCAATCTGAAGTGGATTTCTTCCCTCTCACAAAGCTTTCCGTGTGCACACACAGACCCGCCGCCGCCGCATCCTTTTCTCACCGACTTTGAACTGGTCATTGTTGGCCGCGTCTTTTTCTCTCCTTTCCCCCCGAAAATAGGATGCTTTAAGAAAGTTTGGGAAACCTTTCACTGCGACAAAAGGTAAATCGACGTTAAAGATCCAATCAAGAAAAAAATATGACAAAATCAAAATTTTGCCCAACAGAAATCGCGTTCTTCCTTTGGCGATTTTTCCCCGGGAGATTTCAAACCAGCGCACTGACCCCTCCCCTCTCCACCTTGTTTTCTTCCTCGTCTCCTCGGCCAGACCATTCGTCTACTTCTTTCGTGGGAAAAATTCCCTGACTGGAAGGAGGAGGTCTTTTTCTTCGCCTTTCGCACTGGTACAAGAGTAAAAGGGGGAAGTGGGGTCGACCGCTGGAAGGAGGAGGAGGAGGGACGGGCCTGGGAGAATGCGAAAAAAGGGGAAGGGGAAGGAGTAGAAGGAATCCAACTTCTTTTCTTTCCTTGGAAATCCCCCTCGCCGCCCCACTGTAGCAGGACTGGGTGGGGGAAGAGAGGCATTGACATTTTCGAGAGAAGAGGGCAAAAGGGGGGCGGTTGGAAACACATGGGCATAGCAGATAACTTTGTATGCTTTGTCTTCCGGGTCCAAGGCCAACTTTACATCCCATGCTACAATCACGAAGGAAAATCACCTTTGATTTATTTCTCAAAAAAGGGAAGAACCCACGTATGCAAAAAAACAGGCCCGGTCTGCCTGGCATGGCTTGGCATGGCATGCCGACAGGCACTGTGTTTCCCCCCTTTTGGCTGTTCTTGGTTGAAGGCTCCTTCTCTTCTCTTCTCTCTATTCCCAGCCCTCTCCTAACTCTTCCTTTCTCCGTGGGAGAGAAACAGAAAGGGACTTTTTGGACGGGACGGGGAAAAGGAAGGAATTGCATTCGAATTTCTCAAGAAAGAAAGGAGGGAGGGGGAGAAAAATGGTTCTCGAAAGACGTCTTCAAGCCCACGCGAGGTTTTTTTCTTTTGGGGTAGGCTCCCTTTGGGTTTTTCGTTCCCGATCCCCTCTTTGACCTGCCGTGGGTACTCGCCGGGTGGGAGCAAACAGGGACATTCATTCAAATGGAATGGAAATAGTCAAAGAGAATTTATATCATTGGTAGCTTTCCAAACAAGCAAAGTGTTATTTCTTTGACCCAGGTCAACGACACGAGCGGTTCGAAAAATACAGATGCTGCTTCATGCTACTAAAATCAATTGCAGAGCGTTTAGGGCAACAACCTTGAGCACGAAATATTGTCTAGCGTGCTGCTGTTCTAGCATGGACTAATTTACCTAGGGCCCCAGGGCGCAATCGGCCCAACTACTAATTTATTTTCCTCCACCATGTTAGGATGTTTTGGAAATGGCACTCAGGGGAACAAAGCACAAGACGATACGATAGAAATTAGTACTTTAGGGCACACAAAACTGTTACCAAAAAGTGTTTCCTTGTGCACCGGAATCCCCCCACTACTCCTGGAAGATTTTTTCCATAGACTTAATGATACTTCCATGATGATCTTCTTGGTAATAGTTCATTTTTTGCCCAGGCCCCTATCTCGTCTTTTCTCATGCAAAAGCTCCCACACACTTCCCTTCCCACTACAGTTACCACGTACAAGGGAAAATGAGAGGTTTTTTGCAGTGTCGGTAATGCCACCGGTGTGATAACGGTCTTTCCTGGGGAAAAAGGAGGAAGAAGGCATTTCCGAGGTCGAGAACCGGCGAGAAAAGGAGGGGGGAGAGGACGGAAAGGGGGAGGCAGCGGCCCGTGAGACGCAGAGAAGAAAAGGAACTCTGCAGAGAAACAAGACCAGTCAGGGGTCTTGTAGTTCAAAAAATACTGAGATGAAAGAAGGAAGGACACAATTCATAGCATTTCCGGTACATCCTGTGTTCAAGAAAACGACAAAGAGAACAACCGTCACCAAGACCTCTATACCATCCAGGTGGAGTAGGGCAGTCCGTCCACTCCACACCTCGGCGAAAAAAGGGCGGGAAAAGAGTGAGAAAGGGGGCTCGATCCCAGGACGGAAGAAAAGCAAAGAAAGAGCTAGCGGCGAGAGATTGTTGCTGATCCTTTATCTATCTGCACTCCTTTGTCCACCGTCCATCTTTTCTCAGGAGTACATTTTAACCTACTGTACATGTTTCGGGAGAAATAGTGTTGCAATTGTAGTGTTGCAATGACAAAGACGGGCAACACCTATCGCACAAATATCAAAAAGGTTTGAAAACTCAGATACAGCTTGAAAGAAATCTTACCTTGAAGGCTCCTTTCCCCTTCTTTTTTTGTGCTGCCGCCGACGCCATTATGCAATGCAAGGAGGGAAGGGCCCTCGATCCTCCTCCCCCGGAAGAGAAATGGCTCCCCTCGGAGGTAGCGGTGGCGGCGGCGGGAGGTGAGGGGCGGCGGCACTGACCTGGAAAGAAGAAGGACGTCGGTGGGCTTCGGGTCGAGGAGGGAGGGGAGAGAGGCCCTGAAATGAAAACACTACCGGTCATTGTGTAACGAGAATTACTTCTCCCCTTTGTCATTTTCCGATAAATTTTTTTGAAAAGGTGGAATAGGCTTCATTTTGGTACAAAAATATTTTTCTCTTTCTAATGCTTTCTTAGAGCAGATCCTCCATAAAATCATATTAAATCTTTTCCTACTCAGTATAGAAACCAGAAAGTAATACTACAATGGATATGAATTGGGAAATAAGAGGTCCATTGAAGCGGGTTTCCCTTTTTCAAGACATTTCAACCAAGCCGCGCACATCCGGTCCTAGACCTTCCTGGAAAATGGCGGAGGCGGAAGCATCATCGTGTATGAGAGAGCGAAAGTGCAAAACAACCCCTCCTCCTTCCTCCGGCGACGACAGGAGAGACAGTTATATGGCCTGAAACGGCGGCGGGAGTTGGAAAGAGAGAGAAGTAGTGTGACTTTCAAGAAAGAGAGAAGGGGAAAAAGAAAAGCAATCCCATTCCCGGACTAACCAACTCTCTTTCCTCTCTCCTCTTTTTGTTGCCGCACCTTCCTTCCTTCCTTCGCCGGCGCCTTTTCTTTCTTTCTTTCGTGGGAAAAGAGGAACGGGGGGAGGAAAGAAAGAAGTGGAGAGAGAAGGGCAAAGGAGGGAGCAAGGCCCCCGACCAGAAAACGTTCCTCACAAGCTTTTAAAAATTGAAGCAGAGATCAAAAGGGAAGACAGCAAATACATGTGATCCACTATTCCGATGTACCTTGATAACCAGCAAAACGGAAGAAGCGAAAAAAAGATACATAAAATAGGAAATAGCTGAGTTCGTTCAGATTCAGTTTCAATGTGATTATTAAAGGGGATGCGCTGCAATATAAGCGTTACAGTGCTCACCATTTCCAGTGGGGGGGAGGGAAAATAGGGTGTCCCCTTCCTTTAGTTCCCTTTCTCTTTCCCTTTCCCCGCTAAGAAGACAAAAAACGACCAAAAACGGCCTCGTTTCTTTTTGCGCCCCAGACACAAAATTGCAAAGTTTCTCTCCTTTCTCTTTGCTCTCTTCCCTCCAAATGTGTTTGAGGAGGGTAAAAGAGAGGGCCAGGGAAAAAGAGTTGCTGAGTGACTTTTTCGCCCTATTTCCTTCTTTTTTTCACGGGAGGGGAGGAGGGTAAGTAATGGAAGGACGCGGGGGTTGACAGAAATGTTCGCAGTGTTGGCAACAGCAGCAAAAAAAAATTTGCTGCAAAGCGACGTATATTTGCTCCAATGAAGCTTTTTCCTCTTTCTCTTTTTCTTGCAGGCAAGTTGAGGATTTGACCGACGGTTGGAACTCTCCTCTGGACTTGGCATTGGGGCGGGCGATCGGGGGCTATTTTCTCGATCAATCAGAGGACGGCGAGAGAAGAACAAGAGCGACGTTCCTAACGGAATTTCTTGAAAACTCACAGTGTTCGACAGCAACTACTGCGCCGAGCAAGAGAGAGATTACACGTTTAGACCGCGCGCTTTCTGCTGGCGTTAACAGAAGTGACAAAAAACCTTCATCGTGGAAACTCTCTCCCGAGAAAGAAGCGAGGGTTCCATTGGAGGAGACTCTTTTGCCGATCGAGAAGGCCCATCTTAGTGCAAAACCGCACTAGTACGGTTCAGAGATACAACTAAGGATACAGAGGAATTCGTCTAATTACTTGGGAGACTGCAAGAACTCTTCACGATAAAACCTCCAAGGAAACCATGAACTGCCGCCGCCCAATGTCGCTGGCCTCCGCCTTCCCCCTGCCTCTGCTGCTCGCGCTGCTCATGGCGGAGTCGGCGTCGCTGCCGCAGCAACAACAGCAGTCGCCATCCAGGATGGGCTACGATGCTGGAGGTGAGTTGAAGGAGCTTTGAAGCATTTGGTCGTTGGTGTTGACAGTTTTGTCTTGCTCTGAAAGTAACCTTTTGTAACTGTGCCGGTACTGAAGCTATTTCTACTACTTTGCAAAAGATATCAAAGGTGTTTTATTCCTGCTGCAAATATTTCCTTTGCTCGTGGTACCGTTTGCTGCACAGCTAACTCAATTTTAAGGCTTCGCGTCCGCTTGTTTCCGCCTCAGCCGCGAAGGGATACACAACAGTAAGCAAGTGAATTATTGATTCGCCCGAAAGAAGAAAAAAATCTTGGAGAGCAAGCAAAAGGCCCTCTGAAAAGACTTCTCTTGCCAGGGGAAGGAGACTTGTAGAACAAGGCTTGTAGGAAACTGTGTGCGTTATCCAGAGATGCAGTAACTCCATTTTTATGTCTGTTTCCTACATGCACACACAAGTCTAGCCCCGGGCGGGAAAGGGGAGGAAGGGGGGGGAGATTTCGTTTGAGCCCTTTGCATAGTACACCGCCGCATATTTCTGTACGTACCTAACTTTAATGTCGCTGCAAAGGAAAAAGAAACCCCCAAGGGAACTTTAATGCGATGTACAAGACTTCCCACGGGACTTGGGATTTTTTTCGCGGCAAAAGCAACGTCAATTAAAAAATATCTGAATTATTTGAACTTTCAATTACTTGATTTTTATAGGGAAAACCCAAGCTGCAATTACGGTATTGTAGGGCTTCTGAATGGGCATCTTCTTGCCAGACCAGAGCCAGAAGGGGAGGGATGGGATGGGCCGTATCTGTCTGCAAAACTGCGGCCGAGGAAAAGGGAGGGAAGGGCATTATCTACCTCTCCTCCTCCTCCTCCCCCGCCCGAAACCCAACCACACTCTGTGCCCTCACTCAGAGGGAGAAAAGGGAGGCTCCGCCGCAATCCCACCACCTACTTTCCCCTTATTCGGAGAGTGCGGAAAGGCGCCATATGCATAGCGATATTATTGTCTTGTTCTGTTGTTTTCAAAATCTTAAGAAGAGTTCTTTCCGTAACAATGTTCAGTACGAGATAGAAACTTAAGCACAGTGTATGGACAAATTCATCATTTTTTGATAGCAATGGCAAGTATCTCGGTGCTTGTTCTCTTGCCCCAGCGTACAATCCTCTATACGCAGCGTAGAAAGGGGAAAGAAAGAGAGGAGAGGGAGGGAGGGCCATTCCGGAAAGATCCCTCCCTCGCTCCCCCTCCCTCCTGCATATAAACCTTTCCCCCTCGCATTGTACGCCCCTGTACAGTGCTGTGCGGGGATGGAGGTATATCTGGAATATTCTCCCCCCTTTTCTTCGCAGACAAACATTGAAGCAGGCCGCTCTCCTTCCATCTTCAGAAAATTCGACGAAGGCCCTTTTTTCCTCCCATCCCCTCTCTTCCCATTTCAGTGAAGGAAAAAAGAAGGGGGCAATAAAAGGCAGCGTCGGCGTCGGAGGGAGGGGGGGGAGGCCTCCGGAGGGGATAATGTACTCTCTCTCTCGCTCTGTGTTTTCCCACATTGCAGGGAGGTAGTGTGTGTTTGTGTGGTAAAAAAATAAGGAAATGGTGATGCCTCCTCTCTTTGGTGTGGTAGCAGAGTGTGGCAAGGAGTCGGATTCTTTCCGGAGAGGGTTTCCCAATTTTCCTTCCATGATACACCTTTCCACCGCAGACCACAAAGAATTCTTGCTCTTCTCTGCTGCCTAGATATCGAGGCCAGTTCGACGTACTTACTGCGCTACTTGCACCCAACGTATGTACTAAGAAGCTCCTCACGTAACAGAGACAGGAAACTGACCCGGATGCGGCACGAAGTCTTGCCTCTTTTTTCCCTCGTCCACCGCCGCTACAGAGGCAAAGAAAATTGATTTCTTCCTTTCTTTTTTTCTTCCACCTTCTTCATTCCATTGGCGTCTCGCCCGTCCCTCCTTCCTCCTCCTCCTTCCGTCGGCTTTTTACGGTTGGGGGGAGGGAAGGTGAAAAACGAGGGTAAGAAGAGTAGGAAGCCCTCCAATAAGGCCCCTAGGCACGTTCCGGCGGGCGAGGAAGAGAGGCGGAGGGGGGCAACACAGCTAGACAGTAGTACTTAGAGCGAAAGGGGAAAAACAAGAACAGGTGCCCCTCACTTGTGGAATCATTTGAAAAGTATATTGCTGAACCGGCATAATTTTGAGGGAGATATTACTTTTAAGAGAAGTCGATGATGTTATTTTCTACTACTAGTCAAAAGCATTTTGCAACGACTATAATTGAGATACTTAGGTACGTAGCTGCCAAGGACCACTGAGAGTGCGACACACTACGTACCTCGCACATTTCGAGAGCTAGCCAGACCTGGAGGACGTGGAAAAAAGATGCTTCCTCCCGTTTTCCCAGCAACCGATTCCCACACGCGGAGGAAGGAAGGGGGGGGGGAGGGCACAAAAAACCGCCGGCAACACTTTGGCGGTGGGCGGAGGGATCCCTCTCCTTTTCTAACCCCGAAAAGGCGCTGCCGTCATTGCCGAGAGGAAGCCTTTTTCAGACCAGGCGGAAGGAGATGCGAGCGAGGCACGTTGATGACGGGACAAAAAGGAGATTCAAAAAAGGCAACCACATTACTATGTTCATGTAACTCTGTGTGCGAGTCTTTTCTAGAAGAGATCTTGCATCGAAAGTCCTTTTCCTCTTGGTTTCCCGCAGGCCCCTAGGAAAATGCATAAAGGCTATGCAGCAGATTGCTGCCCTCCTTATGCAAAATAGTCCGTAATGGTCGCCAGCAGGTAAAAGTTGCGAGAAACGAACAAACATTTTTACTGTATTCCTACAAACGGAGCAGAACCAAGTAGCCGTAATCCTAACAACAAGAACAGAAACGACAAGGACAATCTCGTTCCAAGACCTCAATCTTTGGGCAGTCAACGTTTTCCTACTGTACTGCCGGTATAATAACGCTCGGCTTCGAAGCAGCAGACTTCCCAGGCATTTCTAACGACCTCCCTGACCTTGCCGACGGCGGGGGCATATTTCATGCCCCTGCCTCTCATCCTCATCCCCTTTCCCCTCTCTTTTCATACCACTTTTTTAAAAAAAGGAAAGGGAGGGGAGGTGAGTGCTTCTTTTTCGCGGCTGGCTCGCGTGTGTGCGTGTCTACCTACTACGTATAGTGAGTGGTGGTGGTGGTGGGCATTGACCGCCCGGCCTTTCCCCATTCGGCGAGAGTGGAAAAGAGGGGGTGGGAAAGGAGCGAGTATCAATCACAAGCGGCGTTCTCTCCCTCAGCGGTGATGAGAGCAAAGGGGAGAAAAGAGAGAAAGAGCTGGCTGTGATGGTCGCTGTGAAATGAAAAGGAGTCTGACGGTTCCAAAGCTTCTGGAGGGTACCTTTTTAGTAGGTTTCTTTCTATGGTACGTTCTCCGGGGCTTTTTTGCCTGATTTCAATTGCCGATAATGCATCCCTACACCCCCCAAAAATAGATTCTAGACACACAGCTGAAAAACTATATCGAAATCCTTTTTTGGCCACCATGTTTCGCCAATGCGAGGGGAATGGGGAAAGGACACTTTCACACGATGGTCAAAAAATACGTTGACTTTGCCTTGGGATATTTCTAGCACAAAAATCAATACACAGTCGGAGTTGTACTTTGAGGCAACATGTACTTTTCTCCTTCTTTTTCCGTCGAGGTGGGAAAGGGGCGGAGGGATAGGTTCCAAAAAGGTCGGTTCTAACTGTGAGGCTCCCAAACTTTTTTTCCTCTACGGGTTTGAAGATGAGGAGGGGGAATAGGAGGAGGGGAGAGAATAGGAGGGAAAGAGGTTGATTGGAAATTGGGAAAAAACCAGAGGGAAAAAAGAGACGGTTTCTCAAAAATAAGAAAACTTTGCGAAGAAAAAACTGGTTCGAAAAATCGCCTTGCGTCAATCGTCTCGCCTCTTCTCCAAAACTTTTTGTTCAGGCAGAAGTCAAGAGGTTCTAGCTCAACACTTTATTTTGAATCGGGACCCTTTTCCATGAATGGCCCTAAAATGCATTTGGCAGCATAGGTGGCCTAGCCGCCCGCAGTAGCCTTCGGTGAGCGGCCGGGGGAAGAAACCTAACACGTAACTTTTTTCCCATGGCTTTAAAGGCTTTCCTTTCTATTTCCTTTGGCCCCAAAAAAGTTCTTTGGAGCTGGCTGGGTTTTTCTTTCCCATGGTATCACACAACGAAGCTTGTTCCAAAAACCGGATGTGTGTCTGGAGTGATACATTTGTACCTTTTTTGCGGGAAAAAAGCTTTTGAGCTCAGGAGCAGACATCGTGTGAAACGTGCATAGCAATGCTGTTGTTGACATGCCTCAGTCAAAAAAAATTATTCATTCTTATCTAGCAATGTGTCAGATCTAAAGTATCAGGGGAACAAGTCAACCATTCTCTATAATTTGTATGGTTTCTCAACATACCTAACCTAAAATAAATCATCTACCGAGGTTCGTTGGGTAAAAGAGCCAAAGTGATGGAGGGTTCTTTATTAACTTTCAGAATTTGAGGCGTCATCTCTTTTCTTTTAAAAAAACTTTTT
>JAAUYB010131889.1_pt1 | contig 11588 bp, 11 predicted proteins | sample 7278071 | NCBI WGS metagenome assembly JAAUYB01 (sample SAMN14350121, study PRJNA611818) | marine sediment metagenome | isolation source: surface marine sediment (1.8m) | place: French Polynesia: Moorea | collected 2018-08 | reverse complement strand
GTTTAAATTATCATAACCTCGAAGAACCCGAAAAAGCTTTAGAATATTATCAACAAGCTTTGCCTATCGCTCAACGGGTAGGCAATCGCCGTTTAATTGGGGCTACCTTTAACAATATGGGGGCTTCTTACCAAAGTCTCGGACAATATCAAGAAGCTTTAGCCTACTATACAAGAGCCCTACCCGTCACCCAACAAGTTGATAAACTAGCAGATATAGCTAAAACTCTGAATAATATTGGAGAAGTTTACAGTCTAACCGGAGAACAAGCTACTGCTTCACAATACTATCAAGAAGCTTTATTTATTGCCCAGAAAACAGGTGATCCCATATTAGAACAAAAGATCCGCAAAAATATTGCTCAAAATTAAATGTAAAGAAATCTTGCAATCTCTGAAAACTTTTGTTAAGATTGTAAACAAGCACTTGACTTAATTGCAATTACCCAATATCGAGGTATATATCATGGACAATCAAGAATCTAAATTCGGCTTCACTTCATTTGCTGAGAACTGGAATGGCCGTCTAGCAATGCTAGGTTTCGTCATCGGCATAGTCACCGAATATGTAACCGGACAAGGTATCCTGTCTCAGTTAGGCATTATGTAATCAAAAAGGGTGAGTCAATAACTCACCCTACTTCTAGATACAGTACGGTCAATCGGATTGGATTATAGCCGTTCTCAGTCAAATTATAGACATTTTTTCCTCTTAGGGTGGGCATTTGCTCACTCTTATTTTTTTGTCTTTTGTCCCTTCATTCTCTGATAATCTCTGCTTATGTATACATTTAAGAATCATTTGTCAATGATACTTTACAAAGTGTTACATTTTTGTTATACTTATTTACATAAGGACAAAAAAGGAAGACACCATGTTTACCACCAGTGACGAAAACGGCATTCTTAATAACTTCGCTAACGAACCCAATATTTACCATGCTGCTTACCCTACACAAAAGCAGCAACGGGTTTATTTAGTCCAAGGTGTCCTCGCAACATTACTGGTTGTCGGTTTAGCGGTTGTTACTGTTATTGTCAGTTAATTTACCTATGACAAAGCTTTTATTTTTAACAATTAGTTAGGCAAACCTACTTAAAAAAGTTTCCATTGCATTGGATTTCTCCTACTTTCCCCCTTGGTTTAATTACTGGGGGTTTTTATTGTTTGAGGATAACTTCTTTTAACACTTCTTGGTGCATAAAAGCACGATCTGTTAATGATTGAATCCTATCTTTAAGTAATGGTTCCCCATTAACAAAATATTCTAACCAAGCTGTACTAATAATATTAGGATCATCGGGAATATCTTCTAACTCCCATCCGGGAATCTCAATTTCTTCCATTAAATATTTTACTTTTGGATCATAACTCAATGCAAAACAACGACATTCCTGAGAAGCAGCCATAATTAAACTATGTAAACGCATTCCGATAGTCATTTCTACTCCCTTAAATAAACCCTTTAATTCTCTGGGATCTTCTAATTTAACTATTCGATGAAAACCTGGTAATTTTGCAGCTATAAAATGAGCAATTTCTAAATCTTGGTAAGCTTGAAATGGAACTAGCAAAATACAGGTATTAGTCGCTTTTTGAAAATCAATTAAAGCTTGGGTTAATACTGTTAAGCGTCGGGGAGTTAATAAGGGGTAATTGCGTAAATTAACAGCTACTCTTGGTGCTGGTAAATCTGATAAACCTGGCACAGATTTGGACTTTAAAGACCAAACAGGATCAGGAGCAATAAGAGGATTAATATGCCATTTTGATAATAATTCTGCGGACTTATAATCTCGCACACTAATTGCATTACATTCTAATAATACTTGACGGGTTAACCAACGAGTAAAAGGATGTTTTAATGGGCCTATTCCTTGTCCCCAAGCAATGGTTTTTAAGCCTTTTTTTTGCGCTAAAGCCATCAATCCGGCATAATAAATAGGACTGGCTAAACTGGTAGCATCTTGCATTAAACTGCCTCCACCCCAGATAAAAATATCAGAGGTTCGTAGAGCTTCTAAAATAGGAAATGCAGAGCGATTAGGACAGGTTTTAACGCCGTACCTTTCTTCGGTTTGACGGGGGTTAGCAGAAAGAACAATCGCTTCAACCTGAGAAGGTAGCATCTGCAACAGCGACATCAATAAAGCTTCATCACCGCCGTTTCCTTTCCCATAATAACCACTAATTACTGCCCGCATTCTCTTTGCTCTCTGTTAATGTTAGATTTGTTTTTTTCACTGGCATCAGGATAAATTCGACAGCAATAGTTTAGGTTCAACACTTCTATCTTCCCAATAGATTATCTTAAAAATGTATCATAAAACACCAAATATTAAAGAGCTTCCGATATCTGAGGATAAATTGTATAAAGGGGTACAAGATGATCAGATCACAGAGGCATCATCAGACAAAATTGCATAATTGCAGCAAATTTTGGCGAACCATAATACAATAGACACCATCTTTATGAAAACCTCATCTTAATTTCTAACTCTCATGGTAAAACCCAAAATTTCCGATTGTCAGGAACTTCATAATAGTTTAGTGGGATCTCACAGATAAGTAAGTGTATGCTAATGCTTAAATTGGCGTGAGGAGTGAAATTAATGAATTTACGCAATAATGCCTTAAAGACTCTTAGAGAAACCAGTCGAACCTTCTATATACCCATTAGTCGTCTTCCCGATAGCTTGCAGGAGGCCGTCGCCTCTGCCTATCTTTGTATGCGTGCCATTGATGAAGTTGAAGATCACCCAGATCTCGATAACTTTACCAAAGCGAAAATTCTGCGGCAAATGAGCTTAAATTTACAGGCGACCAGGGAAAAGTCAAGAGTTGATGATTTTTCGGTAGGTTTAGTCCCCTATAGTCACTGTTTGCCTGATGTTAGTCTCCGGTTAGGACAATGGGCGTTACTGGCCCCTGATACTATTGCCCCTCGTGTTTGGGATGCTACAGCTGCCATGGCTGATCGCATGGCCTACTGGGCAGAGAACAACTGGACAATTCGTACCGAAGCCCATTTGGATCAATATACCTTTAGTGTGGCTGGTGCCGTAGGACTATTATTATCAGACTTATGGGCTTGGTACGATGGCACTCAAACAAATCGTAAATATGCCATTGGCTTTGGTAGGGGTTTACAAGCCGTTAATATTGTCCGTAACCATGGAGAAGACTTACGCCGTGGGGTCAACTTTATTCCCCAAGGATGGCTTCTTGAGGATGTTCACCAGTACGCCCGTCATAACCTTAAATTGGCGGATCTTTACACCAAGTCCCTGGGACCAGGTCCTGCCTTAGATTTCTGTAAAATCCCTTTAGCCCTAGCTCATGGGACTTTAGAAGTGATGGCCTTAGGGAAAGAAAAACTCAGTCGTAGTGATGTCATGGCCTTGGTACAACAAGTAACCCGTTAATCCCTTGCCAATTAACCTCAGTTCCGGGGTATGATTGTCTTGTTAAGTCTCTCTTCGGAGAGATTATTTTTTGATGTTTCAATTTCAATTAATTTCTGTCGAGATGAAACCCCAGATTTAATCGATATGTGAGATTTCGGGACATTAAATCGTTTCGCCAAGAGTTTAATTAATTCTTGATTAGCCTTGCCTTCTGTGGGAGGGGATTTTAAAGAAATCATAAAATTGCCCTCAGTAGATTCTTCAATTTTCTGTTGTTTGGCGTTGGGTTTAACTTTAACTTGGATTCTTAATAACACAGGGTTTTATCTTTTTTGATTCAAGATTTGCTAAACTGATAAGCTGAGGCACATGAAAGCAGTAATCTCTACTGCTCTTCCCAATTATTGAGATTGAAAGGAAGTGGGGCAGCAACCCGCTTTTTTTATTGTCTGAGCAATGACTCATCCCTTGATTCCACAAATTATCGATTTAGCTAGTCCCATTGTCCAAGAAATGGGGCTAGAAGTGGTGGACGTGGTATTTCAAACCAATAAACGTCCTCCCATTCTGCGGTTGGATATTCGTAACCCTAGCAGTGATACCAGTTTAGATGACTGTGAACGAGTTAGTCGAGTATTAGAATCCACTCTTGAGGAAACCGCCATTATTCCTGGTGCTTATGTTTTAGAAATTTCTAGTCCTGGCATTTCTCCATACCTGAGCAGTGAGCGAGACTTTATCGCCTTTAAAGGATTTGCTGTCAAAGTTACCACCAATCCCCCCTATTTGGACAAAAAAGAATGGCAGGGGAGACTTCAAGGAAGGGATGTAGATGCAGTTTATCTCAACTGTAAAGGGCGAGCGATCGCCATTCCCGATGCTCTCGTTACTCAAGTTCAATTAGCAGACTAACGCCAGTTAAATCCGTATATTAGGAGATTTTCTTATATGTCCCTGGTTAGTTTACCTGGATTAACCCAGATGATCGAAGAAATCAGTAAACGGCATAATTTACCCAAATCTGCCGTTCATGAAGCCCTAAGAGAAGCCCTCTTAAAAGGTTATGAGAGGTTTCGCCGTTCTCAACATTTGGAGCGTCAACAATTTTATGACGAATATTTTGATAACTTCGAGGTAGAACTCGACACAGAAGAAGAGGGTTTTCGCATTTTATCCACCAAAAAAATTGTGGAAACCGTGGAGAATAGCGATCATCATATCTCTCTTCAAGAAGTACAAGAAGTGGCTGCAGAAGCCCAACTTGGTGATGAGGTAGTGTTAGATGTCACCCCTGAACAAAAAGACTTTGGCCGCATGGCCGCCATTCAAACCAAACAAGTTCTTTTGCAAAAACTACGGGATCAGCAACGCAAACTCATTCAAGAAGAGTTTCAGGAATTAGAAGGGACAGTTCTCAATGCCAGAGTCTTACGTTTTGAACGACAAGACATCATTGTAGCCGTACAGAGTGCTTTTGGCCAGCCCGAAATTGAAGCTATTTTGCCCAAACGCGAACAACTTCCCAATGATAATTATCGAGCCAATTCGTCTTTTAAAGTGCTACTTAAAAAAGTACGAGAAGGCTCTCATCGCGGCCCCCAACTCTTGGTGTCCCGTGCCGCCGCCGGATTAGTTGTGGATATGTTCTCAGTTGAAGTTCCTGAAATTGAAGAAGATGTGGTGCGGATCGTCGCCGTTTCCAGAGAAGCCAACCCACCCTCCCGTCATGTGGGGCCCAGAACTAAAATTGCCGTTGATACCCTGGAAAGGGATGTTGATCCGGTGGGGGCTTGTATTGGGGCCAGGGGTTCCCGTATTCAAGCCGTGGTTAACGAGCTCAGGGGGGAAAAAATAGATGTCATTCGCTGGTCCCCAGATCCAGCCACCTATATCGCCAATGCCCTGAGTCCTGCTCGCGTAGATGAAGTAGTATTAATTAATCCTGATGAACGCCATGCCCTGATCCTAGTGGCAGAAGATCAACTCAGTTTGGCCATTGGCAAAGAAGGACAAAACGTTCGATTAGCTGCCCGTCTAACGGGATGGAAAATTGACATCAAAGATTTTGCTATCTATAAAGCCGAAGCCGAGAAACAACAAGTTGAAGACCAACAAACAGAGGATGATGAAGAGTTTGACTCCACTGAGGAGTTTCTTTAAGACTTCTAACTCTAGGAAATGACTCAAATCAGAAAGTAGATGAAACCCAATTATCGAAGTTGTATCAGTTGTCGCCTTGTTGCTCCTAAAGAAGCATTTTGGCGAATTGTGCGAGTCTACCCGTCTCGACAGGTACAATTAGATCAGGGGATGGGAAGATCTGCTTATTTATGTCCTCAGGAAACTTGTTTGGCCATGGCCAGTAAAAAAAATCGTTTAGGACGGGTACTTAGAACTTCAATTCCTCATGATATCTATCAACAATTATGGTCACGTTTAGGAAAGACCTTTCCAGACCATTCATCAGTTCCATAAGTCTTAATACAATTTACTGAAAAATTTAAAGGCAAAAAAGACTATTATCGTTAGCATAGGAGAGAACATTGTTTTCGTAATCATGATTATAAAACCTCAATCAAATAGCTCTACAAAAGGGCTTACCCGTCGCTCTCGTCGGGTATCTCAGCAATTACAGTAGCCAAAACCTAGTCAGGGGGATAGTGGATGAACAACGCACACAAAGTCAGAATTTACGATTTATCGAAGGAATTGAGTTTAGAAAACAAAGAAATCTTAGAAATTTGCGGTCAGCTTAACATTGCCGTAAAAAGTCACAGTAGCACTATTACAGAATCACAAGCAGAACGCATTAGGGTAATGGCAGAAAAATACATTGCCAATCAAGGAAGGGCCCAATCGGATGAGGGCCTGGCCTCAGGGGAAAAAAAACAACAAATTTTAGCCGTTCACCACAAACAGATTCGCCCCCGTTCTGCTGCCCATAGTTCAGACAAGCAGACAGCTAACTTGATGGCACCTCGTCCCCCTGTTCCACCACAACCACCAACGGCTCCAACTCCATCCCCAAAACCAATTCCGCCGACATCAGCGCAACCGCTAAAAGTCAGAGAGAATAAACATTCTCAACCCTCTGTTCCCCCAGAACTATCCCCTAAAAAACAAGAACCAGAACCCGCGAATACCAATTTGTTAGAACCGCCCCAACTTCTCAAACCCCCAGTTAAAACCTCTGAAACAACTTCTCAAAAACCAACCAATAAACCAATTAAGATCAAATCTTCATCAGAGGGTAAGAACAAGATTAAACTTCCCAATAAAATTTCCAAAAATGTTTCTCCCAAGACAAAAGATAAGTCCCATAAAGCGGATTTATTAGTTGAGTCTCAACCGAAGAAAAATCTCAAAAAACCAAGCATTGGCAAACCAGGATTAAAAAGCACCTCCCCTTTTCAGGCAGAAGCAGAAAAACCCCTTGCTTTAGTGGCTCCTTCTGTAAAACCGACTTCAGATGTCCCAGATGAAGAAGACGATAATGATGATGTCCTCGACACCGCACTCAAACCAAAACCGCAATTAAAACGTCCTGCGCCTCCCCGTATTTCTAAGCGCAAAGCCTGGGAAGAAGAAGAAGACGAAGAAAGCAAGGCTAAAACGAACAAGGGGGCTGCTAAAGCCAAACGTCGTTTTCAACGGCTTGAGGAGGAGGACGATGATTTTGACTCAGAATTAAACGCAAATCCTGTCTCTTTGAGCTTGAGTCTTTCCACTGCCCGTCCTCCGAAACCAAAATCTCAATCTACACCGGTCACAACCACTCATAAACCGAAAAAACCAACTCTCAAAACTGGTGATGCTAGCACAGAACGTAGTAGCCGCTCTGATCGTCGGGAACGTCCAGAAGCTCGTCAACAACCAGAACAGATTATTCTTGATAGCAATTTAACCGTCAGAGAACTATCAGAACGGTTACAAATTGCTGAAACAGAGATTATTAAAAATCTCTTCTCCAAAGGTATCGCAGTCAATATCACCGAAACCCTAGATCAAGACACTGCCAAAATGGTAACAGAGTCTTTTGGGATCGCTGTAGAAATTCCTGAAGAACAATCTGCTGCCACTAAAACGACAGAAATGCTCGATGCCCAAGATCTTGAAAATCTACAACGTCGTCCCCCTGTGGTAACGATTATGGGTCACGTCGATCATGGAAAAACCACTTTACTTGATTCTATCCGTAAAACTAAAGTGGCTCAGGGAGAGGCTGGCGGTATTACCCAACATATCGGTGCCTATCATGTGGATATTGATCATAATGACAAGTCAGAACAAATCGTCTTCTTAGATACCCCTGGTCACGAAGCCTTCACCGCTATGCGAGCTAGAGGAGCTAGAGTGACAGATATGGCTATTCTCGTGGTAGCGGCTGATGATGGGGTACAGCCCCAAACCAGAGAGGCTATTAGTCATGCTCAGGCAGCAGAAGTTCCCATTGTGGTTGCCATTAATAAGATTGATAAACCAGAAGCTAACCCTGATCGCATTAAACAAGAACTCTCAGAATTAGGCTTAGTTGCCGAAGAATGGGGCGGCGACACCATTATGGTCCCAGTGAGTGCTTTAAAAGGGGAAAATCTTGATGGCTTATTAGAGATGCTCCTGTTGGTCTCAGAGGTCGAAGAGTTAGTCGCTAACCCCAGTCGTCTAGCAAAAGGAACGGTTATTGAGGCTAATTTGGATCGCACGAGGGGGCCGGTGGCAACCCTATTGGTACAAAATGGTACTTTACGAGTAGGAGATGCCATTGTAGCTGGTCCTGTATTTGGTAAAATCCGTGCCATGATTGATGATCGAGGTAACAAGGTAGAAGAGGCTTCCCCCTCTTTTGCGGTTGAAATTCTAGGGCTTAATAGTGTCCCTGCTGCGGGGGATGAGTTTGATGTTTATCCCAGCGAAAAAGAAGCCCGTACCATTGCTGAAAAGAATGCAGATAATCAACGCCAAACTCGATTACAACAGGCTATGTCTTCCCGTCGTGTTACCTTAAGTACCTTATCGGCTCAAGCTCAAGAGGGAGAGTTAAAAGAACTCAATCTCATTCTCAAAGCAGATGTTCAAGGTTCAGTGGAAGCGATTTTAGGCTCTCTAGAACAGTTGCCTCAAAATGAGGTCCAAATTCGGGTTTTGTTAGCTTCTCCAGGAGAGGTGACGGAAACAGATGTGGATTTAGCGGCCGCTAGTGGTGCCGTTATTATTGGCTTTAATACTACCCTGGCTAGTGGTGCAAGAGCGGCGGCTGACCACGAAGGGGTGGATGTCCGTGAATACGATATTATCTATAAACTCCTTGATGATATTGAGGGAGCCATGGAAGGGTTACTAGAACCCGAAGAAGTAGAGTCTCCCCTCGGACAAGCTCAGGTTCGTGCTGTCTTCCCTGTGGGAAGAGGTGCAGTGGCCGGTTGTTATGTACAGTCGGGTAAGGTGGTTCGTAACCGCTTTATTCGCGTCCTTCGAGGTAAAGATGTTATTTATCAAGGAATACTTGATTCCCTTAAACGCATCAAAGAAGATGCAAGGGAGGTTAATGCTGGTTACGAGTGTGGTGTCGGCGTTGATAAATTCAAAGACTGGGAAGAAGGCGATATCATTGAAGCCTACGAAATGGTGATGAAACGTCGTACCTTAGCCGGAAAATCGAGTTAACAATACAAAAGCCCCTGTCACAGCAACAGGGGCTTGATCTTTTCATGCTCATCTCTACAATTTCTTAAATTACCAATCAATCAATGACCCAGAAGCCATTTGTCCGCCAATACTGTTCTTTCAATGCCATCTCTAGCTGGTTGTTGACAATTACACCTTTTTTGAGAAGTAAATCTCCTAAACGACTCTTTTGAGAAGTTTGGAGTTGAATGGTTTCTTCTAGTTGCTCTGAAGAAATCCACTTTTTTTGGAGGAGAATTTGACCTAACTTCATAACAGTACCAGGGCATTTCCCTGAAGAATATCAAAATTTGTTGGTTGAATATACCCAAGTATATGCCATACTTTATCAAAAGTTTATAGCAACTTGCGAAGGTTTTAATAAATCCTCACAAAAGTTAGAAAAAATAGAGAGTCAAGGAAACTTCGCCTTGACTCTCCCTAATTAAATTATGGTTTGTTGACGACAAAAGTCAAACTAGCTTTCAGGCGTGGTACGGGTTGTTACGTCACCCACCTTAGCAAACAAACCCCATTCCACCTGTTCTTCAAGATCAGGGTCAATACCCGCAAATACATCACGGTACAAGGTACGAGAACCATGCCAGATGTGACCAAAGAAGAACAAGAGAGCAAATACCGCGTGTCCAAAGGTAAACCAACCTCTGGGACTGGTACGGAATACCCCGTCAGAATTAAGGGTTTCACGGTCAAAGTTAAAGGGTTCACCTAATTGCGCCTTACGAGCAAATTGCTTCACATCAGCCGCATTGCTAAAGGTTTGACCATCTAACGCACCGCCATAGAAGGTAGCAGTAACACCACTTTGTTCCACACTGAGTTTAGACTCAGCCCGACGGAAAGGAATATCCGCGCGCACAATGCCGTCAGCATCAGTCAAAACAATGGGGAAGGTTTCAAAGAAGTTAGGCATCCGGCGAACATTTAAAATGCGACCATTTTTGTCTTTAAACACAGGGTGTCCCAACCATTCTTGGGCAATACCATCGCCACTATCCATGGCACCAGTACGGAATAAACCACCTTTAGCGGGGCTATTACCAACGTAATCATAAAACGCCAGTTTTTCAGGAATTTTTGACCAAGCCTCCGATAAGTTATCACCAGCGGCCAAATTAGTTTCCACACGACGCTCAATTTCTTGCTGGAAGTAGCCATTATCCCATTGATAACGGGTAGGTCCAAATAATTCGATGGGGGTAGTCGCATTGCCATACCACATGGTTCCTGCGACCACAAAAGCAGCAAAGAAAACCGCAGCAATACTGCTGGATAATACTGTTTCGATATTCCCCATTCTTAGGGCTTTGTAAAGGCGTTCAGGAGGTCTTACCGTTAAGTGGAATAGACCCGCAATAATGCCCACAATACCCGCAGCAATGTGGTGGGCTACGACTCCCCCAGGGTTAAAGGGGTTAAAGCCTGCTGGTCCCCATTCTGGCGCGACGGGTTGTATATGGCCCGTCAAACCATAGGGGTCAGATACCCACATTCCTGGTCCCCACAGTCCCGTGAGGTGAAAGGCTCCAAAGCCAAAGCAAAGGAGTCCAGATAAGAACAAGTGAATGCCGAACATTTTCGGTAAGTCGAGGGCGGGTTCTCCGGTACGAGCATCAACAAATAGCTCTAAGTCCCAGAATACCCAGTGCCAAACGGCTGCTAAGAAGAGCAAACCAGATAGTACGATGTGAGCGGCAGCAACCCCTTCAAATGACCAGAAACCAGGATTTACTCCAGTTTCTCCGGTGACACTCCAGCCACCCCAAGAACCTGTTACCCCTAAACGGGCCATGAAGGGAAGAACGAACATCCCTTGTCGCCACATAGGGTTGAGAACGGGATCACTGGGGTCAAAAATAGCTAACTCATAAAGAGCCATAGATCCTGCCCAACCAGCTACGAGGGCAGTGTGCATTAAGTGAACGGAAATTAATCGTCCTGGATCATTCAGAACAACTGTGTGAACTCGATACCAAGGTAGTCCCATTGACTACGCTCCTCCTATTGAGAATATGTCTACTTCGACGCTTTTTTCTTATTGGTGTTTAGCTTAGGTGACTTGAGTTGGGCGATCGCTAGTAGATAACTATCACAACCCAAAAGTCAGCTAACCTTTATTATGCCAAGAAAGTGAAAATTATTTAAAGAATTGTAACTATTGTTAGTCTCGATTGCAAGTCTTTTCGTTCGTTGCAGTAGTTTTTTTGTTCTAGTAACCGAAGCATCCCCCATGGAAAAATGATTAGAATTATTATAAAAATATGATGGTTTTAGAACTTTTTAATTGGTTATGAAAAAATATATATCAATAAAATTCTTTATTATTACTAACAATAAAATTGCTGAGGTTATTAATGAAATTGCCATTCAAAGTAAACTAGAATTTAATCTAAACTGAGCAACGAAAGATTAATTAATGACTTATTATCGAAGGATTCATTTTTCTGATACAGATGCAGCAGGAGTTGTCTATTTCGCTTCTCTATTATCTATATG
>JAAUYB010161643.1_pt1 | contig 11589 bp, 3 predicted proteins | sample 7278071 | NCBI WGS metagenome assembly JAAUYB01 (sample SAMN14350121, study PRJNA611818) | marine sediment metagenome | isolation source: surface marine sediment (1.8m) | place: French Polynesia: Moorea | collected 2018-08 | reverse complement strand
CTTGCGGTGTTTTCGCGGCGCATACCCATCTCTCCAGCCATTCACGAACCTCTTCCATCGGCGTCTGCATATCAAATCTTCCTTTCCCCTGAAAAATAAAAAGGGACAAGTTTGAGCCGAACACGCTCAGCATTGATCCACTTCTTCATATTGATTACAGCAGAGATCGGAGTTGATGTCCGGCAAAAAGATAATGATTACAAGGATTTGTGATATTTGGATCTAGGCGGCTGGTCCCTCGGGGATCTGTTCTGTTTTCTTCCCTTCGCGAAGCGATTAGTTCAACATGCCACTTCCACTCCGGCGGAACAGTCATGTCCCGCACAAGCAAGTTGTTAAACCAGCCGGGAACACGACCTTGATGAAGGACTGCCAAGATCTTTCCGGCCGGCAAATAATGGGCGCGGGCGAAGACTTGGACTCGTGAAGGGGATCGGGTAGGTCTCCCCACGGACATCTGTTTTTTTCGATCGAGTGACGGCTACCGCAAGAGGGGAAGCAGGTTTTTCGCCCAAAGATTTCGTGTGGGCAGCCGAGTATCCAGGTTCCGGGTCGCTGAAAGCAACCCTCGGAACCACGGATGACGATTGTGGAGGCGGTACGCTGCCGAATGCAAACGTCGGAGGTCCCTATGCCGAGACGGCATAGGTGGCGAAACCGTTGTGTCGGGGGTTTCCCTTGGTGATGTGCATGGTTCGGTTGGGCAGGTCCATTATGATGGTGCACAGCGTACCTACCAGGGCCGGTCCCACAGAAAAGAAGCGCTTATTGATCGCGTTATTCTCGCCCTGGCGGTCATCCAGGATGCGTTTCATGGCGTCCAGGGATTGCACCGGTACTTCCTTCAACAATTCGCCCGCCCGTTTCAGCCGCTCCGGTGAATCTGGAATTTGCGCAATGTTTTCGTTGATTTCCCGACCCAGGTAGTGATTGGTGTGCAGCGGACAGCCGCGAAAGAAGACATTGATAATCTCCTTATCGTCCAGTTCCAGGTTACACCATTCACCCAACTCGTTCCCTATCATAAAGTTGCTGAAGCAAGAGGCAAACGTGGTTTGCGACAGGGTCATGCGCACCTCGTCCAGGGAGGAGGCATCCAATACCTTGCGCAGCATGACGTGAACGGGCACGGCGATTTTACCCGGTTCGCCCGGAAGGATATTGAGCGCAACGCCCAAACCCGCGCTGTTCAGACCTATCTTGCCGATCATGCCCGGTTCTACCATGGTCAGGAAACGATGACCGTCCTGACGCGTCACATCTAAAAGGACCATCAGGTCTTCCAGCCGGTCCATCCAATCCCAAGTCTGACCTAACAAACCGACGTCCTTGAAGAACAGTGCGGTGCATTCGCCGGCGAAAAACTCGCTGTTCAGACGCAGAAAGATTTCGGTCCGGGCGTTGATCACCGTAATCTGCCAGGGCGCCATGCCCGCGCCCTCGGCGATGGCCTCGATTTCTTCGGCATAGGCGGGCGTGTCTTCCCGGATCGCCTCCAGGTAGGCGTTGCCGTGGCTTTCAAAATCAAAGCTGGAGTTGGGGTTCAACGTTTCCGTATAAAAGTTGAATGTGGCCCGGATGCGATCCCTAAGCAGAGTGCCGTGCTTCAGGCCGATCTCCCGCGGAGATCCGCTCAGTTTTATCAAAGGCAGCTTTTCCGTAGTCACCGATACCCTCCTCAAACCATGCATCATATTATCTTCTCGACAATATGGCCCATGATGTCAAGGGGTAAAACAGGGACTTGTCAAAGATGAGGGAACAGGGGGCGTCTTGTCAGGTACGTATCGTGCTTCGAGCCGGCTCTTGCTTGCCGGGAATACCAATGCAGGCCGTGCATAAAACAACCAGGTGACGTCTTAAGTTACATAAATACATCCTTGGTCGAAAGATGTTTTGTTGAACTAATCGCTTCGCGAAGGGAAGCATGGAAGAGAAGATACACGTATGGATGTAGGCTTCGTAATGAGGAAACTCCCATCTTGAATATAGGAGGCGACCTCGCCTCTGAAATTTCAAGACAGGAGGCTCAACATGTCCAGACTTAAGGATATGATGATTCAAAGAATGGCGATACGCAACGATACATCCTCAACGATTAAGAGTTATGTTAGCGCGGTCCGAGGAAATCGCAGCAGCCCTTGATGGCAATTTTTTGCCACAGCACCTTTTTTGTCTAGGACAGTCCCTTGAAAATTACCAATCCCTCAGTGGCCAATTGGAAAAGTGCGATACCAAAAGACGCATTGGGTTCATGCCCGATCAGGCGGCACCCGTGTCGGGCAAGTAACAAAGACTGGACACGCGTGTGGAGGAGTCCATGGCCGGCTTGCAGCCGTGTTGCCCAACCTTTTCGGTGCTCAGGGTAATCAAATCATGAAAGCATGGCTTCATTAGAATCCTTGGTGGATAAGGAAAAGCTGTCGGTGTGTCATATGCTGGGAAAAAATATTGAGTTAAAAATCGGTATCGGGTGTTATCCTAAGGGGGGAGTGGGTTAGTGATAATCGATACATGCCGCCACTCATTGATTACAATTTATTGAAACAAAGATTGATTTTCAACGTAACCATGAATTTAGAAATGCTACTTTTTCGCAATTGCTCTCTAATCCCCTCTAGAGAGCGCAATTGCTGAACTATGATAAGAAGAAAAAAACTTCTTCATGTGGTCTCCCTTGCCGGCTTTCCTCGATGGTTAAGAGGCCGGCAGGATGGAGGACCTTATTTGTATGCCCGCCCGTCACGGTTTTAGGCGGCATCTTTTCGCTCAGCCCATTAATCTACGATCTATTATTCATGCAATCATTCGCTTCGGAGTGTTCCCTCATGAAATTGCAGCATCTCAATGCCATGGCGGCCGACGGCCCTGGCCGGCAGTTTGTGCCGGAACTGCTTCAAACCGGTGCTCCCGTGCTCTCCGGCGATAACAACGTCGCCGGGCTTCGCGCCCTGAAATCAGAAACTGACGGACTTCCCGGCCGCCTCCACATGGGCCGTCCAGATGTCACCGATGAAGAGTCTGTCGCACGTTTTGTATCCGAAACCGCAGCCGCTCCGGGTTCTCTCAATGCTTTGGTGCAATGCGGCGGCATTTTCCGCGACGGCTTCATGTCAGGAAAGTGACTCCTTCATTTATATAAGATAGAGGTGAATCAATGACGAAGTCCGGCGGTTTTCCCTTGTCCTACAATCAGCGTGCCCTCTGGCTCCTATACCGCATAAACCCGGGTAGCGCCGCCTATAACCTGTCCTTCGCAGCGCGTATTGTCGATCCGCCGTCACCTGAGGTTTTGCAGGCGCATATCGACACATTGTCGACCCGGCACGATGCCCTGCGAACCAGTTTTACCGATCTGGACGGTGAACCCCGCCAGGTGGTTCACCCTGAACTGCCGCTGATCATGGAAGTGCACGACGCGCACGGCTGGGACCCCGCTCGTGTGAACGCCTATCTTTCGGATGCGGCCGGCCGACCTTTCAATTTGTCGCAAGGTCCGCTGTGGCGTGTGGTCCTGCTGACCGGTTTGCCTGACGGCGCGCACGTGCTGCTCTGCGCCCACCATATCGTCAGCGATTTCCAGTCCCTGCTCTTCTTCTTCCGCGATTTGGGTAACCTCTGCGCGGGCGAATCCCCAAGGCCCCGAGAGACCGGTTACCACGACTACGTGGCCTGGCAGCAGAAGGCCATGGACGGCGAGGAGGGTCGCGTGCTGCGCCGCTGGTGGCGCGACCACCTGGCCGATCTCTCCGGCGTGTTGGAACTACCCACGGACAAGCCCCGGCACGCTGTTCAAACCCACCACGGACAAAGTTTCCCCTTCAAACTGGATGCCGCGCGCACCAAGGCGCTCAAAGCCATGGCGCGCAAACACGGCGTCACTCTGCACGTCGCCATGTCGGCCTGTTATCAAGCGCTGCTGCATCGCCTTTCCGGCAGCGACGACATCTGTGTGGGTACCCCCACCGCGGGTCGCGATCGGTCCGAGTGGCGTCAGGAATTGGGCTACTTCGTCAATCCCTTGTTGCAACGAGCCCGTTTCGAAGGCAACCCCACCTTCGCGCAATTCTTCCGGCAGATCCACGAAACCGGTCGTCGTATTTTGCGACGCCGCGCCCTACCCTTCGAGCTGCTGGTCCGTGAACTGCAACCCGAACGGGAGCCCGCCCGTTCGCCCCTGTTCCAAACCATGTTCACCCTGTTGGACGCGCCCGGCGAACGCCTTGCCGGCGCTTTTGCGCTGGGCCGGGAGGGGGCAAAAGCCCAACTGGGTGCGCTGCAACTGGAAGCCCTGCCCTTGCAACACCGCACGGCTCAGTTCGATCTCACCTTATTCTTGGCCCGAAACGACGGCGCGCTGATCGGTTCGTTTGACTACAACACGGATCTCTTCGAGGAAGCCACCATCGCCCGTTGGGCAGAACGATACATCGCCATGTTGGACGCGGCCCTGGCCGATGCCGACGCCCGTCCCGCGGACCTGGACCTTCCGGGACCCGAGGAAAGAGCTTTACTGGCAACCTGGAATCGCACCGACATGCCCTTTCCCACCGCGCGGTGCATCCACCGGGTCATCGCGGAGCAAGCCGAAGCCTCACCCGATCAGCCCGCACTCGTCTTTGAGAATCAGGTGCTCACCTACGGGGGCATGCGGCGCAAAGCCCTTGCGGTGGCCGCGCATCTCCAACACCTGGGCGTTGAACCCGGAGACGTAGTGGCGGTTTGTATCGAGCGCTCCCTGACCATGGTGACCGCCGTGTTGGGCGTGCTGGAATGCGGGGCGGCCTACCTGCCGCTGGACCCGTCTCATCCGCCGGAACGCCTGCGCGCCGTTGCGGCCGATGCCGGGGTCCGCGCCATTCTCCACGATCGCTCGGCCGCGGTGCGTTTGGCCGAGGCCGGTGCGCCCAAGATCGATCCCACTCACATTCCCGAGAACGGCGATCCCGCACCCGTGACCATGGACAGCGATTATCCCGCCTATGTCATCTACACCTCGGGCTCGACGGGAAAACCCAAAGGCGTTGTGGTCTCCCACCGCAACGCGCTGAATTTCTTCGCGGGTATGGGTGCCTGCTTGAACCCGGGCACAACGCCGCAAATCTGGTCGGCCGTCACGAATCTGAGCTTCGATATCTCGGTCCTGGAACTGTTGTGGACCTTGAGCCGTGGTTTCAAGGTAGTGATCCAGGCAACGCGGGACGGCGCGCTGCACGGTCCCGCCGGCTCCTTGGCCCATGCCGCTAAACCCATGGACTTCGGTCTGTTCTTCTTCGCGGACAGCACGCAAGACGGCGACGACAAATACCGTCTGCTGACGGACGGCGCGCGCTTCGCGGATGACCACGGCTTCAACTCGGTGTGGACACCGGAACGCCACTTCCACAGCTTCGGCGGCCTGTACCCCAACCCTGCTGTCAGCGGTGCGGCGGTGGCCGCCTTGACCCGTAACGTGGGCATTCGCGCCGGCAGCGTGGTCCTGCCCCTGAACGATCCCATTCGCGTCACCGAGGAATGGTCCCTGGTGGACAACCTTTCGCGAGGCCGTGCGGGTATTTCCATCGCCTCCGGTTGGAATGCCGATGACTTCGTGCTGTCCCCGGACAATTACGAGGACAACAAGGACATCATGCTGCGCGACCTGGAGATCATCCGCACCCTGTGGCGCGGCGACAGCATCCGGCGCGCAAACGGTCAGGGCGATTTGGTGGATGTGACGGTGCATCCTAAGCCGATTCAAAAGGAATTGCCGGTATGGATGACCGCCGCCGGTAGTCCCGAAACCTTTCGAATTGCCGGCGAGTTGGGCCTCAACCTGCTCACCCACCTCTTAGGTCAACATATCGACGAGTTGGCGGGCAAGATTCGCATCTATAAAGACGCCTGGCGCGATGCGGGCCACAAGGGGCAACCCTATGTGACCCTGATGCTGCACACCTTCCTGGGCGATGGTGCCGATGCGGTTCGCGATACCGTGCGGACGCCTTTCCGCAACTACCTGGACCGCAGCTTCGGTCTGATGAAAGGACTGGCGCGGGAACTGGGCCTGGATACCGACAGCCCCGACTTTACCTGTGAGCACCGCGAGATGCTGCTGGACCACGCTTTCAACCGTTTTTTCGAGAGCAGCGCCCTGTTCGGCACGCCCAAAACCTGCCTGGCCATGGTGGACCGTCTGAAAGGCATCGGCGTGGACGAGATCGGGTGTTTGATTGACTTCGGCGTGCCTCTGGAAAGCGCCCTGGAGGGCTTGAATCAGTTAAATGCCCTGCGGGAACTGAGTAACGCGGGCATGCCCGACGACTATGGCTTCGCCAGCCAGGTCGATCGCTTCAAGGTGCGGAACCTGCAATGCACGCCGTCCATGATGCGCTTGCTGCTGGCCGATCGACGCGCCCGCCGCGCATTGGGCGATATAGAAACCATTTTGATGGGCGGCGAGGCGCTGCCCGAATCTCTGTTGACGGAACTGCGCGGGGTCACACGGGCCGAGACCTTCAATATGTACGGGCCCACCGAGACCACCATCTGGTCCGCCGTCGAGACCGTGACGCAACCGCCGATCACCATCGGCACGCCCATCGCCAACACCAGCATACAGATTCTCGACCGCAACGGTCGCATGCGGCCCATCGGCAGTCCGGGCGAGCTTTACATCGGTGGAGAAGGTGTGACGCGGGGTTATCTGAACCGGCCGCGCCTGACCGCCGAACGTTTTGTGCCGGATCCCTTCAACGGTTCGGGCGCACGTCTGTACCGCACCGGCGACCTAGCCTGTTGGCGCAAGGACGGCCGTATCGACTTCCTGGGTCGCATCGATCATCAGGTCAAACTACGCGGCTATCGCATCGAACTGGGTGAGATCGAGGCGGCGTTAACCCACCTGGCGTCCATCGACAGCGCCGCCGTACTGATTCGCGGGACGCGTCCGGTTGCCTTCGCCACCGGCAATCTCGGCGATCCGGGCGATCTGCGCGATGCCCTGCTTCAGCGACTCCCGGCCTACATGGTGCCCGCGGACTTCATCCAATTGGATGCCATGCCGCTGACCACCGCCGGTAAAATCGACCGCAAGGCATTGGCGCATCTGGAAACCAAGGCCGCGACCGCCGACACCCCCGTGGCCGCCCCCCAGAACGAGGAAGAGGAACAGATCGCCGCCGTCTGGAAAGAGCTCCTGGAAGTGGAAACCGTCAGCATTCACCAGAGCTTCTTCGAAATGGGCGGTCATTCCCTGTTGCTGGCACGCGCGCACGCCCGCTTACAAACCCTGTTCGGCGACGACCTGACCATGGTCACCCTCTTCCGCTACCCCACCATTCATGGTCTGGCCGAATTCATCCGCGCTCGCGGCGAACGCACCGCCGCGCCGCCGGCCGGCAGACGCAAGCCCAAGCATCGCAACCCGCCGGCCGTCGATGAGCCCATCGCCGTTATTGGTCTGGCCTGTCGTTTCCCCGGCGCGGAGAACGAGGCTGCTTTCTGGCAAAACCTGGCGGAAGGCAAAGAGGCGATCACCTTCTTGACGGATAACCAGTTACGCGACGCCGGGATTGACTCGGAAACCATCGGCAACCCCAATTACGTCAAGGCGGCCGCCATGCTGGAAGGCGCGGAAACCTTCGACGCGGCTTTCTTCGGCTTCACGCCCCGCGAGGCGCAGCTACTGGACCCGCAGCATCGCGTCTTTCTGGAGTTGGCCTGGCACGCGCTGGAAAACGCCGGCTACGATCCGGGTACAACCCCTGACCGAATCGGCGTCTTTGCCGGTGCGGGCATGAACACTTATCTCCTGAACAACCTCATCCCCAATCGCGCGCGTTTGAACGCGGACAATTTCCAGGTGATGGTCACCAATGACAAGGATTTCCTGCCCACGCGCACAGCCTACAAGCTGGGCCTGAAGGGGCCGGCCATCAGTATCCAAACCGGCTGTTCCACGTCCCTGGTGGCGGTGGATCAGGCGTGCGAAAACCTGCGCACCGGCAAGTGCGAAATGGCGCTGGCGGGCGGCGTGGCCGTACGCTCGCCCCAGGCGGAAGGTTATCCCTACCAGGAGGGCATGATCGCCTCGCCGGACGGACACACGCGGCCCTTCGACGCGGCCGGTTCGGGCACGCTCTTCGGCAGCGGCGCGGGCGTGGTGGTGCTGAAACCCCTGAAAGCAGCCCTGGCCGACGGCGACCATATCCAAGCGGTCCTGCGCGGCAGTGCGGTCAACAACGACGGCACCGACAAGATCAGCTATACCGCGCCGGGTATCGAGGGCCAGGCGACAGTTATCGGTGAAGCCATGCGACGGGCGGGCGTTCGTGCGCGAGAAATCGACTACGTGGAAGCCCACGGCACCGGCACGGAACTGGGCGACCCCATCGAACTGGCCGCGCTCAACCAGGCCTGGTACCTGAACGGCGGCTCCGGCGAGACCGTGGCCTTGGGTTCCGTCAAAAGTAATATGGGACACCTGGACACGGCCGCCGGCATTGCCGGACTGATCAAGGTGGTTCTGTCTCTGAAGCACGGGCTGTTGCCGCCCAGTCTCCATTTCAGGAAACCCAATCCTAAAATCGACTTCGGTCCCTTCCAAGTGAACGCCGGCGCCCGCCCCTGGCCCCGCGGCGAACGACCCAGACTGGCGGGCGTCAGTTCCTTCGGTATCGGCGGGACCAACGCGCACGCCGTCGTGGCCGAAGCGCCCGAACCCAAACCCTCGGAAACGCGGCGACGCATGTTCCTGCTACCGATCTCGGCACGGAATAACCGGGCGTTGGACCAACTGACCAGCCGGTTGGCCGCCTTCATCGAGAAAAGGCCGGACCTGTCCCCGGCCGATATCGCCTACACGCTGCAAATGGGCCGCGCCTCCTTGACGCATCGCCGGATCGCGACGGCGGGTCATTGCTCCGAAGTGGTCAAAGCGTTACGGCTTTCCCAGGAAACCCCCGCACACCAACCCCTTACCAACCCGGACGTGGTCTTCCTCTTCCCCGGCGGCGGCACCCAATACCCCAATATGGGTCGTTCCCTCTACCAAAGCGAGCCGGTGTATCGCGACATCATCGACAAGTGCGCCTTGATTCTGCGCGCCCACCTGGACCTGGACATTCGGGATCTGCTGTTCCCGGAACCGGGGAGTGAAACGGCAGCGGCCGAGAAACTGAGCGCGGCACGGAATCAACCGGCGATCATCTTCACCGCCGGCTACGCCATGGCCCGACTCTGCCTCTCCTGGAACATCTGCCCCAAGGCCCTGTTGGGTCACAGCAACGGGGAGTATACCGCCGCCTGTCTGGCCGGCGTCATGTCCTTGGAAGACGCGCTGGCCATGACCGCCTATCGAGGTCTGGTCTTCGAGGAAGCGGGCGCGGGCGGCATGCTGGCGGTAGAGGCCGCCGAGGAAACCCTGCTGCCCTTCCTCACCCCTGACCTTACGGTGGCGGCGGTCAACGGCCCCACGCGCTGTACCGCTTCCGGCCCCGCGCATTCGATTGACGCCCTGGAAGCGCGACTTGCAGATGCGGGGATCGACTACCAACGCCTGTCCATTCCCATGGCGGGTCATTCCTCTCTGCTGGACCCGGTCATGAATCGCTTTCGGGATTTCGTGGCGCAACGCCACCTGCAAGCGCCCGAACTGCCCTATATCTCCTGCGTGACCGGCGCCTGGATCTCCGATGAAGAAGCCACCAGTCCGGACTACTGGGTGCGGCAGATGCGGCACACCGTGCGCTTCAGTGACGGCCTCGAACTACTGGCGTCCCACCATAACCGCATCTTCTTGGAAATGGGACCGGGTCAGGCCCTGACCGGCCTCGTGCGCCGCCATCCGGCCTTCGATGAAGAAGGTCACGCGGCCGTGGGGGCCATGCATCATCCTCGCGACGAACACACCGATGCCGAGGCCGCGCTGGAAGCCCTGGGTCAGTTGTGGCTGAGCGGCTACCGGGTAGACTGGCGGGCCTATCATCACGGCGAGCAACGCTATCGGGTGCCGCTGCCGGGGTATCCGTTCCAACGCAAACGTTACTGGATCGAAGCCGTGCCGATGACGACGCAATCATCGATGGAACCGATTGCGATCGAGACCGTCGAAGTCGACGATATTCAGGAAGACGGTCCCCTGAGCAAAACCGAACGTCGCCTGGTTGCAATTTGGCGGGAAGTGCTGGGTATTGGGCGCATCGGCGTCAACGATCACTTTTTCATGCTGGGCGGCGATAGTTTGTTGGTCACCAGGGTACACGCCCGCCTGGGCAAGGTCTTTGACAGCGCACCGCCCATCAAGGAACTCTTCGAACACCCAATCCTGGCCGAATTGGCGCGGCGCATCGATCAAGGCGTCGACGGGGTGGTGCTGGACGCTATTCCCAAAATAGGCCGCGAGACCGCGCCGCCGCTTTCCTTCTCCCAACAACGCCTGTGGTTCCTGGATCAACTGGAAGGCGCCGGGGCCACCTATAACATGAAAGAATCCCTGCACCTGATCGGTCCAATTGCCACCGTCGCGCTGGAACGCGCCCTGGATACCCTGATCCAACGGCACGAAACCCTGCGCACCGGTTTCCCGGCAGACAACGGCAAACCCCGTCAACAGATCTTGGACACCTGGCAGGCAGCCGTCACCACCATCGACCTGAGCGCGCTGCCCGCACACCAAAGAGATGATGTTGCCGCACATATCGCCAATCGTGAAGCCCTGCGACCCTACGACCTCACGCAACCGCCGCTCATCCGCCTGACCCTATTGCGTCTAGCCGCCGAGGAACATCTCCTGGTGGTCACCAAGCATCACATTATCTCGGACGGTTGGTCCATCGGGGTGGCCATTCGCGATCTTACCGCCCTTTACGAAGCCTACCGCAATGATCAGCCCAACCCCCTGCCGCCGCTGCCGATCCAATACGCCGACTACGCGGGTTGGCAAATCAAGCGCATGGATTCCCTGAGCGACCAGCAGGCGTGGTGGGTCGCGCATCTGACCGGTGCGCCCGCCTTGCTGGAGTTACCCACGGATCGACCTCGCCCGCCAATTCAGTCCTTTAGCGGCGCGAAGACTTATTTCAACCTGGACGGCGACCTGCTTGAAAAGCTGACCCAACTGGGCCAAGCGCGGGACGCCACCCTGTTCATGGTGCTGCACGTGGGTTTTGCCCTATTGCTCTCGCGCTACTCCGGGCAGCACGACATCTGTGTCGGTACACCCGTGGCGGGTCGGAATCGCGCCGAACTGGAACCGCTGATCGGCTTCTTCATCAACTCGTTGGTCCTGCGAACGGATCTCTCCGGCAGAATCGACTTTCACCAATTATTGGCCCGAGTGCGGGAGGAGAGTCTGGGTGCGTTCGACAACCAGGAACTCCCCTTCGACCGTCTGGTCGAAGTGCTGCAACCCGAACGCAGCCTCAGCCATACGCCCCTTTTCCAGGTCATGTTCATTCTGCAAAACGCGGATATGGCCTTGCGTGACCTGCCCGAAGTATCCTTGGAAAGCAAGCCGGTTGCCCATGACACGGCCATGTTCGACCTGACCCTCTTCATCGAGGAAAAGAACAACCGACTGGAATGCGCTTTCGAATACAATACCGATCT
>JAAUYB010096874.1_pt1 | contig 11595 bp, 8 predicted proteins | sample 7278071 | NCBI WGS metagenome assembly JAAUYB01 (sample SAMN14350121, study PRJNA611818) | marine sediment metagenome | isolation source: surface marine sediment (1.8m) | place: French Polynesia: Moorea | collected 2018-08 | reverse complement strand
TGAGGGATGAGGTCGTGACCTCCTGTGCCCTCCGTGCCTCGACATGGACGACCCTCAGGAGGCGGACAAGGGAGGAGAGGCGGGGGACGCGCAGGGATTCTTCGCCAGGGACCTGGGCGGTGAGTGGGTCTCATATTCATTCTGCGGTCGCCTACATGTTGATCTGACCTTTGATTTCCCTTTCAGCCTCTTTATCCGGGCGCGGAGACTCCTCGTCGCACCTGGTGGACGAGTTCGTCTCCCAGGATGCCGAGACGCTCGACGTGTCCTCGGGCGGGGTGACGGTGGTCGCCGGGGCGGCATCCGGGTCCGGCAGCGCAGGCTCCGGCACGCCGGTGGTGGACGCCGACCCCGGCCTCGAGAGCCTCATTCTCAGCGACCCCGCCATCGCCGGGTCAGCTGCGGCCGAGGCGGCGTCGGGCGCCCAGGCCGTGACGGTGACGACCGCGGCGGGGAACCCCATCCTCCTGCTGAGCCAGGACCAGATGAGCACCCTGGAGAACGTGCTCCAATCTGAGGAGGCCAAGGGGATGCTGGACGTCTTGGAGGAGGGCGGCGCCGCTGCTGCTGCTGCGGAGCAGGAGGGAGAAGAAGAGGAGGCAGGAGAAGAAGATCTCATGGTGAGCCTGCTGGTGGCGGCGGAAGAACCTGGAGACGTGCCGGAGGAGCTTGGGGGAGGACAGGACTCCGCCGTCGCTGCCGGCCCTCAGCCATCCGACTCTGACAACATCGCGGAGGAAGGGGGGTCCTCTTCCTCGGCCGACCCGTCCTGCCCCGGCGGCGGCACGAAGCGCAGCCCGCCCAAGCGCCGGAGCCAGCGACAGATGGACCGTGAGATGAAGGAGGAGGCGGAGAGGATCAGGATGGAAAACCAGGCCAGGATGAAGAAGGAGAGGGAAGAGGCAGAGGAGAGGAGCAAGAAGCTGGCGGGTGTGGTCGTAGGCGCCTCTGAGGGGGGGAGCGGCGCGGAGGAGACAGACTCCATCAGCTCCAGCAGGGAGGGGAGCGTCGTGGGGGGAAGGTAATTCCAGCTTTCTATGCAGTGTGCATTGTAGATATTAACGTGACATTCACATTTCTCCTCAGGCCGAAAAGAGAGCGAAAGATCCCTGCTCACCTAAAGTCCGGTGACTTCGAGTCTGCATTTGTGGACAAGCAGAGACAGCAGGCTATGAAAAACATGGTCAAGACGTCGACGGACTCCCCGCAAGAGGTCATCAGAGACCTGGCGGACGCCGAACAAGACTCAGAAGCATCGACGCAGCCGTTTCAGCCGCTCCCGGAGGGAGAGGGAGAGACCGCGGGGGAAGATGACGGCGGCGGCGACGACCTTCTGTCCGACGACAACTCCGAGGACGATCCTGAGCGCCTGTGGTGCATCTGCAAGCAGCCGCACAACAACCGCTTCATGATCTGCTGCGACACTTGCCTTGAGTGGTTCCACGGCAAGTGCGTGGGCATCTCCAAGGACATGGGCAAGGAGATGGAGGAGGCGGGAAACGAGTGGCGGTGCCCGAAGTGCAAGGAGGACAGGGAGGCGGCGCAGAGCGAGCTCAAGAGGAAGGAGCTTGCGCAGAAGCTCAAGGAGAGGGAGGAGGAGAGAAAGAAGAGAGCCGAGGAGATGCAGCAGCATAAAGAACACAAGGCCAAGAAGAAGCTCCCCCCGCTTAAGAGGTCCATATCGTCAAAAGAGGCGGCGCAAGAAGCAGCAAAGGTATGACAGATTTCTTTCAACAAATGTTGGCTAAATCGTTCGTTTTATCGCCCGATTGCTTCACTCTCCTCCGTTTCTCCGTTTCTCCAATTTCTTGCTTACGTTTGCATCTCACAGCAAAAATCGATGCTTGTTATCCTCTCTGTTTGTAGGCCAAGCCGAAGAACAGTTGTTTCGTTTGCGACAATCCCCCGAGAGAGCAGTCCATTTACTGCCGCGACGAGTGCATCGTCAAGCACGCCAGGAAGGCCAAGGAGGCCATCATGTCGGACAAGAGCAAGCAGTCATTGTCATCGTCTTCGGCGGTGTCTCCTTCGGCCACGTCCGTCATGGTCATGGACCCGAGGTCCAACACCATGCTTACGGGGCCGAGCGCGCCGTCTGCTAAAAACCTGGAGTCTTGGCTGCTTCGCCACCCCACCTACTACGCTGCCATCGGCGCCAGGTCCGGGACCTCTACCTCCAAATTCTACGGGTAGGTCTTTCCTCTTGCGTTAACACTTTCTCCGACAAGTTTTGTATTATTTCGGTACACTTTTCTCTTCCACAGGTCTGCAAAAAGGCATATGACTAACAGAAAACCGAAAATAGTACAACCTCACAAGCAACTTTCCCAGTCGGAGAAGTCCTCCCTGGTCGACCAGAGGCTGGCCGAGTACAAACAGAGCGCACTCTCCAGTCTTTCGGCCGCTCGAGAGAAGATGCATGGCGGGGACTCCGCCAAACGATCCCTCGAAAAGCGGCGCTCCTTTGAGGAGCCTCACTACAAGCCATCCTCCTCCAGCTCCGCAAGAGATTACCTACTGCAGCAGCCCCTGACCCCGAAGAAGGAGCCCCAGGTCCGGAAGACCCCCGTGGCCAAGGGGGAGACGATTGCCGCGCCGCCTCCGCCCGCAGACCCCAAGCCTGTGCGCCAAAACGCCCTCAAGGGGATCGAGGAGGCCCTCAGGAACCGGATCAAAAAGTGCGACGACGTCACCGTGGAGGAGTCCAAGCTGAGGGAGCTCGTCAGGGACATTGAGGAGAAGCTGTTCAGACTGTACAATAAAGACGTAGGCCCCAAGTACAAAAATAAATACCGCAGCCTCGTGTTCAATATCAGAGACGAGAAGAACAGCGGGCTGTTCCGCAAGATCGTGGGTCGGCGGATCTCCCCGCGCGAGTTGGTGGCCATGTCGGCGGAGGAGATGGCCAACAAGGAGCTACAGCAGTGGAGGCAGCAAGAGCTCAAGCACGACATAGATATGATCAAGGCCAATGAGCTGGACCAGCTGGCCAGGGGCACAAAGTTTGTGGTCAAGAGCCACAAGGGGGAGGAGATCATTGGGGACGCCAAGGAGGGAAGCAAGGAGGGGGGCGACAAGGAATTAGTCAAACTGCCAGACGATATCGCCGACGCGGCGGACAAGGACGGGGACAAGAAGACCAAGATCGAGGAGAAAGAGGACAAGGAGAGGCGCAGAAGGGACAAGGACAAAAGGGACAAGCACCGTCACTCAGGGAGTAGCAGCAGCAGCAAGCACCACAGCAGCAGCAGGAGCCGGCACCGCTCCTCCAAATCGGACGATAAAAGTCAGAGGCATCGTCACAATCACTCCTCATCTGCGTCCCCGTCCTTGTCCAAGGAGGGCGGTGACCGGAAGAGGCATCATCATTCCTCCTCCTCCAGGGAGGGGAGCTCCAGCTCGCACAGGCGCCACTCGTCCTCTACCTCGAAAAGCAGTCATAGAGACAAAGACAAGTCTAAAGTTTCGTCCTCTTCGGTGGAGGGAAGCAGCAAGGATAAGGCGTCGATTATCCTGCCGAAGGAGGACAAGGAGGAAGAGGAGAAAAGACGCAAGGAGAAGGAGGAAGAGGAGAGGAGGCAGAAGGAGTTCTCCGAGCAAGTGGCCAAGGCAGAACGTGTTCTCTCGGCCGTCCAGAAGTCAATGGAGCAAGCCATCCCTCTCGGGGTCGATTTGGACGAAGGAGTGGACGAGGATGACTCCGACGTCATCCCCGTGGAGGAAGGCGAGGAGCCTACCGCTCCGAAACTGCCGCCCTCCCCTCGCACCCCCAACCAGCAGGAGGTGACCTCCACTGTCACCATCAAGACCCCGGAGACTGAGTACGACGAGAAGGGCAACCCGACCGTATGGAAGGGAGACATCGAGATGCCGGACGTGGCCAAGTTCTCCGTCAAGGCCCAGGCCGTGTCCGGCACCACAGACTACCTCACCGTCGACCTTAAGAACGAGCTCAAGATTGTCGGGCGAATCCCACCCAAGATCGTGTGGGACTACATTGAGCAGCTGAATGAGGCCCAGACCAAGGAGATCCTCCTCATCCGGCTCCAACCCTCCTCGGACGATGACAAGGGCAACTACGAGTCTTTCTTCTCCTACCTCCAGGGGCGCAAGCGCTTCGGAGTCGTGGGAAATAACAGCTTCATGGTGAAAGACTGCTACATCCTCCCTCTTGCGGCGAAGGAGTCCCTGCACGACTGTCTCCTCCCGTGCGACGGACCGGGACTGGACGACGACAGACCCAACTCCCTACTGGCGCTAGTGGTGAGGTCCAAAAGGAAGCGGCCGGGAGCCGCCAAGGCAGCCAAGAAACCGCACACCGTCATCACACTCAAGAAGAAGTCGAAGAGAGACGAAAGGAGCCAGTCGAGAGAAATGGAGCCGGCGGAAGCGGTGGAAGACGAGTACGACCCCGCCATGGCCGGAGAGGCCAACCTGGATCTGATGGGCCACGACGAGTCTCCTTTCAGCGGCCGCGCCTCCGGCAGCCCCGCCGCCGGTGGGATGGGCGACGACGACGTCTATGATCCGGAAAGCGCCTTCGAGGAGGCCCCTCACGCCAAGCGGAAGAAGGTGGAGGAGGGAGAGAAGCACAAGCCCATTACTTCCTCCTCCGGAGGATTCACCGAGGAGCTGGCCAAGCTGACGAAGGAGATTGAGAAGCAGAAGGCTGAGCTGGCATCCATCAAGTCCAAGGAGTCCGAGAAAGCGACTTCCGGCGACGGCACCTCTGCCGCAGAGGGTGGTCCTCAGGGGCCGGGGGCGGTGAAGGGATTCCAGGGTCTCCCCAACAGCATCGCCAACATTCTATTCGGCGGCGAGGGGTCTTCGTCGGAAGCCGCCCCTGGCACTTCGGGATCGGCATCAGGAAGAGAAGGAAACAGCAGCAAGTCCTCCTTGAGCAAGATGAGCGACGCGGATCTCCTGGCCAAGGCGCAGGAGATGGAGGGCATGACGGGGCCTCCCCCTTCTGCGCCTCAGCCCTCTGTCGGTGTTGGCGGGACTCCTCCGCCGTTCGGTGCCAACCAGCAGAGCTTCGGTCCCGACCCGGACATGAGATTCGACGCGCCCCCGCCAGCCGCCGCCCCCTACAGCGACCCTAATTGGATGAATACCGGGCCCCCTCCCCTTCCTCCCGTCCCGGTGCCGCCGCAGTTCCACATGGGCGGTGGCAGCCACCCGCCTCAGGGTCCCCCTCCGGGCCCGTGGATGGAGCACCAGGTGCCGCCGGCCATGGGGGGCCGGCCGCCGCCCTGGCAGCACCAACAGCAGCAGCAGGACTTCCACGGCGGAGAGGACTGGCCCCAACAGCATCACCGAGATCAAGAGGAAAGGCAGGGGGGATGGTACCACGGCGGAGGGGGCGGAGGCGGGGGAGGCAACTGGCGTGGAGACCAGAGAGATTACAATCGGCGTCGAGGAGGTGGAGGCGGGGGAAGAAGAGACAGCCGAGACTACCACGAGCAAGGTGGCAGTGGCGGAGGAGGCTACCGCCATAACAGAGACCGGTCTCCCCGCGATAGGAAGAGGCCGGGCGACTGGAGCAGAGGGCGAAGTGGTGGTGGCCATAGAGGAGAGGGGACGCCTACTTTCGATGAGTGAAGAATAACCTCCGCTTGTAGACTTGGTGCTCTAGGAGTAAAGAAGTGAAGAAAAAAATATCTACCTTTTTGATTGGGGCACTGAACTTCGCCTGCAGTTCAGTTCCTACACTCTCTCGTAAGAACGAAATATTCCTGTGAACCGTTTCAAGACTTGAATTTCGTACAAAGTGTACCAGTTTACCTTCGTGAACTTTCGAATCCTGTGGCATTATTACCGTTTCCTCAAAAACTAAAACAAAAACAAAAACATAGTGGTTTTTTTCTAAAACAAAGAATCTACTTTTTGTGGGATATTGCGTGGTGTACTCCTGTATTTGTTCGAAGGCATTGATTTCTTTGGTCCCCGAATCCTGTAAAAATAAGGAAGCTAGAATGGAACTGTCTTACAAGCAAGGAACCGCTCTCTTCGGTATCGTGTACGCCGGCTTCCTGCTGTGGTTTATGCAAAGGCTCACTTTGGCGTGGAAACGGGAGTCCCAGAGGAGCCGCTACTCCCTGCTCCTCTTTGCGTTTCTCTTTGTCTTCTCCGTGGCCTCATTCGCCTACGTCTACTTCGTCATGAGGAAGAAGCAGCGGCCGGAGGAGGAGACGCCAGGTCGACAAGAGAAAGAGGCGGAGCCCAACCTGGTGGCCAAGTTGTGCAAGTGCGGAATCGCCCTGGTCCTGTCCTTCGGCTGCCTGAACAGAATCTTGATGCACCACACGTCTTGAATTAGCCCTGTATATGTTTCAGCAGGCCAACTTTGTACGCTGTTCAACGTCTCGTTTTATTGAATTGCCCGTAAGTTTTTACGTGTCTACGTGCTGACCGTATGGAACTATGCTTTAAGTCCAACCCGTTTCTTTTGAAGCTTGCATCGGTCTGTGTTTTTCTTCTCGTCTGTCTGCGGATCTTTAACTCCGCGGAATGCAAGGTGAACGGAAAGACGACTGTGAGAAGGCCGGCGATCGTTTTCCCCCACTCATTCCCCGAAAAATAAAGTCGTGAGGGCTGTCTCACAGGACGAGTGAAGCGGAAATGAGAATTTATTGCTGGCGCCCTCCCGCTCAACGGGGCGTTAAATATTCCATTTTTCTGTTTCTTCATCGTTTCGAACAGGGAGGAGAAAAAATGAGCCGCCCAGGAGAGAGTTGAAAATCTACGGGCCATTGAGATGACACATGGGTCTCCAATTAAAATTATCCCCCCTCATTCCCGCTTTCGAAGTGCAAGGCTGTGAGAGGCCCCGCGCGGTGGCGGGTGACAAAGCTCGAATGGAATGTGAAGCACGAGACTACGTGTACGTGCCCATCCCCGGCTCGCGGCGGGGGAGGAACGAGCCGTGCTACCCGCGCAATCTAAGGCGTTCGCCCCGATTCCTTTGAGCAAGCCCGACCCGCGGTCGTCCGTCGCCCCGAGCGCCGTTGCCGCACGTTTCTTCTCGTCACTTCCGCGCTCTCCCCCATCCCTGCCTCGTTCGGGCTTTGAGCCAGAAATGACCCAGCCGTGAACAAAAAAAAACTTTCCGCAGGAAGAGAAGCAGGAAAGTATTGCAAAAAAAATACTTTCTCCTCCAAAATGATGGAGATAGGGGATGACGGATGATGTGAGGAGATGTTCCAGATAATGAAATTTTTTTTTCAATTTCATTTTGTATAGGCCAGTAAAAAAACTTAATCTATTCACCTTTTTCCAATACTTGGTGAAGTTTCTTCAATTAGCTTTCGAAATTCGAATGTTGACTATTGCTTTCACTTTTCGGCCAGTCGGTGCTAAATCTTCGTCGTTCTTCGTTCGAGCTTCCCCCTCCTCCGACCTGTCGGAGCGTACACGGCCAGCGTTCCCCGCATGGTGTGCTTGCGGGTGGCAAAAAAACGCGCCTGGAATTCTGTCCGCCCGACCGAGACCGAGGCAGGCTGGCGATGATAAGCTCTTCCTTTGAAGGACGGAATAAAGGCTTGATTTTGTATTTTTTCTCCGATTGTCTGACATGGTGGGTTGGCTATATCAAAGAAAAGAGATGTATGCAACTGTCAGGGGTCCAAAACATTAAAATGTGGAATGACTTTCCAGGTCTATCTCCTCCGCCGTGCATGCTCTTCTCTTTCCTTTTTCTTTCCCGCCTCTCTTTACCTGTATACTGCCCACCTACAAAAACGCGTAGGAACCGACTAGTACGTCTAGTCGTCTTTTCGTCCTTCCAAGGCCAAGGTCGCAACGCTCCCGGCATTGTAACTACATCTTTGTTTTCATATCTCGGGGAACGATCTCTTCCTTCCGGAAGTAATGTCCGCTTCCCTGAACGAGGCCGCAATGGCGGGGAACCTGCAGGAGGTGCGGATGAGACTAGACCTGGGCGAGGACGTCAACCAGAAGCTCTTCCCCAGGTTCTCCACCCCACTGCACGACGCGATCATCTGCGGAAGGGTGGAGGTCGCCAAAGAGCTGATCGACAGGTAATTGACTCTGCCTTTTGAATTACATCCAGCAGCAGTACCTTGTTCTCTCGGCTACAGTATATTTCGACACTGTTTCCAAAAAAGGATTGCATACACGCATGGCTTTGCATACAGCACCTAAATCTAAGGATAGTGCTGGTTGATACAGCGGTGCGTATTTGCAACCCTGCACTCCCCAGTTCAAGACAAGAGGCAGACAGGCAGTCGTCACCACCTATTCTAACGTCCCAAGCTCATGCCAACTTTTCAATCGGCAAGTCCTTTGGGAAAACATTTGGAACACAAAAAGACTAGAAAAAATCCCCCATCTTGTTCTTCTTTCTGGCTTTCTGTTGCAAGGTAATTTTTTGAAATTATTTCCACAATGTCGTTAATTTTTAGAGGAGCAGATGTCAACCTAACTGACTATAGAGGACTAACTCCTCTGAAAGTTAGCCAACGATATGGTCAGCCAGAAATTGAGGAAATGCTGGAGGCCAAAGGGGCGCAACTGGAAGTAAAGGTAAATATGCCACAGCTAGATATAGCTACAAGCAAGTACTTAACCTCGACAAAAATGTCATAGGTCGAGGCGAGTCCCGAGGAACCGATGGTGCAGCCGCCGTGGAAAGTCAGAGCTAGTACGCGCAGGAGGAACGAGCTTACTGTTTGAACAGGAAGAAAATAATTTCCGTGGTTTCAAAAAGTTTCTGCTGCACACTGTTACCAAACAGCCAAACGCACACTGTACAGGTACTGTACGTAAGAGCTTATTACTTGTGATTGATTTGCTTGAACCTGCCTGGTATTAACCTGCGAACAAAAAAAATTACGCTCCGAAAATTGACCGTGTTCGAATACATGAATGTGGTACTTCTGAACCGATCGAAATGTGTAATTTACAGCGGCTTTCCTTCCTTTTCCTTTGGTACATTAGTCGATGTAGTAGTTGAACAGGAGGGCGGCGATCCCCACGATCCCGGCCATGCCTGCTGCAATCACCGAGGAAGACTGCGACTCGAGGTAGCTCCAGATTGCCTCCGAGTAGCTCTGCTGCACCTGGCTCTTGATGGCGTCCCAGTAGCTCCCCTGTACTTGCTCCTGCACAGTGTCGACGAAGCTGCCGCCCTCGCCTTGTACGTTCATCACGACGAAGGCCATAAGCCCCCCGGTGATCAGAGCGCTCGCGACCTTGCCCAGCGGGGTCGCCACGAAAGCCTGGAAGTCACGATGGCGCACGATTTCGTAGACTCCTATGGCTACCACGGGTGAGGAGAGGGTGATGATCGCAGCTCCGATCAAAGGTCCATAAGCACCAAAATTCATGACTACGCTTTACGATCACGCACAACCGAACTTTTCATTAATCAAATTCCATACAGAACTAAAATTCCCGCACAAAAAAAACGAAATAATTTTGAATCGATTCAGCATAGTGACTTTATTATTTTTCGAATTCAACAGTTTTTTTTCGCTCTTTTGGACATTTATAACGACTTAATGATTATCACAGTATGATCTGAATAATTTTCACCATGTTAGTTTCAACCGGAGAGAGGTCGTAGATCCACTCTGACTTTCTCCTGGCAACTCATCATTCCGATAGTCGGATAAAAGCCGCCTTTGGGTATCCGAACATCCTTTTTCCCAATTACTTTTCCGTTTCGCGTGAAATATATCTGCGGAAAGAAAGAAAATATTAAATTCAAATCACGACAAATTCACTATCTTTCCTTTTTACCTGAACTCGAACCCCAGATTGGATGAAAACCCTATCGTGCCACCACTCGTCCTCCTCCTCTTCCTCGTCAACCTCGGAATCCTCCGAACCCAAGTCGTCGATTTGTGCGTAATCGTGATCACCTCCTGCTGCAGCGGCGGCGGCCGCAGCGGCGGCGGCGGCGGCGGCCGCAGCGTCTCCTGAAGCTCCGCCACCGCCGATTCCGTCCATACTTCCTCCTCCGCGGGCCTGCTGTTCTAGCTCCTCCTCGCTGTCGCTCTTGCATTCGTAGTTACGTGGGAACAGCACCCCGCAGCCCATGACATCCCCTTTGTTGCACCTGGGCCCGAAGGGAGCGCCCACGCCGCTCCCCACGAACACCTTGCCGTCGTCCGCGTGGTAAGCGATGGAGCCCTTGTTCCAGCCCGGATGCCTGTTCTTGGGATAGTCCCGTCGGGCCAGGCCAATGGCGATGTAGCAGTTCCTTCCCGGGTCGACTATTTCTATCTCGAAGTAGTGGTTTCGGGTGCAGATGGGAGCCCGAGCCTGGGCCAGGCCGACGTCCACCAAGGACTTGCCCCTGCCGACGTACTCAAGCACTTGTCCATTGAGCCTGATGTCATGGAGGCGCACCCACTCGTCCTCACCGCAGTCTACCAGCATCAGGTCTTCCTCTGGACTCCAGGGCAGACCCTGTCGCACCGACACCTCCTCTCCCAGGTTCTGCATGCCCACGGCGGGGAAGAAGCCTCCTGCTGGAATGGGGATAGTGATAGCAGAGGCAGAGTCCTTGGGAGGTCCGACCTCTTTGCCGTTCCTGGTGAAGAAGACGCTGGCCAACTTCTGCCCGTCTGGTCCTGGTGACTGGAGCATGCGCAGCCCGCAGCCCACACGGTCACCGGCATCGCAAGGAGACTGGGCATGCGGCTGGCCGCGGGGCCTGCCGCGGAAGACTACCCCGTCGTTTATGTGCAACCCGACCGACTCCGAAGCCCAGCCGGGGAGGACGTCCATCGGGTGCCGCTGGGAACAGAGACCCACCACTATCCCAGGCGAACCGGCCGGGGCGGATCCCTTATCCAACAAGTCCACCTCGAAGTAGGGCCTGGCGGAAGTCAGGGGTCGGTCACCAATGAAGATGCCCACCTGCCCAGCAGGCTCGTGGTCCTCTGGTAAGTAAACGACGTTGTCCCCGTGCACGTTAACGTTGGACGACTTGGCCTGGAATCCCGCTCCACCTCCCGCTCCGCCCACGGCCGCGGCCGCCGCCTCGTCGTCGTCGGGAGGAGAGGAGGAGCAGGTGGAGGCCTGGCGATAGAATGGTGGCGGTGCGCGGCCGCCTCCATCGCGGGGTAGGCCGATACGGGCGGCGCGAATTATCTGCTGGGCCAATTCGGGGATGTCGGGAGGAGGCGAACCCAGGGGTGGACCGACTCCTGCGGCACCGGGCAGTGGCACGGGGGCCACGGGAGGTGGCCGGTAGTGAAGGCCTACGGGCTCCGGGTGCATGCGGGGACGGAAGATGTTGTTGACGAAGTTGGGCATGGGATGAGGATCTCCGGGACCCATGAAGAAGACGGGCGGGGGGCGGAGGGGAGGAGGGCCAAAGAGACCAGCGGGCGGAGGGGCGCCAACCCCGCCACCGCCAGGAATGGGCGGGGGCGCGGCAGCTCCACCAGCCGCGGCATCTCCGTCCGGGGGATCTCCTCCACCGCCTGCGCCCCCGTCCTCCTGGGGCCTCCCCCTGCCGCCTGCCCCCTCGTCCAGCCCCAGCCTCTGCCGCAGGATGGCGTGGAGCTGCTCCCTGGAGGCGGGCTGGTGCTGCCGCACGCGACGCTCCATAATGGGACCGAG